>Ga0209535_1000908_pt1 | contig 20595 bp, 37 predicted proteins | sample LinPmetageLP28_FD_184041 | JGI IMG/M metagenome (GOLD analysis project Ga0209535, IMG submission 184041) | Marine viral communities from the Pacific Ocean - LP-28 (SPAdes) (version 2) | ecosystem: Environmental > Aquatic > Marine > Oceanic | place: Pacific Ocean | collected 2009-08-22
CTCCAGCTTGCGCCAGGATTGATCACTTGCCATTGGGGCTTGGTTTCAAGGTTTGGGCTTGTCCATGAAAAGTTGACTCCACCAACTGTCTGATTGTTTGTGACGGTAGCGTCAGGCGAGATAGGAATATCTCCAACAGTTTCGACATTATGGCCTGCCGCTGAGTAGCTGTAACCCGTCCGAAAATTATGGGACGTAATTGTTTCGTTGATGATCGTGGTGGATTCTGATCTTGAATTAAGTTGACCCTGAGTGAACTGCGGCACGATTGGTGCGGCCAAAGCAGAGCTAGGCAACAACAAAAGCAGCAGCCAAGCTCTAATCAATTTCAAGTGCCATCTTGTTAGACAGGATTGCACTTGTACCCGCCCCACCTGCTGTAATTGTCATGATTCCGCTTGATAGAGCCGTTGCAGCCAAGGTCGATTTCACGCCTCCAGAACCAGTCACGACTTCGCCGTATGTCGGAAGGTCGTCAACGGTGCCAGTGGTGGTAGTTACTGCAGTAGCTGCACTTATCGTGTCACCGATTACGGCTGACTCACTAAATGAGAAAGCCGAACCGGAAGTAGTCACCGCGTAATTCGTGTCAACCATGGCTGGAACGCCAGTAGTCAGGCTGCCAAGATTCAGACCGCCAATAGCTCCACTGGTTGTAGTGCTACCACTGGTGACGCTTGGTGTCACATTTGAGCCTGATGCGCTGTAGGTAGAGCCGATTCGTTTGGCTGAGCTGTAAGCCTGGTCAATGCTGATCTGAGCTGATTGCGTCAAGACATGATTAATATCAGCTAGCGCAGGACTTGCCGCAAAAAATGTTAGACAGGATACAAAGAAAAAACGTCTCATTTTGGCTTGGACGTAGTTGTTTCCTTGATTGTAGGGTCTTCTTTCTTCTTGCCATTGGCGCGTTTGATGTTGACGCCGAAGGAGGTCATCGTTCCAGTAAGCAACGAAGCAGGAAACGTTGGATCCATCGCTTTGACATAGCCAAGATAGTTAAGGCTGAGCATCACAATTGACCATGTCAAAACAGCTAGCTTTACGAAATCCGCCAAGGGCGTTGATTCCGGCTCTTGCTCTTCTTGCTTTGTCTGTTCTTCTGCCATGATTGGTGCAACGCTATTGGTCGAATGGTGGTTGAAATCTGGGCTGCTGTCGCTGGTGCGTCAATAGGCGTAGCGGCTTCCGGCATCAAAGGTGCCAGCCGCGAAAGCCAGCATGGGAGGGATTCTCTGGTGCGTTTGACCTCGGCTGTCGATAATTTAGCGTCACGGATGGATGTGCTCCACGCTGATCTGAGGGTTAGGGATCAGGAGTTATTTTCTCGAATCTCAGATCTAGAGCAAAATGTTGCACGACTGGAAGGACACGCCAACAGGAATTAGACTTTTTGCACACACAGTGATCTCATGGTTTTACTGCTAAAGCCAATTCTGTTCGGATTCATCAAATCAAAAGCGGTAAAACAGTTGTTGCTTGACTGTCTGGTCAAGATCAGCGAGCAGACTGATAACGAGCTAGACGATGTGGCCTGCGCGTATTTGAAGAACCTGCTTTTCCCAGCCGAAAGGGTTGAGAAGTAGTTTCATGCCATCTGTATTGGCTGTCGTGATCAGCGTCTTGATCGTCGTGTTTGGTAGCGGCGCAATGTTCATGATCGGTTTTGCAGCTAGGCACACGCCATGTTCTCCGGCATTATCCCAATAGTTTTGCTGTCAAGCATTGTGTCGCTGAGTTTACTGCCGTTCTTCAGATGGTTCCGGGAGACTCCGCACCAGATGGCAGCGATTAAGCAGTTAGAGGACTCGCTGCTAGAGAAAGATCTGCTGAATGAGGACGCGGAGTGGTTTCAGACCTGGAAGACCACTGGCCGTAGCGAACAGGTTTATGGAGTTCCGTATTACAGCCAGTTAGACAGCCTCACTGGCTACGGCTACAGAGAATGTTTTGATGCAGCGGCTGCGATGGTTGCTGCGTTTTACCATGCCACCAATGGTTTAGACGATTATCGGCAGGTGCGCCGAAGGTTTGGCGATACAACTGAAGTTCATTCTCAAGTGTCTGCGTTGAGGGCTCTTGGCCTAGATGCTGAGTTTCGCAAGAACATAAGAGTGGAGGACATCGAGATTGAGATCGATGCTGGAAGACCACTAATGGTTGGTTGGCTTCATCGCGGTAACTTCAATGAAGGCAAGCCTGCCGTTTGTGACAGTGACGGATGTGGTCATTGGAGCGTAATCGTGGGGTATAACAAAGACGATTTCATCGCCATGGATCCGATGGGCAAGCCATACATGGAAACTGGCGGCCATAACCCCAAGAAATCAGGAGAGCTGATCAGAATGTCACGACCTGCTTTCTACCAACGCTTTTTGATAGAGGGTGAATCAAGCGGCTGGGCCATATTTGTTGATCGATGAGCGTCAGTAATATCAGCGCGTTTTTTTACACCGTGGTGGTCTCATGTATGCACCCGTTGAACTGGGAAGCTTGTTTACCCGTGCATCAGTGGCTAACTCCTGCAGCGCATGATTACATTCGGTTCAGGACAGAGGAGGAACCTTATGCTTCCGAAAAACGCGCCCTCGAACAATTTCGACTGGATGGTAGTCGAACAAAGCCTTGAGGAAGAGTTGAGGCTAGAACGCAATACTCGTTTTATTGAAGACTGCGAAAACCTCGACGTTTTGTCTCAGCTATGCGTGTCGCTAATGCGTACACAAGCGCATCAAAGCAAATTGCTTAAACAGGCGGTTGGCCATATTGCCCTGATGGAGGCCGTCTTTTATGACGCAACGCAGAAGCCCTGAAAGCTTTTTCTAATGCAGTCAGCTTTGGGTTGGACTCGTGCATAGTCTCAATCACACGGTTTTGAGCGGCACTTATGACGTCCATTGGGCGCGTTGTCCAATTTGGATTTGCGGCCATGGCTTAATTACTGAGGGTTGGTCTTGTCGCAGTTATAGAGGCGTGTCAGATAGTTGTACAACCATCGGGCTTGCCAATCCTGTTCGTGGTAACGCACACAACCGGCTGCTTCTATACGCCAAATCAGCTTTCCGTCTTTTTCGACCTGCTCAATGGTTGGCTTCATCTCAAAAGAATAGGCACGGTGTTTAGCCGTGCCCATTGAATCAATCAGAAATCAGCTTCTGCTTGTGGTGGCTTTTGATCAGAGATTGCCATCAGCAAGAAGTCGTTACCGGCCTTGCTAACGCGAGGGCGAAGGTTGGCGCGAAGTTTTACGCACTCTTCCCCTTTTTGGTTCTCGGTGCGTTCTGCAGTCTTGGCCCATTCAACTAACTTGCGAAGTTCAGCCACAGGCACTTCAGATGAAGCCCAATAAGCACCAGCAGTTTTTTTGTCTTGGTTGCAGTTGAACCAAAGTGTGAATGCGTCGGGAGCGAAATCAGCCATTGGGTTTTTGGTTGCGAAAGAATTGAGAAATGATCAGGCTTAGCGCCTGGTTTTGGTTGTAGCCCCGAGACTTCATGAAGTGCCGGACCGACATGGCTAGATCAGTGTCCAGCCGGACTTGAAAATGCAGATGACGCCGATCGTCATCACGCTTGGCTTGTGCTGTCTTTTCATCGTCAGACATGATTTTTAAGGGTTTTAATAACCCAATTTCGGTGTTTGACTGAAGTCAAAGCCGGTGCGACTTTGGCAGAATCGGAGAGGCAAAAGTGGCCCCGAAATGCAGTTAGGAAACTTTGCAAGCCTTCAGGTGATAGCTGTTGAATTAAACCAAGGCAATCTTCGCGATCTTCCTTTGATAGTGGTTGATCTTTGTCGGCAATGCCGTCAATCTTTGCCGCAGGTGTTGACGCTGCAGGCGCAGAATCCCGCATGGGGTTTTCTACTTCTTCCCGTGCCCATAGCTGCCATGCAAGACCAAAATGGGCAGCGGCAGCAGTACAAAGGCAACGCCGATGACTGTCTGTTAAATCACGGGCGCTGACCTTTTCGTAAGCAATGGCGTTGTTGCGGTTGTCCATGATTGCCTGGGGAAAGTCAGGCGTTCGTTCACCGTTTGGTCCAGTGAAATACCCGAGAACGTAAGCCGTGCCGTTGGGCGCTTTCCAGACGTGACTGTTGTCAACGTAGTAAGTGAGATGAAACTGCCAGCCTGGGGCGTGATCATGCAGCAGGTGCATAGTGCGGCACCAATTGACATAATCGGCTTTGTAACTTCCGGTTCCTTTTTGACTTACGTCATCAGTTGTGATGACATTGCCGAGGTTAGGAAATTGCAGCGATGGTGATGATGGCGGAGGGTTGTTCGTTTCTGGTTGCATAACGTTTTTGTGCATTAAGAGCAATCACCTGTGAGTCATCTGAAAACACTGAATTTGAAAGTGCGTCCAAAATGCTGCGGCACAATTTATCTGTGTCGCCAACTCGTGCGGTGCAATGAGAAGGGGCTTTTGGCTTGAGTTCTCCGTTAGTTCGGAAGTGGCCTTTTGGTCGGGCAAATATAAAAGTGACCGAGACCAAAATGGGCTTATCCATCATGGCATACCAGCCATCAGGCAAAGCCTCAAGCGCGGCATATTTAACGTCTTGTCTCCATGGCTTTAGCTTTTTACTTGACTCAAGCAAAATACCTCTGCCGACATGACGCTTGCTGCCTTGTGGGGCAGGTTTACCGAGAACGGTGAACGTGAAGCTGTTAGGGCATGAAGAATCCAAGAGAAGTAAAACAAGGTTCGGGACTTACGCTACAGCCGCCCAAAATTAATAAAGTTGCCCATAGTTACCGCGTGCCTTCTGCTCGCGTGTTTTGAAGAAACCTTCAAGATCAGGGAATTGATCCATCAAATCACGAGCCGCAAAAGCTGTGTGATTGTTGTTGATCTTCAGGCCAAGGTCGCCGGTTGTTGCGCGTGTCTCCCATCGGAGAATGTGAAACAAACCGTCCATCGAATAGCGGCTATGACCTGACAGTTTTAGCTCACGGGCTAACCCTGCTAGCTGCAATAAAAGGCCAGGATTTCTGGCCTTGCATTGCTGCCACTGCAAATACAGTTTTTGCGTCATTGGTGCAAACTTTCGCAGGCACGTTGCCAGCCTTGCTCGCAGTGTGTGACTTGCATTTGATTGTTAACGCTGGTCAGGGTGAGCCAGGTTGCGCCAGCAAAAAGCGTGCCACAAATAAAAAAAACCAACCAGCCTGTTTTTTCAGGCTTGTAGTAGCGGGAACGTGATTTCACGGAATTGATTGGCAGGTGAAAAGGGATCTCCCCTTGGAGCCAGTATGGCATACCCGCAGGGAGAAAGCAACAGATCAGCCTTTAGAGCTGTTCGACTTCAAGCGTCGTCATGTCAATCCCGCTCGGCGGGTTGCTGCTTTTTGCCAGCTCAACAGCTTTCAGCAACTCTTGGCCCATAGCCAATAGGCGCTGTAAGTCGTCTTGAACACTGACAAGCCCCATCAAATCAGCGCCCCGCATTTCGTCCAAATATTGAGTGCCATGCACTCGATCAATGGCAATCAGGCACGTAAGCAGATCTTGAACAGCCTCAGCGGCTGCGTTGAGTTTGCTGTTGTACTTGCTGACTTCACCCTCAAGCTTTTCTTGATGCTCTTTAGCTGGACGATTCAGCTCTTCTTTTACAGCCGTCGCTGTATTGCGGGCAGCGATCTCGGGAGCCCTGGCAGTCAGGTCGTCTGAGATTCGTTTGAACTCAGCTTCTTGCTCACGGATTTGCTCGGCATCAATAGTCCGAGTGCTGGCTGGCTGTTGATTTTTTCGAACGTTTGACTCAACCTTGCGGATTACGCTGGGGACTAATGCCTTACTTTTGTTCTCAATAATCCACATTCTTAATTCGGCAAGCACCTCATCGTCCAAGTCTTTTTTGGCGAGATACGACGCCGTGTCGTGGCCGATAAATTCGTGAACCTTGAGGTGCTGGGCTGCAATTTTCAAGGCGTCGGAGTTTGAAATCCGCGCCAGGTTACAAACGGTGGACGGCGTCAGAGCCAAAAGCGACTCCGGCGGGGCCCCGCCCAAGCTTCCAGAGGTTGCAAACTCTGCAGCCGCAATCCAGTCGCGGGCTCTTCGTGGATCGTTGACCACGTATTCAGGCAAGTCGCCGTTTTCAAAAGCCCCCCAGAAACGTGACTTTTGCGGATCGTTGCCAGCGTGCGGATCATTAGCGTCCATCTCCTGCTTCAGTTCGTACAAGTGAAGGCAGAGCTGCATCTTTTGTTGGGCGACCTGTTTGGTGTCGGTCCAGATGGCTTTGATCAGCTTTAATTCAGCGTTGCTGTAACCGCGCCCTAACACTGCAGGCGGGAAAGCTTGGGCAATTGAAGTTTCGTTAGTTAATGTCATTGCGATAAAAAAACCCTTGCGATTTGCAAGGGCATAAACGTCAAAATTTGATCAAAGATTCTGTGAGGCTTCAAGCTGCTTTGCTTGTTCATAACCAGCAAGCAACGCCCCAGCAGTCCCAGGCAAGACAGGGGTTTGTCCCGATCGACGAATGCTGTCTACGTCTGCTTTGAGGTTGCGCATTGCATTGTCAACTTTGCTCAGATGACCTTGCAGGCGTTCTGCTTTTTGTGCCAGCGTTTGATTGTTAACAAGGTAAACCTGTGAACCGCTGTGCTCAATTTTTAAGCCGAAAGCATCATTAACGTGATTGCGAACAAGGCGCATGTTTTCGTACACCGTGTCGCGGCTGACTTCCAACATGTCTGCGATGGTGTCATAGTTGCAACGACGACCAAGGCTTTCAAAAAGAATTAGGCACTTACCTAATGAGTTAGGGCTGCCGCCGCGCTTGAAAACATCGGGGTATTTTTCAAGCAACAATTTGGATAGCCCAAACTCTTGATTCAGTAGTTGACTCGTCGCCTCTTCTGTGAGCCCTAAAAACTCGACAGGTCTTGCGGCAGAGCCACCGCAAAATTCAGAAAAATCAAACATGGTCTTTAATGAGTCCAGGCAAAGCCTGGGGCGTGAGATGTCCTGGCTAAGCCAGGGGCGGCGGTGTTAGAGCACCGCTTCCCTGTATTGAAAGAGTGAGGCGTCCCATAGAAAAGCGCAGGTGTGCCAGAAATGTAACTGGACCTATGGCGCTTAGTTTCCGGGGCTGGGGTCTTGCTAGGTCGGCACTCTGACCTGATCGCCAGTGCCTGCCCAAGAGATATATGGGCCGATGTTTACCTCTGGCTCTTGCGCTGTGTACCACCTATAATCACAGCTATTGCAATGACGGCGACGAACTATTTCATAGGGACCATCAACAGTCCTTTTGGTCGTCACAACATGCACGCGATAGGAAAAGCATTTTGGACACTGCATTCGGATTTGCCTGCTCAAAAGTCTGGCTGCTCAACAGAGAATCGATCCCAGGAGCTTTGCCAAGCTGCCAAGCATTCTTCTGGGTCTTGCTTAATCACCTTACATTTTTCTGGTCCGCTCACGACGGTGACGCACATCCCGACCGTGATAGTTGGCTGACATAAAGAAAGCAGGCTGCAATATGCCCCTAGCTGGGCCGTTGCTGGAGCACGAGAACTGATTCCCTTCCTTGACGAAACTGTTTTTAGGTCTCCCAAGATCACCAATTGCTTGCTGGGCTCCAGCCCTTCTTCTTTCAACCGGATCAAAAAGTCAAAAGAGCCGCCGAGGCTTTTGTATCTGTCCATCACCCTGTATTCAGTGGCCAAGGTTTCAACGCCTAAAAAAAATGGATCGTCAAGCAGTGGATCAAGCCACGGCGACCATTTATCGTCACAGGCTTGAGGCTCATTCTGCAAATGCAGCTCGAGTGCTTTATGAATTGCGGTACCCCTGCGAGCCCAACCATCGGGGCCGTCTTTGTATTTGTCGATCATGGCCCGCTTAAACGGCGTCATATCAACGTCGAGCACATCAGAGACGTTGTGTGCCAGCCATTCGCCCCGCCATCGATAACGGTGAATTTTTTCGTGGAACTCAAGATCTGGAATCGGGTCAAGCATTAGGGGGTTGCGCTCTGTGGCCACTATGGGCATACTTTGGCAGCAAAGCAACCCCAATCAATGGCAGAACTGGAATCAACTGCTAGCAGCCACGTCCGCGTCGATCCCAGAGTGATCGCAGAAGTGGACCGCAAGAAACCCATCGGCGTCACCCGCACCGGCTGGGTCAACCTGCTGCTTCAAAAAGCAATTGCATCAGAACCGGAGCCCTTAGCCCGTGACTAATCTCGACGCAGAAGAACGCGCCTTTGATCTGTTGCAGTGGGTGCCGTATTGCCTTCCGTCTCAATATGACGAAGAGCAAGCAATGCTCGGCTATTACAGCAAGACGCAGAAAGATCGTTCAGACCGTGCCATCGATGCATGGGACGCTGATCATCCGTACAAATCCAGCGACGAACTAGAAGCGTTCAAAGAACTGGAAAGGCTTGGTGTCTACACGCAGGCTGACTTTTACTCCCCAAGCAAAGCCAAAGATGGACACTACACCGGGCGAATCAAAGCCCTTCGAGATACTGCCCGAAAGCCTGAAGGACCACCAAGACCTTCTGGACCGGCTCGACCAATACGCAAACACCGTCCTTTGTAACGAGACAGACGAGCTACGCCGTTCGCAACTGCTTCGTCTTTATGCCGACGAGGTTGGTTGCCCGATCAACGAAAAAACTGCGGCCATTGTTTTAAGCAAGGCCCAAGGCCAAATCGCTGGCGTATCCGTGCCACGTAAACGTGGCGAAAGGATGGATACATCTTCGCAAGCATGGTCATGGGAAGGTGTGATTATGGCGGGGACGTTTAATCTCTTGGTCGCGCCACCCAAGGTCGGTAAGTCTGCCTTGATGGTTGGAATGATCAGCGCATGGTTTCACGGCGAAGAATCTTACCTAGGTCAGAAACTTCACGGCGCTTGCCCCAAGGTTTACATCATCGGTACTGATCAACCTGAAAGCGATTGGAACACTTTGTTTGAACGCGAAGGCTTGGTAAATCGCGATGGTGAATTATCAGGCCCGGTTGAAATGTTGTGGCATACGGGAGCACCGTTACACCTAACAGTTGAGGGCATTAAACATCTCTCCGAGATCGCAGAAGAAAACCCTGGCTCATTCTTTTTGCTCGACAGTTACCACGCCTGTTGTGCGCCCCTTGGCCTGGAAGAAGCCGCTTCAAGCTTCGACGGTCCAGCCCGTCAGCTTTCAGAGGCTCTGGCCCCACACAAGGCCACGTTGGCGATGATCCACCACACCAACAAAAGCGTCAGCGGTGGCAATGCAACCAATGCCAGCCGTGGCAGCAATGCTCTGCCTGCGGCGGCCAGCCTCACGATCCTGATGAACTGGTTTAAGCAGCCTGCTGAAGGCCAGACACAATCAGATCATCGCGTTGTGCTCAAGACGCAGGGAAGGGCAAAAGGCACGACCCTGCTGATTGAGCTTGAAGACGACGGATGGGTGCATCATGGCGATGGTGAGAATGTCTTGGCTGCTGAGGCCATGCAGGAAGCCGCCGACGATCTTCAGGGCCGTCAGGCTGACGTGTTCGACTACATCAAAGAGCGTTGGCTCTTGGGTGAGTTCACCGTTGCCGGTACAGAGCTTGCATCGCATTTCAATCTTGAGCGCAACAAGACGAGCCGCTGCCTTCGCGGTTTGGTTCGCAAGGGCTTGATTGAAGAGGCAGGACTTGCCGATCCTGGCGTGCTCGGTGGTCGCCCATCACCGTTGTATCGACCAGCAGGAGGATCCTCCCTGGAGGGGTGGCAAACGTCCCAAACGTCCCAAACCTCACCCTCTATCACGATAGAAAGGGGTTTGACACCTTTGACACCTTTGACACGTAGCGACGGGGGATCGGGGTTTGACACACCTGCTGTCGGTGCTCCTGTTGAGCTGTTTCGCAACAATGAATGGTGCAACGGGTGGGTCGTTGCCAATGCGAGCAATATGGGCAGCATCCGTGCTGCAAAGCTCGGAAGCCCAAACGTCTTGATCAGCAACTTGCGCTGGGGTCTAGACGTACGCCCTTGTCAATCTGGCTCGCAAGAGCCTGAACCAACTGATTTATTTGATTTCTGATGCCTGATTGCAATCGCACCTATCCCGTCCGCGTCGATGTGCGCCTTACCGAGGAAGAACGCGACGCCTTGAATGCTGAAGCCATGCAACGCGGCATTCCGCGCCAGGAGCTGCTGAGGGCTCGTGTGTTGAGCGAAGCCAACCAGCCTGCCCCTGTCCCTGAGATCAAGCCTGTCTTCTATTCCAAAGGCCGAGACTCCATCGACGCATGTATGGATGCCGTCAGGAGACGCTTTGATGTCCCACATGCGCAATTGGAGCCATTGATCTGCACTGTCATCTGTGCCCTGAACGCAAAACGTTGACAGCGGGCATACCCGGATGTAAGTTGTGTGCATCGGGCGGAGATCGCTCGACACCTTCGCTTCAACACCATGACTCTTCAAGCTCAAGCATTCACCGCCGGTTATTCAATCGTCGATATGGGCAAAGCAGGCCAGCAAGTTCAAGGCTTTCGTTTTCTTGTTAAGCGCCTTGCCGACAATGCAATTTTTCATTTCGCCACTGCAAAGCAGGTTCGTGAACAAATGGGCTCATGAGTGTTGACGCCTACCTCCGGGTATGCCATACTTTGTGCATGGGAGAGATCCCGCACACCAAACGCTTTTAATCCATGAAAACCGCAACTACTTGGGACATCGTTTGCGCTGCTAACCAGCACCTCAATGCAACCAAGCAAAACTTTTTTATCAACCAATTTATTCCTGGTTGCTATGAGCTAATTCTTTGCGACGTTAACGGCACAACAACACGTCGTCGTTTAGGCAAGCTTATGGACGAAGTAACTGTTCGCGACTTTGTTGATCAAATTGTATTTGCTAAAGCTTGATCACCTTGGCCCTGGAGACAGGGCCTCTCTTCTCCCTTCGCTTCAACACCATGCTTGGCTATCACCACACCTGGCTCAACTTATTTGATGAATTTCAGGCCACTCAAGACAAGCTTGATTCGTCAAACCTTCTCAAGTTTGCGCGTGTCGAGCCTCGTTACACCGTCAACGCCTACAAAGGCTCTGAGCACATCTGGGAAGACTGGGCCTACGACAACGACGAACTTGCCAGCCTCAAGCGAATTGCTACCGAAAGCGGCTACACAGTCACTGTTCGCTTAGAGGACGACGAAGACTGATCATCGTCGGGGTGCCTGATGCCGTTTTTGCAGAATGTGGCGGCTGAAAGCTATACAAAACTCGTGGCAGCGAGAAAAGCAGGGCGGGCCTGGTGTCCCGATCAATACCCCGATCTCAAACATGGACGAACACTTCAGAGCACAGCAACATCAAAATGAACTCCGCGCCTTCCTTCGCTATGAAGCCAAGCTCAAGCTCGCTTATGCCCGCAGCCAGAATCCGCAATCTCGAAGACGGCACAGTGCTTATAACTCTTGGGCCACTGAAGGGATATGTGAGTAGCCATCACCTAATCACTCCCAAGATTCATCAGATGCAAGAGGCTTACCGAAAAGCTCATCCACATCTGGATCTCTGAGCTACGCTATACATCAAGCGGTCTTTTTAGCTTGACATCAATAACATCTTTAAAGTCAGACCATAAAAATGCACGACGTAGAACAGATCGATCCTCTGATCTGATCAAAGAATCGTTGCAACGTTATGGCGCTGCTCGAAGCATTGTTATCGATGAAGACAACCGCATCCTTGCGGGCAATGGCACCATCGATGGGGCAAAGGCCGCAGGCATCAAAAACGTACGCATCATTGAAACCGACGGTGACGAGATCATCGCCGTTAAACGCACCGGCCTATCAGAGGAGCAAAAGGTCGGCCTAGCTTTGGCTGATAACCGCACTGCTGATCTCAGCGAATGGGATCAGGAGATGCTGCATCAGCTCTCAGAAGAACATGACATCAGCCCTTGGTTTGATCAGGACGACCTGAACGAAATTCTCAACGTCACCGAGCTTGATCCTGAAGAGGGCAACACAGATCCTGACGACGTACCAGAAGCACCAGAAGACCCCACCACCAAACCAGGCGACCTGTGGATCCTTGGGAACCATCGCGTTCTCTGTGGTGATTCAACCTGCCCCACTGATATTGAACGCTTGCTTGGCGGAGAGAAGGCCGCATTGCTTCATGCTGATCCTCCGTATGGCATGGGCAAGGCTTCAGAAGGCGTAGCCAATGACAACCTCTATGACGAGAAGCTCGACAACTTCCAAATGGAATGGTGGGCAACCTTTCGCCCATACCTTGAGGACAACGCTTCTGCTTACATCTGGGGCAACGCTCCTGAGCTTTGGCGGCTTTGGTACAAGGCTGGCCTTGGTGAGTCAGAGTTGATGGACCTTTGCAATCAAATTGTTTGGGATAAAAAGTGCATTCCTGGTATGAGAGCAGAAAGTCGGATGATGTATCCAACAACAACCGAGCATTGTTTATTTTTTCAAATTGGAAATCAATTTCGAGGCAGTATCAATACAGAGGATTTTCCTGAAACTTGGGAGCCTCTTCGCGCATATCTTGAGGGACAAGCAAAAGCTGCTGCAATTGACCCCCTAAAAATTCGCGAACTTTGCGGCGTGCAGATGTACGGCCATTGGTTTACTCGCTCACAGTTCACGCTTATTCCTGAGAAGCATTACGTCACCTTGCAAGCCGCATACGTGGGCCATTTTCAACGCCCGTGGCGGTCTCTTAACTCTGAGTGGAAAAAAATTAAAGGCGGGTCAGCAAGCCCGACATCTGCTAGATCGTATTTTGACAACGCTCATGACGCAATGCGGGACGTTTGGGAGTTCTCCCGCGTTCATGGCGACGAAAGGCACGGCCACGCAACTCCCAAGCCTGTTGACATGATGAAACGTGTCATGCTTTCAAGCCTTCCACAAAATGGGCTATGCCTTGAACCGTTTGGCGGTTCTGGCTCGACACTCATGGGCGCACAGGTCACAAATCGACGCTGCTACACCGTGGAGCTAAAACCCGAATATTGCGACGTTATCGTGAAGCGGTGGGAAAGCTTCACAGGAGAAAAAGCAGTTCTTGAAACCAAGGAGCATTGATGGCAAACAAATCGACAAAGATTGAAATTGATATGCGCGTTAACCGCATCGCTCGCCTTTTGGCGAACGGTGCTGTCCGCTCTGAGATCGTGCAGTATTGCGCGAAAGAATGGGAAATCGCTGAACGGCAAACAGACACCTACATCGCCAAGGCGCGGGATCTTATCCGAGCTGACTGGGAAACAGATCGCTTGACTTTTACTGCAGAAATCCTTGCTCAGCTCGCCACGTTGCAAAAAGAAGCCCGTAAGACCAATAACCTCAACGCTGCTTTGGGTTGCATCAAGACCGCAGCGCAGATCGCTCAAGTGCTTCAGTGACGTTTCTTAGCCACATTGAAAGCGGATCAATCCTGCAACGTGTTGGAGAAAGTGACAGCAGTGCTTGGCTTAAAGCCGGAGGCATCGATAATCTTCTCGAACGCATCGCGGCAACACTTAACCCCGGTCAGCTCAGCGCTTTTGAGGTTGAACGCTTAAGCGCCATCGCTACATCACAAGGCGGATCACCCAACAGCATCCCTGAGATTGGCATCAGCGCCGGTTATGGCAGTGGCAAGACCTATTGCGCCCATGCCGTTGCCGTGAAGCTGGCCGCCTTGAATCAAGGCTTTGTTGGTTGTGTAATGGAACCAACCAGCGATATGGTGCGCCGCATCTGGGCACCAAAATTTCAAGATTTTTTAGATAGCTTCGGCATTCCTTACACTCCTCGGGTTGCGCCGTATGTAAGCCATACTTTGCACTTTCCTGACGGTGATTCAACAATTCTTGGCCTTTCGTTTGAAAATTATCAGCGGATTGTTGGTGATGATTGGGCTTTCGCAATTATCGATGAGGTTGACACTGCTAAAGCATCAATTGCTCAGCGTGCTTATGACAAAATTCTAGGCCGTATTAGGGTTGGGAACTTTAATCAGCTCCATTGCTATTCAACGCCGGAAGGCTTCGGGTTTCACTATCAAACGTTTGGCACTGATGCAGTACGGGAAGGCAAGCGCAGAGCGTTGCTAAGAATGAAAACAGCAGACAATGCCCATAACCTCCGGCCAGGCTTTGTTGATGACCTGCTGAGCCGTTATACCCATGAGCAATGCCGCGCCTATCTAGAAGGAATTTATCAAAACCTAGCAACCGGCACTGTCTACGATCGGTTTGACCGGGCTAAGCACGTCTCAGATGTTGATGATGATCCACAGGCTGAGGAGCCGCTGAGAATCGGGATTGACTTTAACGTGGGCAATATGAACGCCGTAATAGCGAGAAGCTGTGGCAATGCTCTGCATTTTATCGATGAGATCAGCAGCGCTCACGATACTGATGCGTTAGCCCAAGAGATCTGCGCTCGTTATCCAGGCCGTACGCTTTACGGCTACCCTGACGCATCAGGCGGCAACAGATCAACTAATGCGACCAAAACTGATCTGGAAATATTGGCCAGCTATAACATCCGCAATCAATCGCCTAAATCAAATCCAAGGGTGGCTGATCGGATTTCTGCTATGCAAAGTGCTCTGGAAAACGGGAAAGGCGAGATCAGAATACAGATCAACCCACGATGTAAGAAGTTGATCGAATGCTTAGAGTTGCAGGCATATAACGAACGGCAGGAGCCCGATAAGCAGTCGGGCCACGATCATATGAATGACGCGGCAGGTTATCTCGTTTGGCGTGAGCTGAACCCACTTCACAAGCGTGCAGGGCGTGGTACGGGTATTCGCCTCTACTAAGATGTTTTTATCGGGCGGGATTTAACTGTGTATTCAGGCTTCTCTGGTGGTCGCCAGCGCGTTGGCAACGTCACTCAGGTGAACGACCCCAGTACGGCTTGGGTTAATCAAGAACCGCATTGGGGATTGATTGAACATTTACTTGGCGGCACATACAAAATCAGAAAAGGCCACCGCAAATTTTTACCTCAAGAACCAAGAGAATTAGACGAGTCTTATGACAACAGGCTGCAGCGTTCTGTTTTAGCGCCTTATTACGTCAGGCTGGAGCGCATGTTGGCGGGCATGTTGACGCGTAAGCCGGTCAGGCTTGACGATGTTTCTGATCAAATCCGCGAACAATTATTTGACGTTGACCTGCAGGGGAATGACTTGCAGACGTGGCTTTACAACACGTCGCGCCTTTGCATCCGCTACGGGCACGTCGGTGTATTAGTTGATGCGCCAAAGTCTGGCGACAATGGCCGCCCTTATTGGATCACGTACTCCCCAAGGGACATTCTTGGTTGGCGCACTGAAATGGCCGATGGGCAGCAGAAGCTGACGCAGCTTCGATTGTTTGAAAAGGTGCTTGTCCCAGATGGTTTGTATGGAGAGAAGCAAGTTGAGCAGGTGCGCGTCCTAACTCCTAGCGCATTTGAGATTTTCCAGAAAGATCAAAAAGGTGACTTCCGTGTTGTTGATGAAGGCACGACAAGCTTGAGCGAGATTCCGTTCAGCGTTGCTTACTCCAACAGGGTTGGCGTTTTAGAGTCATTCCCACCGCTGGCCGATATTGCTGAGCTAAATCTGCAGCATTATCAGGTTCAATCTGATCTTTCGAACCAACTGCATCTGAGTGCTGTTCCATTATTAGCCCTATTTGGATTCCCGCAGTCTGCTGAAGAGATCAGCGCAGGCCCTGGGGAAGCTTTTGCCCTCCCGACAGATTCACGCGCCGAATATATCGAGCCCGCTGGCAACAGCTACGACGCGCAGTTCCGCAGGCTTGACCAGATCGTTTCGCAGATCAACGACCTTGGCCTTGCTGCTGTGATGGGTGCAAAGCTCAGCGCAGAAACTGCCGAGTCAAAGCGAATTGATCGCAGCCAAGGCGACAGCACGATGATGGTCTTGGCACAGCAGATGCAGGACATGATCGACAACTGCTTACGCTTTCACGCTGATTACTTGCAGGAGTCACAAGCTGGCAGCAGCCTTGTTAATCGTGACTTTATGGGCGCAAGACTTGAGCCACAAGAGATCCAAGCGTTGTTGCAGCTTTACACCGCTGGCACGGTGACGCAGGAAACGTTATTGCTACAGCTTGAAGCAGGCGAAGTGCTTGGTGACGACTTCGATGTTGAAGCCGAGCTTGAAGCGACGCAGGCTGGCGGATTAATGGAAACACCGCAGCCAGTTCCACAGCAGGAAGTCACAATGCCTGAAGGGGAACCGGAGGTAACCGATGAGTTGGTTGGATGATTTGCGCAAGCCAAAAGCAGAAGAGCCGCCAAGCCAATCGTTCTTTTATTCGCACGACAAGCTTGCTAATCAGTATTTCGCTGTAATCCGAATGGCATGGCATTTGGACGGCAAGGTTTGCGCCGTAACTGAAAGCAGCATTGCGATATATGACAAAGACGTGTTAGCTGAGTTTACGTCGATTCTCACTGAAGCTTTACGCCTTGGCGCTGATGTTTGTGTTGTGTGTATTGAAGAGGCAAAAGTTCTTGGCATCCATGAACAATGAGCACACCTGCCGAGCTTTACCGCAATGCAATCGACCTCAACCGATTTAGCAACAGCGTTGCAAAACGGATTGTCATTACATACAACGATCTTATTTTGGACGCTGTTGATCAGTTGCGTCGGCTTGATGAGCTTGATGTTTCTGCTAAAGCTGTACGGCTTCAAGCCATTCTTGCGCAACTGAAAGAATCCCTTGATGGATGGGCCGGTACAAGCACTTTTGCAGCAGCTCAAGAGTTGCAAGGTGTAGCGGAGTTGCAAAGCCAATTTGTAGCAAATGAATTGCGAAGGGCTTTACCCATTGATTTAAGAGAACAAGTAAGAAGCATTCAGATCAGTCCACAGTTTGCCCAAGCTGTAGCAGTAACAGATCCAACAGCTTTGAGTGTTGTCGCATTAAGCGATGATTTGCAGGCTGCAGTAGCTGGAGCACGGCAGACCTTTCAATTGACAGCTACTCAGGGAACAATGATTACTTTGCCAAACGGCAAGGTGCTTGCAAAATCGTTTCGTGGCTTGGCGGAATCACAAGCTGATCTTTTTGCAAAGACTGTTCGGAATGGATTGTTAACGGGTGAGTCAACTGACAAGTTGGCGCGACGCTTGAAAGGTCGTTTGAAGTTTGGAGACCTTGGCCCGTTATCAGTCAGGCAATTAGCGCAGGCTGGTGGCGAACTAACAACTGTTGCCAATCGTCAAGTGATGGCACTGGTGCGCACCAGCATCAATCAAGTAGCAAATGCATCAAGCCAACAGGTTTATGAAGCCAATCAAGATGTGACCAAGCGTTATCGATACGTCGCAACATTGGACAGCAGGACATCTCCGATCTGTCGTGCATTGGATGGCAAAGAATTTGATTACGGCAAGGGGCCAACACCACCGCAACATTTCAACTGCAGATCAACGACTGTTCCTGTCATTGATTACGAAGGGCTGGGTATTGAGCCACCACCGCCAAGTGATTTAAGGCGTCCTAACACTGCGTTTGGCCCATCGCGCAGCACAAGAGGCGACACCGTGCCAAGCAATCAAACGTATGGCGAATGGCTTGAAAAGCAGCCAAAGGCCGTAAAAGCCGATGTTCTTGGCGCTTCCAAGGTTTCGTTTTTCGAAAGCCGGGTCAGAAAAGTAGGGCCTACTCAAGCGATACGGGATTTTGTCAGTCAGGACGGTTCAGAGTTAACCTTGGACCAGCTCAAGCTTAAGTATTCCAATGGGAAAGCTTCATAGCAGATTTCAACTCACGCTTCCGGGCGAAGAGAAGAAGTCAAAGCCTGCAGCCAAAAAAGCTGAGGCCAAGAAAGCAACAGCTAAGGAGGAAGTCTGATGCCTAGCTACTCCGGGCCAAAGAAGCCACAAAAGCCTGCTCCTAAGAAGAAAAAAGGGGGCAAGAAAAAGTGAAGAAGGGTTCCCGCGTTAGCTGGGTTTACCAAGGCAAGCGGACTTTTGGTGTTGTCACCGGCAGCGGTGGCAAGCGTGCATCAGTCAAAGGGCCAAGTGGCGGCACGATTACTCGTGTTGGCACTGATGCTGATCCCATTGTGCGGATCAAATCAGAAAGCACGGGCAATCCTGTTCTGAAGCGTCGCTCTCAATTGAAGGCGGCACCAAAAGGCAAATGACCATCGAGCGTGGTGGTCATAAGTTTGCGGGCTACGACAAGCCGATTAAGACGCCGAATCATTCGAGCGGCAAATCACACGCCGTTGTGGTCAGTGTTAAAGGCAGCCCGAAGCTCATACGTTTTGGGATGCAGGGCGCAAAAACAAAGCGCCCGCGCAAGGGTGAATCAGCGGCGGATAAGGCAAAGCGTGCGTCTTTTAAGGCGCGTCATGCGAAAAATATCGCTAAGGGCAAAACAAGCGCGGCGTTTTGGGCGAACAAAGTCAAATGGAGCTGATAACCTTTAAAGGCAATTTAGCCTGTGGCTAATTTATGTCCGAAGAACAAACTGCTCCTGTGGAGCAATCTGTTGACACCAGCGAATTAAAAACAGAACTCGATTCAATGAGGCGTAAAAACGCTGAATTGTTGGATGAGTACAAAAAAGCAAAAGCTCAAGCAAAGGCTGTGCCTGATGGCGTTGATGTTCAGGAGTTACTGGATTTCAAAGCCAAAGCGGAACAAGAAGATCTGGAAAAGCAAGGTAAGTACGGGGAAGCCCGACAAGCTTTGGAGCAACAGTTCCGTGAGGCGACGGCGGAGAAGGACAAGCGCATTTCTGAACTCGAAGCGCGTGTTCGTGAGCTGGAGCTAATCACGCCTGCTGTCAGTGCTTTGGCTGATGTTGTTCATGACCCGGACTTGATTTTAAAAACCAAGTTGACGAGTGAACAAATTGAACGGGAGCCTGATGGCACCGTCGTTGTTGTCGATGGCTATCAACGAACACCTGTCAGTGAATGGGCCAAGACTTTGCCAGCTTGGATGCAAAAGCAACCCAAGCCTCAAGGCAGTGGCGCACCGTCTGGGCGTGCATCAAGTGATTCTGTTGCTGGAGTCAAAAATCCATTCAGCAAAGAAACGTTCAACCTCACAGAACAATCACGCTTATTTAAAACTGATCGTGACATGTATGAAAGGTTGAAAAACGCAGCTAACCGTTAGTATGTGACCTAACGGCAAAGCTGTGCTGCGCCTAAGGGCTGTGCCCATCCCGTAAACATTTCTTTTTCTGACAGATGGCGACTCTTAGGAGCGACATCATCATCCCAGAAATTTTCACTCCGTATTTGATTGAGGAGACCACTAAGCGTGACGCCTTTTTGGCTAGCGGCGTAGTGCAACCCATGGCGGAGTTGAACGCAACTGAGGATGGTGGCGACTACATCAACGTCCCCTTTTACGCTGCAAATCTGGCGTCAACTTTTGAAGTTCTGACCGACAGTTCTTCATTGACCCCAGGCAAGATCACTGCCGACAAACAGCGTGCTGCTGTAGTTCACAGAGGCAATGCGTTTGAATCGCGGGATCTCGCTGCAATGGCTGCTGGTTCTGACCCGATGGCTGCTATCGGTCAAAAACTTGCTAGTTACATTGCCAATGAGCGTCAAAAGGACTTGCTGTCCTGCTGCGCTGGCGTTTTTGGTGCCGTAGGCGACACCAGCGGCGCTGCCTTTGCTGGCTTGGCAGTTGACGGCGGAAGCGGCGACACGCCGACTGAACTTGGCCCTCGTCAAATTGTGAAAGCAAAATCACTTTTGGGCGACCAAGGTGAAAAGCTTTCCACGATTGTTCTTCACCCGTCCGTTTATTATTCGTTGATGGAACGTCGAGCAATCGACTTCATCTACGACGACAACGGTGCTGCTGACACTGCAGCTAGCCAAGGTTCGACTGCAAACGCATTCGGCCAGGTGCAAGTGCCCAGCTTCATGGGGCTTCGAGTTATCGTCTCATCGGATGTGCAGACCGCTGGGTCTGGTTCATCGACTGAGTACGCAAGTTATTTGTTTACGCCCGGAGCTTTTGGCTCTGGCGAACAGATGGCGCTTCGCACCGAGCGAGACCGGGACATCCTGGCCAAATCCGATGCTCTCAGCTTCGACCTTCACTACGTCTATCACCCGATGGGCACAAGGTTTGCTGAGGTTCCAAACCCAACTCCTGCACAACTGTCAACAGTTGGCAATTGGACGAAGGTTTACGAAACCAATAACATTGGTATCGCTCGGATTACTTCCACTTCTAACCTTGATTGAGGGAGTAATTAACCATGGCATCCATTTTTGAGGCAACAGCGGGCAAACTTATTGGCCCGACAACTGGCGGCACTGTTACCCAGGCCACCAGCAAAGCAACAGGTGTGACTCTGAACGCAGCTTCAGGTCAAATCACCCTTGACGATGCAGCCTTAGCGGCTGCCGCTGAAGTGACCTTCGTGGTCACCAACAGCGAGATCAGCGCCACTGACGTAGTGGTGGTAAATCACAGTTCTGCTGGTACTGCTGGCGCTTACTTGGCGCAAGCAACCAACATCGCTGCTGGTTCATTCAAGATCACCGTTGCGAACCTGTCCGCAGGTTCATTGGGAGAGGCCATTGTCCTTTCCT
>Ga0209535_1000910_pt1 | contig 20586 bp, 25 predicted proteins | sample LinPmetageLP28_FD_184041 | JGI IMG/M metagenome (GOLD analysis project Ga0209535, IMG submission 184041) | Marine viral communities from the Pacific Ocean - LP-28 (SPAdes) (version 2) | ecosystem: Environmental > Aquatic > Marine > Oceanic | place: Pacific Ocean | collected 2009-08-22
TTACAGATGATGTATTTGAAGATGTTGAAGATAATACTTCTCTAAAAGAAGATGACGATTACGAAGATATAGATTGGGATAATTATAATTATTATGAAGAAGAAGATGGTCCTTTCTTAATTACAGGTGAAGAAGATTGGTGTAAAGAAGCTAGTTGGTGTGACGCAGCTTACATTGAGAATAATAATAAGTGGGCACAAGGTGATTGGGATTTAAATACAAAGTACGATAAATGGAACTCTGAAAGTAAAAAACTATTTGAAGAAGTACACCTATCTTGGTATGATATGGATATGAAAGAGGCACCTAAACCTTGGACTATACCAGAACTAAAAGACAAATATATTAAAGATTGGTCTTGGGACGATTGGGATATATGGTGGAAAAATTTTGATGAATGGTATTATTCTGACTATTATGATAACTGGGAATCTACTTATGAAGAAGTATCACTAGAAGAAGAATATGCTTTTGAAGATGATCTACTTACCGAAGATCAATGGGAAACAGAATGGCTAGCAGGTATTACATTTGAGGCAGATTGTATATACTTTGGTTATTATTGGGACGTTGCTAATCAATCGTGTGGTACAACTTGGGTAGATAACAGCGAAGCTAATGTTAAAGTAAAAGCAAGTGGTGAAAAAATTAATTATGAAACTGGTGAGATAACACAAACAATTACCACAACGACAAATGGTGTATCTGATTCTGTCACTAGAACAGGTAGATATTCTACACTAAACAATACAGCAGATGTTGATGTAGAAACAGGTGATAATAATTTCCGTTCATTTACAAGAACACACGAAGGACATACTTTTCACATACACACAGGTGGCAGTGGTGTAAATAGTGGTAATGATGCCATACAAAATTTTGATGTAATGGTTATACAGGAACAAGAAACACAATCAGTTATAGCGGGCTCTAACGGCGCTAAGATCACCATTATACAGACAGACTAAATAAATCTATGAAGAAATTAACTTCCACTTGGGCAGTATTGTTAAGTGTAATTATATTATTATCATTAAAAGTATATAATCCTATACCTTTACAAACTCTACAATTAAAAACATTTGATTTATACCAGAAGTTTGGTAATAATTATCAATCAAAAAGTTTAGTATTAATAGATATATCAGATGACTCTTTAGGTGTATATGGTCAATGGCCTTGGAAGAGAGATCAATTAGGTCGTGCTATAATAAAAGCATATCAAAATGGTGCTGCTTTAGTTTTTTTAAATGTAGTTTTTGTACATAAAGATAGACTAGGTGGTGATGAAATGTTTTTGAAAATGATCTCAAAGTATCCTGTTATTTTAACAGAAACTAAAGACGCAAAAAATCTCATTAGTATAAAAAGAAAAGTATTAGGTGTAGGTGATGTAGAAGTACCTATTGATGTTGATGGTACTATTAGAAAATTACCACTTGACAATTCTGTACCAAGTGTTATAATGAATGTAATAAAATTTCCATTACCTAAAATAGATGATGTATGGATAGATTTTAGACATCAAATACCTAGGTTAAATCACGCTGATTTAGATTGGTCATCTGTTAAAGGTAAGATTGTATTCATAGGTGCTACATTTACAGGCTCAACATTTGTATTAACACCTGATGGTTTAAAAAATCCACATGATATAATGGCAATGTCAACTGAAACTTTACTATCAGGTAAGTATATAACAAGACCTGATTGGTTGCCTAAATTAGAGTGGATAGGATTGATATTAGGTCTACTTGCATTTGTATTAATTATACCTAGAGTAGGATTATTATGGTCAGCTATATTACTATTTGGTGCATATGTTGATATTGCTTTATCTGCTGGTTATCTATGGCATAGTAAAATGATAATTACAGATTGGTCATTTATCGCAATCATAATAACTATTGTATGGACACACTTAATATACAATAACTTTGCTAGAGAAAATAGATTAAAACAACAAATAAGAAAACAGTTTGAGAAGTATTTGGATCCTAGACAAGTTGCTATACTTGTAAAGAATCCTGAAAAATTAAAACTTGGTGGTGAAAGAAAAGATATGTCATTTTTGTTTATGGATATTGTAGGATTTACACCTATATCTGAATACTATAAAAACAAAGATGACCCAGAGGGTTTGGTCAATGTGATAAATGATTACTTAAATCGTATGAGTAAAATAGTAATGAAGAATGGTGGAACGATTGACAAGTATATGGGCGATTGTATTATGGCATTTTGGAATGCGCCACTTGATTGTCGTAATCACGCAGAGATGGCTGTAAAGACAGGAATAGAATGTGCAATAGAAACACAAAAGTTAAAGAAAGAATTTAAAGAAAAAGGTCTACCAGATATTAATATAGGCTCTGGTGTAAATACTGGAACTTGTATTGTCGGTAATATGGGTAGTGAAAACCGACTTGATTATTCTGTAATAGGTGACGCTGTAAACTTGGCAGCTAGACTTGAAGCTGCTACAAGAAACTATAAAGATGATAATGGTAATGTTGCTCCTTTGATTTATTCTTCATATACAAAAGACGAATTAAGAGAAGTTGAATCAGAAGAACTAGATAGAATATTTGTGAAAGGTAAAAAGGAGTTAGTGACAATCTATAAACCAGTAGCAAACTTAATGGAGGGTTATGACCTTACTTCAAAAGAGAAAGATCAGACTAATAGCAAAAAGGATAATAAGAAATGAAAAAAAACTCAAACTATATTTACTCAATTTACATTGGCTCAAAATTAAGAAACAAAAATTACGAAGAAGGAAAAGAACATTTATAAAACTATGGAAGCTAAAAAGACTAAATACAATCAAACGGTACCAACAGGTAGCGTAAGAGACTTGACTTCCACATAAAAATAAATATAATAGAGCTAATATATCAATTAATGCTTTAAATGCATATGACCCATAAGGGGAACTTAAGCTCATTATAACCGTCTTTAACTAGATAGAACTATGGCAGATACAACAGAAATAAAAGTAGATATTGAATCATTAAGAAAAGATATTGAAAATGTAAATACTATCAATGGTAGAATAGACACTGCTATTGATAAGTTAACAGATGTATCTACATCAATCAAATCTATGCTTGCAGTACATGAAGAAAAGATAGCGAGACAAGAAAAGATAGATGAAGTGATATTTGACAAATTGAAAGATAGAGCAGATGAAATAGGTGATGTATATAGAGAGTTAAAAAAAGATGTGGAACTAAGTGAAAAGAGACTACTCATTGAAATCAAGTCATTAAAGAACGATATAGGCGCTAGAGTTGGCGTTTTAGAAAAATACAGGTGGATTATCATAGGTGGGGCGATTGTCATAGGGTGGATTTTATCAAAGAACTTTATGCCAATAATGCACATGATGAACGGCGCTTAGGGTTGACAAAAGCGATATTATGTAGTATAGTGAGGGTGTGTTATGTCAAGTTATATAGATTTAAAATATATCTCTAATTTAAAGAGTCGTTTACCCCAATTTAAACAGAAAAATGATTACCTGTTTAATTTTAGATGCCCACATTGTGGTGACTCTAAAAAATCAAAATTAAAAGCTAGAGCATATCTTTATAGAGTAAAAAATGATATGTTCTTCAAATGTCACAATTGTGGCATGGGTCAAAATCTTGCTAACTTTATCAAGTTTGTTGATCCTAAAATGTATTCTGAATATCTTTTAGAGAGATATAAGAAAGGGGCACCAGCGACACCGAGGCCTCAGTTTGATTTCAAACCTGCGTTTGAAGATACAACTATACTTGATAAATTGGAAAGTATAAAACAACTAGATGATAAACACCCTGCAAAACAATATGTAATAGGTAGAAAGATACCTAGTGAATTTTACGATAAGTTATTTTTTTGTGATAAGTTTGGTCAGTTAGTTAATAAAGTAAAACCAAATACATATAAAACTAAAGACCATCCTAGACTTATTATACCATTTTATGACACTACTGGAAAGCTGTTTGCTTTTCAAGGTCGTGCATTCGGTAAAGAGCAACCAAAATATTTAACGGTAAAATTAGATGAAAATAAACAAAAAGTATTTGGCTTGGAAAGAGTTTCTTTTCAACGACCTATCTTCATCACAGAAGGCCCACTTGATAGTTTTTTTATTAATAATTGTCTTTCTGCTGCTGGAGCTGATTTAGTATTAAAAAATAAAATTCCTAACGATCAAGTTACATATATATTTGATAACGAACCTAGGAATAAAGAAATTGTAAAACGAATGTACGGTGTAGTTGAAAAAGATTACAACCTAGTAGTGTGGCCTGATGATATGCGACATAAGGACATTAATGATATGATTATATCAGGGTTGACAAAAGCTGAAGTTTCTGATATTATACATAAACACACTTACTCAAAGCTATCTGCATTAACAAAATTAAATGAATATAAAAAGGTATAAGAATGTCTGATAAGATAATTGGAATTGATTTAGGAACCACGAACTCTTGCGTTTCTATAATGGAAGGAACACAAGCAAAAGTAATTGAAAATTTAGAAGGTAATAGAACTACTCCATCTGTTGTAGCATTTAGTGATGAGACTTTAGTTGGACAACCAGCTAGAAGACAAGCAGTTACAAACTCACAAAATACAATCTTTGCTGTAAAAAGATTAATAGGTAGAAACTTTGATGACAATAATATTCAAAGAGAAATAAAAACAATACCATATAATATTATTAAGGCAGATAATGGTGACGCTTGGGTAGAAGCTAAAAGTAAAAAATACTCACCATCACAAATTTCAGCATTTATCTTACAAAAGATGAAAGAAACAGCTGAAAAATATCTAGGATCAGAAGTTAAGAAAGCAGTAATCACTGTACCAGCATATTTTAATGACTCACAAAGACAAGCAACAAAAGACGCAGGTAAGATTGCTGGACTAGAAGTAGAAAGAATTGTAAATGAACCTACTGCTGCGTCATTGGCATATGGTTTAGATAAAAAGAAGACTGGTAACATCGCTGTATACGATCTAGGTGGTGGTACTTTTGATGTATCAATATTAGAAATAGGCGATGGTGTGTTTGAAGTTAAATCAACAAATGGTGATACAGCTTTAGGTGGCGAAGATTTTGATAGTGTTATTACAAACTATCTAATAGATGAGTTTAAAAAAGATAGTGGCATAGATTTAAAAGAAGACAAACTAGCACTACAAAGAATTAGAGAGTCAGCAGAGAAGGCAAAGGTAGAGCTATCATCAGCGATACAGACAGACATAAATTTACCATTTATCACAGCAGACAAGTCAGGCCCTAAACATCTTAATATTAAAATGACTAGAGCGAAGTTAGAAGCTTTAGTAGAGAGCCTTATACAGAAAACTATAAAACCATGCGAGACTGCTATCAAAGATGCAGAACTAAAAGTATCAGATATAACAGATGTAATTTTAGTCGGTGGTATGACTAGAATGCCTAAGGTTATAGAAGTTGTAAAAAACTTCTTTGGTAGAGAACCAAACAAAAGTGTAAATCCAGATGAGGTAGTTGCGATGGGCGCAGCAGTTCAAGCTGGTGTTTTACAAGGTGATGTAAAAGATGTTCTGTTATTAGATGTGACACCACTATCACTAGGATTGGAAACTCTTGGTGGAGTGTTTACAAAACTAATAGATAAGAATACCACGATACCTTGTAATAAATCTCAAACATTTTCTACTGCTGATAATAACCAATCTGCAGTATCAATTAGAGTTTTCCAAGGCGAGAGATCAATGGCAGCGGATAATAAACTATTAGGTAATTTTGATCTGGTAGGTATACCACCAGCACCAAAAGGTGTACCAAAAATAGAAGTGACTTTTGATATTGACGCTAATGGTATTGTAAAAGTATCAGCGAAAGATAAAGGAACTGGTAAAGAACAACAGATACAAATTAATTCATCTAGTGGATTAAGTGATGAAGAAATAAACAAGATGATAAAAGATGCTGAGGCAAATAAAGAAGCTGACGAGAAGAAAAAAGAAGAAGTTGATATAAGAAACCAAGCTGATGCTACAATCAATAGTGTTAAAAAGGTAATGGAAAGTGCCAAAGATAAATTATCAAAAGAAGAAATAGCAGATATAGAAGACAAGATAAAACAATTAGAAGAAGCAATCAAATCAAATAACATTGATGACATTAAGAAAAAGACTTCAGATTTATTAGATGCGTCTCATAAAATCGCAGAAAAGATTTATGCGCAACCTAAAGAAGAAGATAAAAAAGAAGAAGTTAAAAAAGATGATGATGTCATAGATGCTGAATATACAGAAACAAAATAGGGGGAATACTATGGCTGATGTCATAAATGTGGTGAAAAGAAATGGTCGTGGTAAAGAACCACTTAACATTGAAAAGATACACGAAATGGTAGAGTATGCGTGTGAAGATGTAAGTGGTGTATCAGCCTCGCAAGTAGAAATGAATAGTGGTTTACAATTTTATAATGACATCACAACAAACGATATTCAACAAATATTAATCAAGTCAGCCTCAGATTTAATCTCTTTAGAGTCTCCTAACTATCAATATGTTGCGGCAAGACTATTGCTTTACAGCTTAAGAAAACAAGTTATAGGTAGACTATGGGACCACCCCCACATATTTGATCATGTTAAGAAAGCTGTTGAAAAAGGTGTTTACGATAAACAGTTATTAGAAAAATACCAAAGAAAAGATTTTGACAGAATGGAAAACTGGATTAACCATGAAAGAGATTATACTTTTACATACGCTGGATTAAGACAAGTTATTGACAAATACCTAGTACAAGATAGAAGTAATGGTCAGATATTTGAAACACCACAATTTATGTATATGATGATCTCTGCTACCGTATTCGCAGATTATTCAAAAGAAAAAAGAATGACCTATGTTAAAAAATATTACGATGCTATTTCAAACTTTAAAATCAATATTCCAACACCTGTTATGGCTGGGGTTCGTACTCCTCTTAAACAGTATGCTTCTTGCGTGCTTGTGGATATAGATGATACACTACCAAGTATATTTTCTGGCGATATGGCGATAGGTAGATATGTTGCTCAAAGAGCTGGTATTGGTATTAACGCTGGTAGAATAAGAGGTATCAATGCTAGAATTAGAGGTGGCGAAGTACAACACACAGGTGTTATACCATTTCTTAAAAAGTTTGAAGCGACTGTAAAATGTTGTACACAAAATGGTGTAAGAGGTGGTAGTGCGACTGTACACTTTCCAATTTGGCACCAAGAGATAGAAGATATAATCGTACTAAAAAATAATAAAGGTAGTGAAGATAACAGAGTTAGAAAATTAGATTACTCTGTACAAATATCAAAAATATTTTATGAGAGATTTATTAATGAAGAAGATATAACTTTATTCTCACCACATGAAGTACCAGATTTATATGAGGCTTGGGGTACACCTGAATTTGATGACTTGTATATTAAGGCAGAAAGAAAAACAAGTATTAAAAGAATTAAAATAGCAGCACAAGAATTATTTTTTGACATACTAAAAGAAAGAGCAGAGACAGGTAGAATTTATATTATGAATATAGATCACTGTAATTCTCACTCATCATTTAAAGATTTGGTTAGAATGTCAAACTTATGCCAAGAAATTACACTCCCTACTGATCCTATCCAACACATAGATGGCGAAGGTGAAATAGCCCTTTGTATTCTATCAGCCATCAATGTTGGAAAGATTGACAAGAGAGACGAACTAGAAGAACTATGCGATTTAGCTGTAAGAAGTTTAGACGAAATAATAGATCATCAAAAGTATCCTGTAAAGGCAGCAGAAATATCTACAAAAGCTAGAAGAAGTTTAGGTATAGGTTATATAGGTCTTGCTCATTATCTAGCTAGAAAAGGTTATTCATATGAACAAAAATTAGGTTGGCGTCAAGTTGATAAACTAACAGAGGCGTTTCAATTCTATCTATTAAAGGCAAGTAGTGAACTAGCAAAAGAAAAAGGTCAATGCGAATACTTTAATAGAACAAAATATTCCGATGGTATCTTACCGATAGACACTTACAAGAAAGAGGTAGACGAGGTTGTAACCAGAAATCTAACTTATGATTGGGAGTGGTTAAGGAAAGAAATAAAAGAGCACGGACTTCGACATAGCACACTCTCTGCTCAAATGCCATCAGAATCCTCTAGTGTGGTCTCAAATGCTACAAACGGCATTGAGCCACCTAGAGATTATTTAAGTGTTAAGAAAAGTAAGAAAGGACCATTAAAACAAGTGGTACCAGATTACAAAAAATTAAAATCAAACTATACTTTACTATGGGATATGAAATCAAATGAAGGTTACATTAACATAGTGGCAGTAATGCAAAAGTATTTTGATCAAGCGATTAGTGGAAACTGGTCATACAATCCAGATCATTTTGAAGATAACCAAGTACCATTATCACAGATGGCACAAGACTTATTGACAACATACAAGTTAGGTTGGAAGACTTCTTATTATCAAAACACTTATGACGCTAAAAAAGACATAGACGAACCTGCTCACCCAATAGGGTTTGTTGATAATGTTCCTGAAGAAGATAAACCAAAAGAGGAGGACGAGAACTGTGACTCGTGTACTATATAATGTTTTTACAAGCTAACTTACCACCAATAGAGTTATATGTTAAGAAAGAGTATCTGTACGATTTAGAAAAAGGCCACGGCGAATTAGTGGATGGTCTATGGGTATCTGTTAAATCAATACAAGGTAGAGCATTATACTTTGAAACTTACTTACCAGAGTATGGCGCAGTATATGATAAACTTCCATTATCAGCTTTTGTATGGAAGAAAGATTATGAAGGCGAAATAAAATTAGAAGAATTAGAATTATGGGATTGTTTTAGTTATCATATATCTGTATTAGAAAAAAGATTTTTAAAAGGACAAAGAGCAAAATATTATAGTCCAAGTAAGGTGTGGCACGAAGGCACATATATGTTTACGATAGATAGTTGTCATGCGGATAGCAATTTACTAAATACTACATTCAGTGAGCTACCGACACAGCACAAATCATTTAACATTATAAAATTAGATAATGGTTATTTTGCGGCACAACCAAATAATCGTATGTTAATTTATGATAAGTCTTATAGCCCGAAACAATTAAAGTTTCCTGACTTTAAAGTATCATCTATTGAGTATTCTGTTGAAGATAAACAGAAGATAACTTTTGGTGATGATGACGAATTTTTTTACGGAGTAGAGGAAAAGAAATAGAAATGGCAAGAAGCGTTTTTAATAAAGGAAAAGATGTTAGTTTTTTAAAACAACCAATGTTCTTTGGTGAGGACTTGGCTGTACAAAGATATGATACAATGAAGTATCCTATCTTCGATAAATTGACACAACAACAATTAGGTTATTTCTGGCGACCAGAAGAAGTATCTTTACAAAAAGATAGAAACGATTATGCAGAATTAAGACCAGAACAGAAATCTATATTTACATCTAATCTAAAATATCAAACAATGTTAGATAGTGTACAAGGTCGTGGTCCTTGTCTAGCATTTTTACCTTTCTGTTCATTACCAGAACTAGAAGGCTGTATTGTTACTTGGGATTTTATGGAAACAATTCATAGTAGAAGTTATACTTACATTATTAAAAACTTATACTCTGACCCTAGTGAAATATTTGACACCATTATTAAAGACGAGAAGATAGAAAAAAGAGCTCAATCAGTAACACAATGTTATGATGATTTAATTTCAATAGGTCATAAATGGCATTTAGATAGATCAAAAGTTGATGAATACGAGTTAAAGAAAAAATTATGGAAAGCATTAGTAACAGTAAACATACTAGAGGGTTTAAGATTTTATGTATCGTTTGCTTGTAGTTTTGCTTTTGGTGAACTTAAATTATTAGAAGGATCAGCAAAGATTATTTCGTTTATTGCAAGAGACGAAAGTCAGCACTTAGCAGTTTCACAAAGAATAATAAACAATTATAGAGACATTGAAAGAGATAAGATAATGGACAAAGTGATTAAAGATACAGAGAAAGAAGTCTATACAATGTATGATGAAGCAGTACAACAAGAGAAAAGATGGGCAACATACCTTTTCTCTCAAGGCTCTATGATAGGTTTATCAGAAAAATTATTACATCAATTTGTAGAGTATATGGCTAATAGAAGAATGAAAGCTATTGGTTTAACACCTGCGTATGACCAAAAGACTAATCCATTACCTTGGATAGATCATTGGTTAAACAGTAAAGGTACACAAAATGCTCCACAAGAAACTGAAATAGAAAGTTATGTTATTGGTGGAATAAAACAAGATGTTAAGAAAGATCAATTTAAAAAATTTAAACTATAATGGAAAAAGCTCTAAAAAAGTGTTCTAACTGTACTACTAAATATACCATAGTATGGGACGAAGAAGAACAAGATTTACAACCCTTGACTTGTCCGTTCTGTGGATTTGAAGTAGAAACAGAGGAAGATGGTCAAGAGCATGAAATACCAGAAGAAGCAACAGACGATAGTTGGAATTGATTATAGTTTAACTAGTCCTGCTGTGTGTGTTACACAGGATTTTAAATTTGAAAACTCTTATTTTTACTACCTTACTAATAAGAAAAAATACATTGGTAATATGCGTAAGAACATTATAGGTTATGAACATAAATTATGGACGGATCCCATTGAAAGGTTTACTCAAATATCAGATTGGGTTATTAATCTACTTACACACATCACACCAGCAACACCAATAGACTTAACAGGTCCATACAAAACATTTATAGAAGGTTATTCATTTGGCTCTAAAGGTCAAGCAGTTTTTCAGATAGCAGAAAACTGTGGTATACTAAAATATAGATTACAAGAAAAGAAATATCCATATGATACTGTGGTACCTAGTGTGGTTAAGAAAGGTGCATCTGGTAAAGGTAATGCTGATAAACAATTCATGTATGAGAGTTTTACTAAACATACAGGTGTTGATTTATTAGAAACCTTTGAGACAGAAAAATTAAACAATCCAGTTACAGATATTATAGATAGTTATTATATAGCAAAAGTTGGTTATGAAAATTCAAGTGGTCACTAGTTGGAACAATAAGTTATACGAAGAATACGCACATAGGTTTAAAGAAACATATCAATGGCCTTTTGATTTAGTTGTTTATAATGAAGATGAGGATATGTTTGATAAGATACCTAATCTTAAAAAATTCATAGAGAGAAATAAACATAGAGAGGTAGCATCATTTAAGCAAGATGGTGTAAGATTTTCATATAAAGTTTATGCATATACACACGCCATAGAAAATTGTCCGAGTGATGTAGATGGTTTAATTTGTATTGACGCTGATAGTGTGTTTTACAAATCAATAGATGTAGATTGGATTAAAAAACATATTCACAAAGACGATTGTATGATGAGTTATCTAGGTCGTGGTAACCATTACAGTGAGTGTGGTTTTTTATATTTTAATATGCAACATGATCAAACAAGAAACTATGCTAGTCATATGAAAAAGATGTATGATGATGATGAGATATATAGTTTAAGTGAATACCACGATAGTTATATTTGGGATTATGTTAGAAAAATTTTTGAACAGAATATGAAAGTAACAAATAATAATATTGGTGACAATGAAGGTGGGCATGTACAAGTCAGATCAATATTAGGAACTGTTTACGATCACACTAAAGGTAAAAGAAAAATAACTGGTGTAAGTCCAGAATGGATAAATCAAACAAAAGGAAAACAATGAAAAAAATATTAACAATCATAGTTGCAAGTTTAATTGTAACTGCTTGTTCTGTTAAAGAACCTAGATTGTCAGTAGGTAAAAAATGTACCATAAAAGATGATAAAGTAGTTTACTCATACTTATGGTTGTACGATAAACAAGTAGGTCTTCCAGCAGACAAAGAAGCTTGTAAAGAAATAGCAAGTGATTAATAGAAAAAAAATATTAATAATGGGATTACCTGGTAGTGGAAAGACTACAATCGCAAAACTACTTGTGCCAATGTTTAACGCTGTATGGTTAAACGCTGACGAAGTTAGAAAAGAGGCAGACGATTGGGACTTCTCACCAGCAGGTAGAACTAGACAAGCAGAGAGAATGAAATCTTTTGCTAAGAAAGCATTAGATGAAAATAGAAATGTTATAGCAGACTTTGTGTGTCCAACAAAACAAACTAGAGCAGACTTTAATGCTGACTATGTTATATGGATGGACACAATAAAAGAGGGTAGATTTGAAGATACAAACAAAATGTTTGAAGCTCCTAAGAATCCAGATTTTATAGTCAGACACTTTGATGCTGATATGTGGGCTTATTTAATTAAACAGGATATATATGATCAATTGGGACAATAAAAAACCAACAGCACAGATGTTAGGTAGATGGCAACCTTGGCATGCAGGTCATCAAAAATTATTTGAAGAAACTCTGAAAAGAGCTGAACAAGTATTGATTATGGTAAGAGATATACAAGGTGTTGGTGATAATCCATTTGACTTTGAAACTGTTAAGAAGAATATAGAAGAAAAACTTAACCCAAAGTATAAAGGTAAGTTTAAAATTATATTAGTACCAAATATCACAAACATATGTTATGGTAGAGGTGTTGGTTATAAAATAGAAGAAATAGTATTAGACAAAGAAACACAAAAGATTTCTGCAACTAAAATTAGGCAACAAATGAGAGACCACGGAGATTTGATATGATTAAAATTTTTATAGGATATGATGATAACGAAAAGGTAGCGTTTAGTACATTAAGTCATAGTTTATTAAAACACTCAACACAACCTATCTCTATAACTCCAATACGATTACAAAACATAAAAGACATATTTGTTAGAGAAAGAGTAAAAATACAATCAACAGAATTTGCTTTTAGTAGATTTCTTGTACCATATCTTTGTAACTATTCTGGTCACGCTATCTTTATAGATTGTGATATGTTAGCTCGTGATGATATATCATTATTGTGGCGACAAAGAACTACCAAATATGCTGTTCAATGTGTACAACACGATTACACACCTAATAGTACAATTAAATTTTTAAATCAACCACAAACAACATATCCTAAAAAGAACTGGTCTAGTATGATGATATTTAATAATTCTAAATGTACAGCATTAACACCTGATTATGTTAATAGTGCCACAGGTTTAGAACTACATCAATTTAAATGGTTAGAAAGAGAAGAGCTAATTGGTAATATAGATGTAGAATGGAATCATTTAATTGGTGAGTATCAATATAATCATAGTGCAAAGTTAGTACACTATACAAACGGTGGACCATATTTTAAAAAGTATAAAGATTGTGATTATTCAAACGAGTGGTTTGATATGTACGAAGATTCAAATAAAATTAATTTAGAATAATGAAAACTTTAAATATCTATTTAAAAACCACAAGTGGTAGTAAAGTAGATAAGTTATTAGCATTTGGTAAAGGTGCTGAGAAACATGGAATAAAAGTTAATTATTGTGATGATAATTTTTTTACACCATCAGATTATAGTTTTATATTTTCTTATAAATCAAATGATATAAATTCTAAAAGTCACAATTTAAGACAAGAGATTGTTGATAAAAAAACAGATAAACAAATATTCTTTTTAGATAGTAATGTTTTAGGTCATTATGAAAAAGAAAAAGATATACAAAATGTTTATCGTAGATACCCTTATAGATCAATTCACTCACACGAAGCAGATTTTTTACCCTTAGATGATACATCATTTAAAAGAACAGATCAAGTTAAAAAAGAATTAGGTTTACAAATGAAAGATTGGCGTAAAACAGGTAATCATATATTGGTATGTTTAAATAGAGGTAGCGGTGGTTTCTCATCTTTTGGTAAAGGTTGTTACGAATGGGCAAGAGAAGTCGTACAAAAAATAAGATTATATACAGACAGAAAAATTATTATAAGATCACATAAACATTTTGTTTATACAGATAAGTTAAAAGAAGATCAAAAGAATTTAAATTGGATATTACAAAATATTAAAAATGTAGAGCACACATCTATTGAAAAAACAAATTTAATAGATGATTTAAAAAATGCTTGGGCATGTGTGGTTTATACTTCTACATCTGGCGCTATAGCTATGATGCAAGGTGTTCCTGTATTTGTAACTCACCCTGCTTGTTTTTTCAGATTGTATGGCTCTGGTGGTATAGGTCAAATAGAAAACCCAATGATACCAAACAGAGCTATGTTTATGACTTACTATGTAAACTCACATTGGAGTTTAAAAGAAGTAGAAGACGGACACTATTGGGAAAAGTTTAAAAAATATCGTATGGAGGCAGAATGAATATCATAGGTATACAAGGTGCTTTTAATACAGAGGCAATGTTTATATTTCCTAAACACGAAGACTTTAAACTAATAGAATATCCAGAAAGACATAATAATAAAGCAGACGCTTACATACAAACAAATGTATTAGGTGTGATGAAAACTAAGAACGCAGAGAAGTATCAATTTATATTAGACCAAAACAAACCTAGAATAGTAATAGAACAAGCAACTTTTAGAAAAAATTTAGATATAGAAAAACCAAATGATTATTATTTTAGAGTTGGTTTAAATCACTATACTTTTAATGATGGTATATTTAAAAATCAAAACTCGCCAGCTGATAGATGGAAACAAATACAAAGAGAACAAGACATAGAAATAAAACCTTGGAAGAATAAAGGTGATTACATATTAATACTTACACAAAATCCTATTGATACAAGTCTACATGATTTAGTAAAGAAACAAGGTGACTATGAAAACTTTATTATGAATACCATCAATGAAATATCAAAGCATACAGATGAAGATATAATGATAAGACCACACCCACGATTTACATTTAGATTTAATAAAGATACATTGAAAGATATTAAAGTTAAAAACAAAGTATTCTTTAGTGAGAACTTAAATAACTTTAATGTGACCAATGGTGGTGAAGATATATACAAAGACTTTAAGAATGCCAGAGTTGCAATCTCATATTCAAGTAATAGTTTAACAGAAGCTATTTGTGAGGGTATACCAAGTATCGCATTGTCTAAAACATCACACACATGGCCTGTGGCGTTTCATACACTAGAAGTATTAAAACATAAAGAGTTGCCAGAGTTTGATAGAACACAATGGTTAAATGATTGTGCTTACACACAATGGAAAATGTCAGAAATAAATAGTGGTATAGTACACAAAAGGTTATTAGTATGAAAGAAAAAGTAATTGAAGATTATAGTTTAAAACCTAATCATCTAGGTGGTCATTTAAATAGAACAAATTTAGATAAACCATTATTAGAATACTTAAAAAAGAATCACAATATTAATTCTATGTTAGATATAGGTTGTGGTACAGGTGGTATCAAAAAGATCGCTGATGATTTAAAAATTAATTGGTTTGGAGTTGACGGAGACCCATCTATTAAGTTACCAGAGAATACATTATTACACGACTTTGCTGAAGGTCAAGCAACAATAGATAAAACTTTTGATCTAGTATGGTGTGTAGAATTTTTAGAGCATGTAGAAGAAAAATATATACCAAACTATATGCCTTTATTTAAGTTAGGTAAACTAGCTGTAGTCACTGCAGCACCTCCAGGTTGGCCAGGACATCACCATGTAAATTGTAGAGAGAAAAGTTATTGGGTAGATGTATTTAAAAAGTATGGATTAAACTATGATAGTGCATTAACAGGACAATTTAAATCTGTATCTAAAATGAATCCAAAAGAAGGATATACATATGGTGATAAGAAGAACTTTTTTTTACAAGCAGGATTAGTATTTACAAATGGCAATAGAACTTAAAAACTCAATGTTTATCCACATACCAAAGTGTGGTGGAAGAACAGTAAAACAGATGTTAAAGAAATATGTATCTGGCGCTAAAGTTATTGATGATGATATTTATGATAGTCACGCCACACCTGATACTGATAAAAAAGTATTTGGTTTTATAAGACACCCAGCAACATTTATTCATAGTCTTTGGACACATAGAAGTAAGAAGAAAAAGCATGGTGAAGCTTGGAACTGGCAAACATATATTGCGTTAGAAGAAAAGTGTCAATCAAAAAATTATAACGAGTTTGTAGAAAATATAATAAAAGGTAGAAACTATGTGTTTGATTACTATATGCATTACCTAGGAAAATACAAAAGTCCTATGATAGGTAAAATGGAAGAACTACCAGATAGTTTGATAGGTATACTAAAAGAGAACAACGAAGACTTTGATGAAAAAGGTATTAGAGAAAACATTTATGTGCATGGCGCTAATAATAAAGACACAAACAAGCCAATAACTTTAGCAGATACTATGAGTTATGATCAGATAAAGAAACTATTAACTCAGGCAGAAACAAAATTACATAAGGACTTTGACTACCATGCGTTTTGATAATCCTATTTACGATCATGGTTTTGTGTTTCCTGACATCGCTGACTTTCCAGATGTAAAACACGAAAGACACTACATGGGTAATGGCCATGAGGAATATGTATCTGTGATGAAAGAAGGAATACAAAAAGGTGATCTACATACATTTGAAAGAGGCTATCAATGGTATATGAAAGTGCCAGATACAAAACTAATGACAAAATTAAACACAATGTTTGAGTTTTATAAGACCTTTGAAGATAATAAAATAGAGAGTAGTTTACCTAGTAATGATATATACGAAGACCTATACGAAAATGGTATATCGTATCTAAAAATAGATACAAAAGAATTAAGAGATATGGTTGATGATGAGATTAAAAAGTTAATCGTATTACCTGATTGGCGACCACCACCAGGTCAATTTGATAGATCAACTCAACTAGGTCAACTAAATCCAGACATAGTAAAATATGTAAATCATATGTTTCAAAAACTTGGTATACTAAATGCAGTAACAAAATATAACAAGCAAAATTCATTACAAGTAAAGAATGTGGTATTACATATCGCTAAACCTACAGACGAAAATTGGAAACAATTTTTGTATGATTGTAAAACTGTGACTAAAACAACTAACTTACACATAGACCCAAAAGAAAATGTAATGAAAGCTATGATGTATCTAAATGATATTACTGAAGATCATGGTCCATTTGGTTATGTAGAAAAATCTCATAGATGGGTATATGATGATTTACAAAACATATTTGGTAGAGCCATATCGACTGGTAGTTATTGTCACAATCCAAAATCTAGAGCTGCGGTATTTCAATTTCCAAAACAATTAAGAGTATCACATAACTTTGGTAGATTATTATTAGATGATACAGATGAACAAGAAAGAATATTAAAACAAGAAAAAATATTTACTAGTGACAAAGGCAACTTATGTGTCTTTGACCCAGCTGGTATGCATAGAGGAGGAATTTGTAAAACAGGAACCAGAATTGCTTTACAAATATTAATGAAATGATATTAAATGATAGTGTATTAAACAAAAGAGTATTTAAACAACATATATTAGATTTACATTTAAAAGATTTTATGTTAGGTCAAACAACACCATATCTTAATACATTTAAAAATACGATAGATGTAGGTGCGGCAACTGGTATGTATGCTAGTCACTTTGCTAAACACTCTAAAAATGTCATATGTTTTGAAGCTGTAAAACCTGTTTACACACAATTAGAAAAGATAAAACAAAAATATAATAATGTTACAACTCATAACTTTGCTGTAAGTGACTTTGAAGGTGTGTCAGATTTCTATGTAGATGACAAGAGATTATCTAATTCTAGTTTTCAAAATCTAGTAGAAGGTCAAAAGATAGAAGTAGAAACTGTAACTATTGATGGTATGAAATTTGTTGATATTGGTTTCATAAAAATAGATGTTGAGGGCGTAGAGTTAGATGTATTAAATGGTGCTAGTCAAACCATAGATGAATACAAACCAACTTGTATGGTTGAAATTTACGCAAAGTTTAATAAGTATCCAGTAGAGACTTCATTTGAATTTTTCTTTGCCAGAGATTATAGATGTTTTTATAATCATAAAGGTCAAGGTTTAAAACCAGTAAGAACAATAGAAGAAGGTATAGAGGCTACAAAGATACCAGAAATAACAGATGGTGATTTTTTATTTACAATATGATTATAACACACAATATTCCGTGGGACAAATGCTTATCTCATCAATTATTTACAGCTATAAAAAAAGGTTGGAAAGATACATCTATGAAACCCATACATTTTTTTTGGGGTTTAGGTTCTAACAATCTACAAGAGATAAAACAAGTAAAAGAAAAGGGTGAAGAATGGTGGTATATAGATGTGGGTTATATCACAGAACAAATTACAAGATACCCAATACCAATAATCAACGATTACGATAAGACATACTTTAGAATAATAAAAGGTGATATGCATATGCAGGGTGGTTTACCTGAAGATGGATCACGCTATAAAAAACTATTACATCAAGGTATTGATGCAGAATTTAAAGGTTGGAATACTGGTGAATGTAAACACATATTACTAGCGCCATCATCACAAACTGTTTGTATATTTAAAAATGATATGTCGCAAGAAGAATGGATACAAGAAGCTAAAGAACAAATAAGATGCTATACAGATAGACCTATTATTATAAGAAACAAACCTAGACCTAATAACGAATGGTGGGGTACAGATATAAAAGATGAACTAAAAGATTGTCACGCATTAGTGACTAATATGAGTTTGTCCGCAATAGATGCTGTGTTAAATAAAGTGCCAGTGGTCACTCATAAAAATAATGTATGTTATCCTGTGTCATTTAGATTAGAAAGTATAAATGAATTTAGAATGCCAGCAAGAGAAGATATGACTATGTGGTTAAATTGTGTGGCCAATAATCAATTCACTTTACAAGAGATAGAAGATGGTTTAGCATATGAGGTTCTAAATAAACAATATGGTTAATTTTGCTTGTGTATTTTATGGTGACAAATATACTTTCCCATATGTAAGAAATTTACATAGTATGGTTGAAAGAAACTTAACCATACCACATAGGTTTATTTGCTTTACAGATAATACTGTTATTCATAGACAGAAAGAATTTAAAAATACCAACATAGAATTTAAACAATTTAAGAGACACGATTTTGAGGGTTGGTTTAATAAATTACAATTGTTTAGTCCTGATAGTGGTATAGAGGGTAATACTTTATATATGGATTTAGATGTGGTAATAATGAATAATATAGATTGTTTTTTTGAGATAGGTAAAGAAAAGAACTTTGTAGGTATGAATGACTTTAATCCTACGAGTGGTCTATTTAATTCTAGTATAATGAGATTTAATAATCAGTATCATAGTAAGATAATATGGAAAGACTATATTAAAAGAAGAAGTGATTTTAATAGTTTCCATGGTGACCAAGAAATAATATCAGAACTTATAAAGAAACACGAAAACACTATTTCGTTTCCAGATGATTGGACACAATCATATAAGTGGTTGAATCGTAAGGGTGATAGATACCACATATCAAAACAAACATACGAACAAGACACAAATGCCAAGGTTTGTGTGTTCCACGGTAGTCCAAATCCACATGACTCAACTCAGGAATGGGTCAAATCATTGTGGAAATAGACATAAATGTGTCTAAAATAAGAACAAAATAAGAACATATACCCAAAAACCCTAGTAAAATAAAGGCAAATTAGTCCTTGACTTTATAGTTAATCCTGATATTATAATAGTATGAATAAACAAAAAGGAGTACACACTTATGAGTAAAGTTAAACAATACTACACAGATGAAGTCGAAAAAAAAGTAGATGATGTATTGACAAAAGTAAAAAATAATGTTATAACTAAAGATAACGCAAAAGTTGAAATAATGAAATTAGATAATTTAAACCTTATTAATATAGACGAAGATAATATTGATGAAGTAATTGATATGGAGGCTGCATAGTGTCAACATTTAATGTTTGTTATTTAAGAGAATATAGAGACCCTGAGAACGAGGCTGAAACATTTAATCTATACGAAACTATATACAGAAATGTACCTATGAAGTATCTTAATAAATTTTCTAATAAAGATTTTAAAATGAAGATGTTAAAACATTGCGATTGGAACTATAAAGAGACTGCAAAGAATTTTGAAAATGTAACTAATATTGATATAGTTATGGAAAAAGAATATTACACTTCATTTGCAGATGTGTATGGTGATGTAATGAGTAAAGATGAGTATAAGACACAAAAATTACATATGTGGCACGACTATGGTCAGCAGTATGATAGATCAAGTTTAAGAAAAGACTTTAATTCTAAATTAACAAAGAGTAAAGTTTACTCTTATAACGGAAAGAAATGTCACTAATGGATTTAGAACACGGACTTTTGCTAGGATTTATAGGTTGTACGGTAACAATAGTAGGTTTTACTATTGCTTATATGATTGCAATGTATAACCATAAAAAACAAAATAAAAAAGAAGAAACTAATCCTTTAAAAGATTATTTAAAAAGTATGCAAGTAGGTTGGAAAGGTGATGATTGCGAATGAAGT
>Ga0209535_1000911_pt1 | contig 20564 bp, 28 predicted proteins | sample LinPmetageLP28_FD_184041 | JGI IMG/M metagenome (GOLD analysis project Ga0209535, IMG submission 184041) | Marine viral communities from the Pacific Ocean - LP-28 (SPAdes) (version 2) | ecosystem: Environmental > Aquatic > Marine > Oceanic | place: Pacific Ocean | collected 2009-08-22
ACTTCTATGATGCATACAAACTTGTAAAGAGTTGGAGAGATGCTTTACAAAAAGCATTCTGGGTGAACAAAGGCAATCCAAACAAGCAAAAACTTGTTGATGCTTTGAATAAAATGGTACAGGATCCTGAGTCTGTTGCCGCTATTGAAAAGAAAGTTGGCAAGTATGAATGGAGAACAGGTGCTGATGGTGATGCCGCAGTGGCAACACTGAAGTCGTTTATTACGCCAGGAGCTCTCAAAACCTTATCTGACTTTGGAAAAAACCAATTAGGATATAATACAGTGTATAAAGAACAACTGACGAAATAATGAAATATATCTTTGTAGTAGGTGCTCCAGGTTCACGTTGGAGTGGTGTAGCCAAAAGCATCTACTATTCAGATCAAATTGATCAGTCAGACGACTCGCCCGAACGCACATACTACAATCCTAAAAGCCCACCCAAGGCACAACAACTTATGCACAGAGGAGCTTACTTTGATCCAGGTATGGAGTTTGGCGAACAACTTAAAGACTTTAACAGCCTAACAAAAGAAGAATTAACCAAAATATTTGACGCTCCATTTAAAGAAGATGATAAGATTAGAATTATCAAAAGTCATGTCCTTGCAGAGCATTTGGATAAACTGGCAGAGATGTTTAATGATCCAATTGTTCTAGTATACAGACATAATGAAGACTGTTTCGACTGGTGGACAGAAGCAGGAGGCTGGAACATCACATATCCAAACTATATTTGGTACAAGGATGATTCTAACATGAAAAACCAAATTGCAATACAAAATCAATCAATTACAAAATTTGTAATAAAAAATAAACTATACTCTATTAATGATAATATACAATTACAAAAACTTTTAGGAATTAACTCAACAGGCTATTTAAGGTTTACAGACGTAGAAGTTTATTGTAAAATTACTAATGAATCAAAAGATACTTAACCAACTTATTACAGATGTCGGCCAGCATGAAATCACTAGTGATTATATTAAAAACACCTTTGACATAGAGATAAGCAAAAAATATAATAACATAGAGCAATGGACCAAAGCCATTGACGATGCGGTACTACACAGGTACTTTTCCAAAGTATGGCAATCTGATATGAAGAAATGGAAACACAGCGGACTACAATTAATAGATGAAGTTAATAAATTAAGACCAAGAGCAGTGCTAGATGTTGGTTGCGGATATAATGAATTCAAGGGCAAGATAAATTATCTCATAGGTATTGATCCTTACAATGATAGAGCAGACATGGTTATAAACACAATAGATTATAAACCCAAAGAAAAGTTTGATGTAATACTATGCTTAGGCTCAATTAACTTTGGCTCACAGCATAAGATTGAAACTGAGGTAGCCCATTGTGCCAGCTTACTAGAACAAGATGGTATAATGTTTTTTAGAGTCAATCCAGGACAGCCACATGATAAGCCAGAGTCTAAGTGGATAGACTTCTTTGCATGGAACGTGCCTTTTATTATAGACTTGGCAAATAAGTTAAATTTTAAAGTATTAGATATTAGAGATGATACTAATAAGAGAAAATACTTTGTTTATAGGAAAATTTAACCAAAATACTACAATTAACGCATAGACAAATACTATAATTGTGCTAAACTTATATTAAATACAACAATGTATAAGAAAACAAACAGTATTCTAGAAGAACTAGCTAACGTTAGACTTAATAAAGAACCAGAAAATTTTGTTGAAAGCCGAGCATCACACATTATAGATTCTGCTATCAATCTAGTGCATTATATTAGAGAAAATTTTGATTCACAAACAGCATACACATTAGAAAAAAAATTTAATTCAGCAATAAAAAACCTTGATTCAAAGAAGTTTCGCAGAGGAGTCAACAGGCTCAAAGAACTTAAAGACGTTAAAAATAGTCTTATAGTCAAACAAGGCGAATTCAAAAACGAGGATTAAAAATGCTAATTGAAGATATTCTTAATGAGTTCAAGAGAACACATCTTGAACATATAGAAGACATAATATTGACACAAGGTTATCAGGGAGGCCAAGCAGTAATTGATTACTATAAAGGCTTATTGGTTACCCTACAAGGTACAGCAATTGATCCTGTTAAGGTTAGTGTTAAATGGGATGGTGCGCCTGCCATTGTGTGTGGAGTTAATCCCGACAACGGTAAGTTTTTTGTAGGCACAAAAGCTGTATTTGCAAAGTCACCAAAAATAAATTACACAAAAGCAAATATTGCAAAAAATCATGGCACAGATGATCTTGGTCAAAAACTTTTAAAATGTCTTGTACACCTTAAAAAAATAAACATTCAAGGAGTCGTGCAAGGTGACTTACTGTTCACTGAAGATGATTTAATAAGGAAACCGATCGGTGGCAAGCAACACCTAACATTCACACCTAACACAATAACTTATGCTGTTGAAGAAGGTACAGACGTAGCAAAACAAATAGAAGACGCCAAGGTTGGAATAATATTCCATACAACATATACCGGTGACAGTTTGGGAGACATGAATGCATCAGCAGGAGCAGATGTACAAAGTTTTACTAAATCACCAGATGTGTTTTTTGATAATGCTACGTACAAAGATGTATCAGGCAGTGCAAAATTTACAAAAGATGAAACTTCTTACTTCATGCAACAGGTAGACAATCTAGAAAAACTTCTAACAGCAGTGCCTAGAAATCTTAGTGATATGTTCAAAGGAAATCAAGACTTTATACCGTTCTTCCAAATGTTTATAAATGATCAAGTCAAGCAAGGTAAACTACCAACCAACGTTAATCAATTCATAAATGATTTTAAAATGTTTTACGCAGGTAGAATGCAACAACAAATTGCTGGACTAAAAGCACAAAAGGCACTTGCTCTACGACAGGAAAAAATGAAACAGATGCCTACGTTCTTAAACAGATTAAAAAGACCATTGCAGGCCATGTTAAGTTTTTATAAACAGACACAAGGAATGAAGTCTTTTATATTGAAAAAAATGAGTCAGGCTATGCAAATTGGATCATTCAGTCAAACAGACAACGGTTTAGAGGTTACAGAGCCAGAAGGCTTTGTTGCTGTAGACAAACAAGGCGGTGCTGTAAAGTTAGTTGATAGATTAGGATTTAGTAGAAGAAACTTGACTGCTATCAAAAAATTCCAACCAAGATAATATTTCTTTATTAACTACCTCAGAGAAAGCACTTCTGTTAAAAAAATGTTTTTTATTATGTTTTCTAATCTCTAGAGTTTCACTGTATAGGTCAACATGACTACGATCAGTGATACTTCTAATTGCTCCTACTAGTTTTTCAATTCTTAAGTTTCTGTCTATTTCGTTGTCATAGGATTCATCTATTATATTTTCAAATGTTTTAAATCCTAGTTCTTTTAATTTTTTAAGATATTGATAATTTCCATGCACCACAAAAATTTGCTCCATTAGTATTGGTTTCCAAACTTTCTCAGTCATAAACACATCGGTGTTATTATCATTTGTTTCTGATACTATACTTGCAACAGTGTCTTGGTATGGTTTATCAAATAGCTCTTGATCCATTCCTGTTTTAGGATATGGTTGTTTAGCATCAAGCCATGGCAGTTCATATTCCTTAGGTAAATCAAAAGGCTTGGTTGGGTGGTCAACGAAACTAACTAATGAATTTTCTATTAATCTATGTTGTATAAGTTTATCGTACAGTTTAATTCTGTGACCTCTAGGGTTTTTGTTTAGGTATAAAAAAGTATATTTTTTTTTATAATGATTAACATTAAATTTACTTCTAATATGTTTCAATATCATGTAGTACCAGAACCAACTCACACCACCGTACCATTTGTGTGCTTTCATATCAAGTGTAGGATAATATAATTGCTTCATTGATTCAACATTCTCTTGAGATTCATACGGAGTGGCAAAAATAAAAACAAAGCCCATTTCTTTTAATTTTTTAATTCTTAGTTGTATCTCACTGTCAAATACTTTACTTTTTACTCTTTGATTTTCTGTTCTTATATCTATGAGAGCAATTTTTCTATCATAGGTGGAAACATCTCTATGATCAGGACCAAAAATTGTATAATACTCACCGGTCATTGTAAACTCTTGGTCTTTGAGAGAATTAAATCTTACATATCCTTCAAGCAAAGGAGTATTACCAGTTTTCATTAGATCAGTTAGAATAAAATTACGTTGAACCATACGGTAAATAGGTTTATGTTAACACCTTTTTTACAGTATGTATCTGAAGCAAGAATCGTAAGACGACAAGATGATTTGTCTAGATACACTTACCAAGAAGTTGAAGAAAGAGTATTCCTTACATTTTTGACTTTGTCATTTCTAAACAAGTTTCCAGGCACAACTACATTTGCCAAACAATATGCAAATAACACATTGACCTATGGTGGGTTTGATAGAGTAAGAACAACAGCAAACGATCTTCACAACTTGTTGTCTGTTCTTGATGGCAACAAAGATATACTAGATAAGTTGGCCAACAAACAACAAGCAAAGGCACTAAGACAAAGACACGTCTTACCAACAATGGCAGTGAAGAGATATCTTAGAACTTTTGACAAAGATTATAAGTTTTTGACTACACTGGAAAGATCATTGGGCATAAACAATACTGATTACAAAAATCTTAGAATAGCAATTTCCGATTTTAAAAATTTAAACACAAAAAGGAAAAAAATTACTGTCACAAGACTTTTACAGGCTCTAAGAGCAAAACTGTCTGGTACCGATCTGTTGAAACAAGTTAATTTACTTTCCAATCAAAAAGACTTTGAACTAGACAATGTTATCGATGCAGAAAGAACTATACCTTCTAAGGAGATGACTCCGAATGAAATAAATGCTTATCGTATTTTAGTAGGACCAACAAATCTTAGACGAGCGAAACTTGCAGTTGATCAAGCAAGTCAAGGCAAAGGGTTAGCAGGCCCGTTGGCTTCATCGTACTATCCTATAATGAAGATGATTGACGATATTGCAAAAGGCGGTTACACATTTGTGAAATTGCTACAAACTATTGCTGACAGAGCAAGAAACAGTAAAAAATAGCCGTTTTGGTTATAATACAGTAGAATTTACCAACCTTTACCATAAATAATGTCAACTGTCACCTGAGCGGTGACATACCATTAAATCAAGAGAAAAAAAGGAGGATTATAATGGCGATAGTAACAAACAATAATAATCTAGGGACTGCAATCGGCGCACTTAATACTGGTAACGGTATGGAAGTACAATTTTTTACTGTAACAGTAAAAGATGCTTCAGGCACAGCGGTTGACCTTAGAGCACACGACTCCTCAGGTGGTGCATTTCACAAAGATGGTCTAGTAGACAGAATCTTAGGTGTAGCACAAACCAAAGGAACTGTTGTGCATTTCATAGTAAAAAACGCAAATAGCGGCATAGTTACCGTAGGTATGGAAGGTCAGTTCGCAACAGCGGCTAACCTAGCCACAGCTTATGATAACAGCTCAGTAGGAATCAAATTTAGATTCAGTGCAACTTCTACAACAGAAGATGGAACTGCAGATATATCTGGTACTACAGTAGCGGCTGATCTATTAATCTAGTAGGAGGAAACAGAAAATGGCTTATGATGCAACATTACCAGCAGGCGGTCCAGGAAACTTTGTTTCACCAAACTCTGCTCATGAAGCAGATGGTGTAGCAGTTGACTTTATCACTGTTGATTATATCAACTCAGTGGCTGGCGAAGTAACCAACCCTAGAGCAACAGCGGCAACAGGCGGTTTAGAACTAGCATTACAGGCAATCCAAAACCAAGGCGTAAATGTCTTAGGAAAAGGATTACTTGGAAACTCTAACACAGAGCAAACTTACATGGTAAGAAGAGACTCGTTAGATACGCAAAGTTCAACAACAACTGTAGCGGCAATTCAAGCGGCAATCAGATTATTGAATGCTGGAACCCCTGACAAAGTAACAGCGAATATTGCTTCAGCTACAGCGGCTGACAGAGATATGAGTGATACTCAGGTAGCATAATCATAGGAGGATACAATTATGCCAATAACATCAAATAACACGGCGATAATGTCAAGAAGACAATCTTTCAATGGTAAAGGCTTAACCTTTATCGAAGTAATCTTCGACACACCTATCACTGCAACAGCAACTACACCAGATACAAAAGACTCAACTTTTCAAAAAGTTAGAGACTCTATATTAGGTGGAGTAATATCAGGCGGTACTTTACTTGCACAATCTTACAGATTAGCAGGCAAAGCAACTGACGACGACGCGGCAGAAGCGGCTGGCATAGGAGCAGATGAATCAATCGACTCTTATCAGTTTATAGTTGAAGGTACCCCAGGTATTTTTAACACAGCAGACTCAGCAGGCGACGTTAATCACGATCCGGGAGCGAAGGAAACTTCAGACCCTGGAGTTATCGCAGACGCAGAAGCTGACCTAGAAGCAGACATTCTTACGAGAATAGCTGTTAATGATTCAGCAGGCAACGTTCATTGTAAAATTAGATTTTTACCTGGAGACGGTGTAGCGGCGACTGGTTCTAACGTAGTATACGGAATGTTTGATCAAAGAGGTGATGCATAATCACTCTTAGTCATCAAGACTATACAATTACCAAAAGGGCGGATCTATTTTTTTAGGTTCGCCCTTTTTCTTTTTAAATACCCTTACAATATTATGAAACACCTCAAAGCCCAAGTACAGGAATATGCAAACAAAAAATGCATCACCATGCGCATGGATGATCTTGTGCCAGCATCATTTTATAAAGAAATACCCGACTATGAAAAATTAAAACAGACTTTGACAACAGGAGAAATGAAATATCCTTTGTTGGTGTATCAGGGCACACAGGATTATTACACAATCAATCACCTTGGATTGTATAAAAGAAATCATCCACAGTTGCCTGACACTGCACCCGAACTTGAAGTAGAACTTTTTGACAAAGGACATTTTAAAAAAGCCCAAAGAGTACACATAGTTTGGTCAGGAAGACAACGTTGGCAAGTAGCAAAAGAACTTGGCTATACAGACGTAGATGTAATTGTTGAACCTAACTTTTTTAAAATGGTTGATATAGCAAAACAGTTTGCAAAAATTACTGAAAACACCAAAGGTTTTAAGAAAAAAAAGAAATAATGTTTACTTTCTGTCTTCATACACTGGTTGACATCACCGAAAACGGTCAATTAAAACAAGCATTTCCATTTAAAACAAAGTCCCATGAGGTCATTCATAATAAAGACACTCTTACAATTGCAAAAAATCAGCAGGCAAATTTTACGACACTAATTCAAGCTCTGCAGTTAAGAGGAAATATAGTGTGGGAGAGAGAACCAATAAGAATAAATGAGAACGTAGTCAATATGCGGTTTGGAGATGCGTATGAAGGTAAACATTTAGTATGGAATTTTATGTGGCAGGTTGAGCAGTCAGACGTTTATGCAATTGATAACGATCAATACGGTCAATTAAAAGAAGATTTTAACATGATTCCTGTTATAAATTTTTGCAAGGAAACAGCAACATTTCCTGCAAGTGCATTCATTACAAAAGACTCTCGTTTTTTAAACACCTACTTTTCTTTTGTGCCGGAAGAAAATAAATAATAATGATTAAGGCACAACAAGGCAACACAGCACAAGGCACAATTAGGCATGAGGACTCAGGCACAATTCCAGGCACTATACCGACATCTGAGCGATGTAAAAAAGGAATTAATAATAATGAGTACAACTGAATTAGAAAAACAAAATCTTGAAGCACACGTTGACCTTTGCAGTGAACGTTATACTCGCCTGCACGATCGTTTATCTGCGATTGAACTTAGATTAGCAAAAATGAACGAAGATATGACCACAGGGCATAAGTCACATTCAAAAACTTTAATTGCCACAGCAGGCACAGTAATTGCTGGATTGCTATCCACAGTTGTTGTTGTATTAATGAACGTTAATTAATACCCAAACAGAATTACATGAAAGTACAAATCTCCCAAGGAATCAGGGTATATATTACCAAAGATGAATACCAATTTTTCTTGAATATGCGAGACAAATTACCTTTTTTACTTAAAAATGTTCCGGTAGAACAACAGGCAATTGCTGTAAGATTGGGTGACAAAGCCATTTTTGTAAGGAAGAAACTTGCAACCACCACCCAATACAATTTAAATAAGAACATTAGATTCTTATATGAACAAAAGTGAATTAATAAAACAAATAGAAAGTTATAATCTTTCTTCAAAATTAAAATCTCTTGCAGAGAAAGATGTGAGCAAGAGACCATTCAGACACTTACCAAAACAATTTAGCAAAGGCATACTAATTGGAAACATTGCTATTGTACCAAAAAAACACACAGAAACAAGATATGTTTACGTAATTGCAGACATGGTTGAAGCAAGAGTACTTTACAACGACATAAGTCTAAAACAAACTGCAATAATGATGTCTCATTATCTTGCAGAAGGTCAAAATCCACCCACTAATCTTGAAGACGAAGACAAACAATTTGCATCTAAGTTGTTTGATATAAGCAATTTTAAAAGAATGCAAAAAGAGGCTAAAAAAAGCAACGATGAAGACATTGAATTTATATATGAAAACAAATTTGTAGAAGCCAACAGGGCCGCAGACGAATTAAAACACAGAATACAGTCTAATTTTAACTCATTGTTCAGTTAATGAGTTGCTAAATAAACACATGCAATCAATTGAACTTACACAACCAGTATCTAGTGTCGCATTATTAAAGCAGTTTGAATCAAGATTTGGTCAAACCATGAATCTTGAAGGCTTAGATAAAACACAATTAGAAGATCTAGCAAACGGTGTAAGAACTAAAATACACACAATTACTGATAACTTACATTTTGGCAAAGAACTGAATGATAATGAATATCAAAAGAGTCAAATGATGTTAGATATTTTAAATCAAAGCATAAAAGAATATGGTGGGGCACAAATGGATCCACAAGCAAAGGCGGCCGCACAAGGTATGTCAGCACAAAAGAAATTAGAAAAAGGTCAAGCACTTACACCAGATGAAAGAAAAACAGTTGCAAAAGTTTTACCTAAAGAAATGGCAAAAATGCCAAAAGGCACAGGCAAGATGATTGCAAGTGAAGGCATTGAAGAACAATCAGAATTAATACTTGCCGCTAAGGACATGATGGACAAGGTGACAGGCTACCTAGAAGATTTAGCATCAATGAAAACAGAAGGCATGTTGGAACTTTCAGACAGAATTAGAGACGAAATGGGTGCAGATAAGTCGGACGCATTCATACAAAAAATTCAACCAGCACTTGAACAAGCAGAGTCTACACTAACACAAACACGACAAGATTTAGACGCAGGTGTGAGAATACTAACAGGTGAAGAAACAGCTACTGATACCATCGGCGCTGATGACACCATGAACACTGACACTGACCTAGACAGTTTAGAAAATCCAGAAGCAGATGCTGAGTCAGACGAATTTGGAGCCACTGACGCAGAAGCAGGCGGCACTGAACCCGAAGGCAGAGAACAAAGAGAATCAAAAGAAGTTTTTGAAACTTCAAATAGAATCTACGCCAAACTAGCAGGGAAGTAATTCCATGCGTTTTCAAGAGTTTCAATCAACAGACAAAGAATTAGAATCAGCACTGGTCAATACATTGACCAATATGAGAGGTGATGCTAACGACGATGATCAGACAGCACAAATCAGTTTTGATGCACTTGATCAAATAATGAAAAACACAGGCTATCCTACTTTTAGCTATAATCTTTTTAAAACAATCTACGACAATAGTCAAACATTAAAGAGTGTGGTTGACGATTTTGATCAAGAAAAAATTGTTTTGAAAACTGAAAAACAGGCTGAGAAAGATCCAGCAATGGATTTTGACAATCAAGGCTCTACTGACAAGGTACAACAAATGGCCAAGTCAGCAATGAAAAGACGTCAATAATCTTACATAATTACATATATGCAAGACAAAATTTTAGAGCTTGGTCTAGAATCTTTAAAGGTGGGTCTTCTATCTTCTGAAAGATACTACCAAAAACCAATAGTCATTTTTAATAGTGCATCATTTTGTGGATATACAAAACAGTTGTCAGACTTTCAATCGATGTGGGAACAAAAAACTATAGTGCCAATTGCTTTACCTACAAATGAATTTAATAACCAAGAGCCAGGGGACGACTACGAACTGTTTCAATTTTACAAAAAAAATTACAACATAACTTTTCCTGTTTGCAAAAAAACTGATTTAACTCATAAAGTATTTGACCTTTTTGGTTCACCAGACTGGAATTTTAACAAGTATCTTTTTGATAAAGATCATAACTTTGTTAAAAAGTTTGATGGTAAGTTTCAACCAGCGGATTTATTAAATCATGTCTAAAAGTTATTGTTCCTATCCTTGGTTCCATCAATTTGTTCATACAACAGGACACCAACGTATATGTTGTATGGATGAAAATAACATAACCAAAGACGATAATTATTTCCAATTTAATTTAAAAAAAGATCAAATACTTGACTCTTGGAACAGTAAATTTATGAAAGACATTAGGCTTAAAATGATTAATGGAGAAAGTGTCTCCAACTGTCAAAAATGTACAACAGCAGAATCTAGTGGACTAGAGTCTATGAGAGCCACGCATAAAAAAGATTACTATGTTAAATCAACCAAGGAAGATGGCAGTCTAGATATCTTACCTGATCAACTTGAACTGCATTTTGGAAACACTTGTAATTTGCATTGTAAAATGTGCAGTCAAAACTACAGCCATATGATAGGAAAAGAATTATTAAAAATGGGAGAACAGGATCCGGATTTTATACAATGGGTAAAAAAAGAAAGTGGAGTTGTTAACAACTGGACAGGTGAACTTGACATAGCATACGACTGGTATAAAAATAATAAAATTAAAAAAAGTATCTTTGAACACGTAAGCAGTAATGTTGAAGGGTTTGTTGTTATAGGTGGTGAACCTACTATCATAAAAGAATTTTATGAACTTTTAGAATTCTGTCAAAGTAAAAATACACTACGAAACAAAGACATTACCATAACCACCAACATGACAAACACCAGTAAGAACTTATCCACCTGGTTAGGTGAAGTAAAAAGTTTTATGATCCACGCGAGTATAGACGGAATTGATCAAAGAAACAAATACATAAGGTTTCCTTGTAATTGGCAAAGTGTTTTAAATTCTATTGAATTTTATAAGTCCACAATGAAAAAATATAACAATGGAAGATTTTCATTTGCACCTGCTACACAATTATTGAACATTGATCAAATTGTAGATCTTAGTAAATTTTTTTTATCGCACTGTGAAAATAAGAAGGATAACATTGCCTGGGTATCTAACGTAAAGTTTCCAATTATTTGTGATTACCAAATTCTGCCAAGTGGGTATAAAAATAAAGTAGCAGACAAAATAGAAGAACAAACAAAGAATGTTTCCAATGAAATAGTAAGAAATAACTTATTAAGCCATGTGGCTAATTTAAGAACAGAAGAATTTAAAGCAGAACAAAAAAAACAGTACCAAAAAATGTTTATGCGATACAACGATGCACAAGATCAATTCCGCAGTAGTATCAGTTGGAGAAACCTAATTCCGTCTCTAGAAACTGCTTTGACAAAAGATACAGATTAATATATAATACTATGATGAAGATACCTGAAGATGTTTTGAAAGAAAAAGGCATTGCCTATATCCAAAAATATCCATATCAAGCAATATCTAAATCTTCCAAAAATGGCAAGCGTCATTATCAAACACCAGACGGCCGAGCAGTACCAAGTGTAACCACAGTACTGTCAGCAACTAAAGACATGACACATTTACACGCATGGCGTAAGAGAATTGGTGAGCAGAAAGCTCAACAGATTACAACCGAGTCTGCAAACATTGGAACTGTTATGCATAGAAGTTTAGAAAAGCACGTTAAGGGACAGGACAGAACTCCAGGATCAAATTTAATACAACAAAAAGCCTGGGGCATGGCCAATGTAATAATAGATAATGGATTAAAAGATGTTTCAGAAGTTTGGGGATCAGAGGTATCGTTATATTACCCTGAATTATATGCAGGAACAACGGATTTAGTTGGTGTCTACAAAGGTCAACCGTTTATAGGAGACTTCAAACAATCACGCAGATTAAAGAAAAAAGAATGGGTAGAAGACTATTATCTGCAACTAACAGCCTATGCAGAAGCCCATAATAAAATGTACGACACCAAAATTAAGAATGGACGTATGTTTATATGCACACAAAAGAACGAATTCCAAACATTTGAAATTGAAAACTACGATCAGTGGGTTGGCAAATGGTATGCCAAATTAGAACAATATTACAAGTCTGTCCTTTAATAAATAACATTAAATTTAGGATAATATGGCAGTCGTACAAATATCACGTATACAACATCGAAGAGGTCTGGCAACAGATCTGCCTCAATTAGCGGCTGGAGAATTAGGTTGGTCAGTTGACGATCAAAGATTATACATAGGTAATGGCACAGTAGCAGACGGTGCACCTGCAATAGGAAATACAGAAATTGTAACAACAGGATCAAGTAGCTTTACAACTGCATTAAGTTATGTCTATAAAGGTTACCTAGGATCAAGCACTCCTATTGCCACAGGAGCAAGTGGAGACTTTACTAGAACAGCACAGCAGAAGTTAGATGATTTTGTGTCCGTAAAAGATTTTGGTGCGTTGGGTGATGGCTCAACAGCAGACGTCACAGCAATACAAAGAGCACTAGACGAATTATATTGTGACACAGACAAAGATGACGAACGTGCAAGAAGAGTTTTATATTTTCCTGCAGGAGATTATAGAATTGCCGCAAGTTTAAAAATTCCACCTTTTGCAAATATAAGAGGGGAAGGCGCTGGAAAAACTGTAATTGTTCAATCAGCAAGTGCACCAGTGGCAGTTTTTCAAGATGATGAAAAACAACTTTATGGTTCAATAGGTGGCAGTTCTGCAACTACACCTACTAAAATTAATATTGAAGGAATTACTTTTCAAAACGGATCCAGCTACGGTGGTGTCAGCATTGACAATGCAACAAACGTAAGATTTGAAAGATGTGAATTTAAAGGTGCCTATGTAGCCGGTGGCACAGACAATACTAACTCTAAAGGAGTTACTGTGAGATCAACAACAGCATTGCCTTGTAGAGATATAATTTTTGACGCTTGTATGTTTACAAAATTTGCTAGATTGGCTGACATTTCACAAGATGTTACTAGTGTTAAATTTACTAATTGTGATTTTACCACTGCATTATATGGTGTAATAGTTGGAGACGAACTAGACGGATCAACAAGTGGAAGTACAATTGGTCCTAAAGATGTCAAAGTAACTAATTCGCAATTTACAACAATAGGTTTAAACGGAATAAGAGTGAAAGCACAATCAGGTGCCGCAGATGGCACAATAGGAGAAGTAAGAAATTTTGTTAGTATGGCAAACTTCTTTGCAGAAGATGTTGGGACTAACTTTGACACAGTAGATTCAACTGTAAATATTTCTCCAGCAATACAATTTGATACAGACGAATGTACGAGTATTGCAGACTTTTTTGATGCTACACAAGACAGACATCATGAGATCAATCCTATTCCCGAAGTGCAAGGCATTGGTTATCATACTAGAGCAATTAAACAAGCAACTCTTAACGACAATCAAACGGCCACCAGACTTTTACTTTTGCCCGCACTGGCAGGAAAAAGCATAAAAATCAGTTACAAAATGGAACGTAGTGGAAATTTACGATCCGGAACTTTTTGTATTAGTGCATCAACATCAGGAGTTGCATATCATGACGACTTTATCGAGTCAGACGGAGATGTTGGAGTAACTCTAACAGCTGATATATCTGCTTTAGACTCAACAGCTGGTAACGAAACTGTAGAAGTTAAGTATGCAACCGTTGACGACAGCTCTGCTGTGACAATGAATTTTGTTGTTACCGAAATGGTATAACCAAAAGTTGTATAAAAAAATAAACTACATACATTATCTTTATCTAGACATCGTTTTGTTTTTGTTTTATAATAGCATATATTAAAAACATCAAACGACAACATGATAAAAAATTTATTACATACTGAAAATACCCTTATTGAAAAAAACAAGATAAATACTGGCAATCAAAAAAACAAAATCAATATAATAAAAAATAAAATTATGCCATCTACTAACGCCTCAACTATTCAAGTTAATAAAAGAGATGGTAGAAAAGAAACTTTAGACATTAACAAAATTCATTTCGTAGTTGAAGAAGCCTGTGAAGGTTTATCAGGAGTATCTGCATCGTTAATTGAAATGAACGCCAACATACAATTCTATGACGGCATGACAACTAAAGATATTCAAAACGTTTTAGTAAGATCAGCAAATGATTTAATTAGTTTAGATGCACCCAACTATCAATTTGCCGCGGCAAGACTTCTTTTATATGATGTAAGAAAAGAAGCACACGGACAGTACGAATACACACCATTTTTAAAACTTATTTTAAGAAATATTAGAGTAGGAGTGTATGATAAAGGCATTGTAGAAAAATATAATAAAACAGAACTTAAAAAGTTAAACACATGGATAAGAAGGGACAGAGATCTTAGGTTTACATATGCCGGACTAAGACAAGTTGTTGACAAATATCTTGTACAAGATAGATCTTCAGGAGAATTATATGAAACTCCGCAGGATATGTACATGATGATTTCAGCCACACTATTTGGAGATTATCCAACAAAAACAAGGATGAGCTATGTTAAGAAATATTATGACGCAATATCACAACACAAAATCAATATTCCAACTCCGGTTATGGCCGGTGTTAGGACGCCTATCAGACAGTTTGCAAGTTGCGTACTCGTTGACAGTGACGACACTTTGTCTAGCATTTTTAGTAGCGATATGGCCATTGGTCTTTATGTGGCTCGTAGGGCAGGGATCGGTATCAACGCTGGTAGGATCAGAGGCATCAATTCGAAAATAAGAGGTGGTGAAGTACAACACACAGGTGTCATTCCGTTCCTTAAAAAGTTTGAATCAACTGTGAGATGTTGTACACAGAATGGAGTACGTGGCGGTAATGCAACTGTACACTTTCCAATATGGCACCAAGAGATAGAAGATATTTTAGTTTTAAAAAATAACAAAGGTACAGAAGATAACAGAGTAAGAAGAATGGATTACTCAATACAAATTAGTAAATTATTCTATGAAAGATTTATAAACGACGAAGAAATAACTTTATTCTCGCCACACCAAGCACCAGGTTTATACGATGCATTCGGTATGCCTGAATTTGATGCACTTTACTTAAAATATGAAAAAGACAAAACTGTTCCTAAGAAAACAATTAAAGCACAAAGTTTATTTTTTGACTTGTTAAAAGAAAGAGCAGAAACTGGTCGTATCTATATCATGAACATTGACCATGCTAACACCCACTCGAGTTTCAAAGACAGAATCTCAATGAGTAACTTATGTCAAGAAATTACTCTGCCAACTAAACCAATTACTCACATTGATGACGAAAAAGGTGAAATTGCGCTTTGTATTCTTTCTGCTATAAACGTTGGAACGATTAACAATCCAGATGAACTAGAAAACTTATGCGACTTGAGTGTTAGGGCGTTGGATGAAATTATTGACTACCAGGACTATCCAGTCAAAGCCGCAGAAGTTAGTACCAAAGCAAGAAGAAGTTTAGGTATAGGTTATATTGGATTGGCACACTATCTTGCAAAACAAGGTTTGAAATATTCTGACAAAAATGCTTGGGATTCAGTAGACAGACTTACAGAAGCTTTTCAATTCTACTTACTACAAGCATCAAACGATTTAGCAAAAGAAAAAGGCAAGTGTACTGGCTTTGAAAGAACAAAATACGCAGATGGCTTACTTCCTATTGATCACTACAAAAAAGAAGTAGACGACATTGTGCCACACAAACAAAGATATGCTTGGGAGGCATTAAGGAAAGACATTGCCAAACACGGATTAAGACACAGCACACTTTCAGCACAGATGCCATCAGAATCTAGTTCGGTAGTTTCAAATGCTACCAATGGTATAGAACCACCAAGAGCATTATTATCAATCAAGAAGAGTAAAAAAGGTCCATTGAAACAGATTGTTCCAGGATTTCCAAAACTTAAAAACGATTATACTTTGTTATGGGATATGCCAGACAACACAGGGTACATAAACATTGTGTCTGTGATGCAAAAATACTTTGATCAAGCCATATCGGGCAACTGGAGCTACAATCCTTTACATTACGAGAACAACGAAGTGCCTTTAAGTGCAATGGCTACAGATCTACTAACAACATACAAATATGGTTGGAAAACAAGTTACTATCAAAACACGTATGACTTTAAAGGTGAAGAAGATGAGGTACAACCAGCTGGTATCAATGCCACAGTTACTGATGATGATGGTGAAGATGTAGAACTACCTCAAGATATAAACAACGTAAATGGCACAGGACAAATAAATACCGCCACTGAAGACGATGGTGAGTGTGAGGCCTGCACCATATAATCAATTAAAACTATGCCAAAAACTGTTTTTAACAAATCTGCTGTTGACTTTACAAAGCAACCTATGTTTTTTGGTGAAGATCAAAACACACAAAGGTTTGATGTATACAAATATCCAATTTTTGACAAACTTACACAACAACAGTTAGGTTATTTTTGGAGACCGGAAGAAGTTTCATTACAAAAAGACAGAGCAGATTTTCAAACATTTAGACCAGAACAAAAACATATTTTTACTTCAAACTTAAAATATCAAACACTGTTAGATAGTGTACAAGGTAGAGGTCCAGCATTGGCTTTTTTACCTTACATCAGTTTACCAGAACTAGAAGCCTGTGTTATTACTTGGGATTTCTTTGAAACAATTCATTCGAGAAGTTACACACACATAATAAAAAATGTTTATCCAGATCCGTCAGAAGTGTTTGATAAAATTATGGATGATGAAGAAATACTAAAACGTGCTAGATCAGTTACACAGTACTATGATGATTTTATTGAATATGCTAAACAATGGGACGTTAATGGCAGAGGTTCTACAAAAGTTTTAAAGAAAAAACTTTATCTTGCAATGTCAAATGTTAACCTACTAGAAGGATTAAGATTCTATGTATCTTTCGCTTGTACTTTTGCATTTGGTGAACTAAAACTTATGGAAGGCTCAGCAAAAATACTTTCATTGATTGCTAGAGATGAATCACAACACTTGGCTATTTCAACTGCAATTATAAAAAACTGGCAGGCAGGTGATGACAAAGAAATGAAAACTATTGCAAAAGAATGCGAAGCAGAAGTGATCAAAATGTACAAAAAATGTGTTGATGAAGAAAAAGCATGGACCAAGTACCTGTTTAAAGATGGCTCTATCATTGGGCTAAATGAAAAACTTTTAAGCAATTACGTTGAATGGATCGCCAATAAAAGATTAAGATCAATTGGACTTGATCCCCAATATGATGTTCCAGCCAACCAAAACCCACTGCCATGGACTGAACACTGGTTAAGTTCAAAAGGTATGCAGGTAGCTCCACAAGAGACAGAGGTAGAATCTTATATTGTTGGTGGTATTAAGCAAGACGTAAAACAAGGTCAATTTTCTAAATTTAAATTGTAATTTACAATTATCACGTTAGACCAACTTCATTATAATAGCCGTTAATTTTACTCCATAAATATCAATATGAGTCAACCCATAGCAAGAAAAGGTGATAAAGAAGCAAGCCATTGTTCACCACCTACACGTGATGGTGCATTTAGATCTGTGTTTGCTAATGGTATACCTGTGTCCGGTGATGGACACGCAAACACTGTACATCTATTCCCTTTTAAATGTCCGATCTGTTGCCTACCACACACTGCAACATTGTCGGCAACTACCAGTTCGGTTTTTGCAGAAGGCAGACGAGTGGGTCGAGTAGGAGATCCAACTTGTACAAGTGTTGTGCAAGGTTCACCCAATGTGTTTGTAGGAGGATAACATGACAGTAAATCAAGGGCTAAAAAGTTTTGCTGAAAGTTCTCCAGAATTTACAAATCAAGGAATTAGCAATTTAATTAATGTGGTCAACACTGGCTGGGTTGCAAAAAACAGACTGTTGGCACAAAAAATAGACGTCAGCACTGTAATTACAGATAGTCAAAGAAATGACTTGGCCGACGATCTAGCAACACACGAGTATTTGAATTTAGGAAGGGTGCTAGAAGACTTGTCGTTGCACACTCCAAAAATCTTTACAGGTGTGTTAGGCGAACAAGATCCCAACAGTGACGAAGCAAACAGAGGTTCTTTTGTTAATCATATTCAATCTGTGCAAGGCTTTATAGGCACTGTGCCTTTTTTATATGGATACACGGCTAACTCAATCAACAAAGGTGTAGCAGGACATTTTGGAACAGTCAGCGGCAGTTTAGATTCAGCAATGGAAACTTTAAGAGAATCTGTTGTGAGAATTACTAAAGCAGAACTAACAACTGACACGGCACTTCAAACTGCCTTGACAAATTTAAACAATTTTTTAGACACGCTGGATGGCAGTACAGATGCAAACAATACAAGTTATAATAATCTAAGAGCGGCATACGTGACAGCGGCAAATAATTTTAACACTGCTTTGGCAAACGGAGCATATGATACATTTAGAGAAAATATTATAACTGCTAGAAAAATTGTTGTAGATCAAATAGCTCTTGAAGTAAGTAATCTAGGAGTGATTAGAACCTTTGAAGCTCAGCTGGCTGATATCAGTTCTTACGTGAACATGGCAACAGACTCAGATGTAAGGAACTTAATGATTAGGACCAGTAATAATAAAAAATTTGTAGAATATTTTGAGAACTATGCACATCGTGATGGACTTTTAAATCCATTATTTGAAACTAGCGATAGTTCTATAGAACAGCAAGTCAAAGATATGTTAAGTTTACAAGGATTGCCCGATGTGACTGATCCTTTAGATTTGGATTCGGTAGCAAACAAAGCCTCTAGAGATTCAAGATTAATCACAACAGTAAGTTTTCAAGGCAAAACTACAGAAGAAATAATAAATCTAGCCTGTGATTTCCTAAAAATTACAAAAGGTGGTAAGAACATATATGGTTTAAGTGAAAGTCTTTTAGACAACATGAACAACCACGATATTACAATAATCAAAAATCAAATTACTGCAAATCAAGAAGTAGATACTTTAAATTAAAAAATTTTATAATTGAATTTATTTGAGGTCAACAGTGGCACCCTCGGCTTCTAGTGCTTTTTTCATTTCTTCTGCGTCGGATTTATCTATATCCTCTTTCACTGCTTTAGGTAGACCTTCAACAAAATTTTTGGCTTCCAAAAGTCCAAGTCCTAATATCTCTTTGACTTTTTTAAGCACAGCAATTTTTTTACCATCAGCAAATCCTGTTATCAGTACTGATGCTGTGGTTTTTGCTTCTGCTGGAGCTTCTGCTGTAGCTGGAGCCATGCCTGCAACTGCTGTAACACCCCACTCGTCTTCAAGTTTGTTGGCCAAATCAGCCGCTTCTTGCAGTGTTAGTTTACCCAATTGTTCTACTAATGCATTAATGTCTGCCATTGCTATTTCCTTTTGCGTCGACCCATGTACCATTCTCCTGGTTCATAGTCCCATCTTTTGCCGTGGTGTCCTCTTAAATCAGCATACCACATTCTTATTCTCACGATAAATCTGATATATTTTCTTAGCATATAACTAATTTATCTCGATAGTTTCTTTTTACGCCCTAAAGGCACTTTAACCATTCTTGAAACCTTGTTGCCTTTTCTATTAGTGTACTCAACACTGACTTCGGTAGTACCTTTTGGTAAACTGCTTTGAAGTCCTTTAATAATTTTTTTGAATGACAATCCCTCTTTGGTCTCATCAAATTCTTTTAAATCAGTTACTCTAATAGATAGTTTTCTCTTGCCTTTGGCATCTATTAGTGGTTGAAATGCTTTTTCTACTGCTTGTTGTTCTGGATTCATACCTTATTATATATTGCGAAAGTGTTTTTGTCAACTGTGATTAGAAAGTTCTTTTGTATTGCCATAATTGCATTTCACCATTGTACATATCTTCCATGGCTTTGAACTTGTCCTCACATGCAGACCAATCTATGCTGTGTTGGTAGTAGCATTTTTTGTTGAAATTTTTATAGGTTGGGAAACTGTGCTGACCTGCACAACCGGTGGTTATTAAAATTATTGTTAGCCAACGCATAATAGTAGTTTAAAGTATTTACAAGCAGAGTCAAGTTGTATTTGACAGTAAATTGGTTATAGTTTATAATTAAAACGTAGATGTTGAAGTTGGAAAATAGTTTCGACGGACACCGGTTCGACTCCGGTCACCTCCACCATGACTAGGCAGGTGGCTTATGTAATCCCTTTCGGGGGTGTAATGGTATCGACGTGTTATGAAAGTCCAATGGAGTTTACGCAGTAGACACGAGCATACGTTCAGT
>Ga0209535_1000912_pt1 | contig 20524 bp, 18 predicted proteins | sample LinPmetageLP28_FD_184041 | JGI IMG/M metagenome (GOLD analysis project Ga0209535, IMG submission 184041) | Marine viral communities from the Pacific Ocean - LP-28 (SPAdes) (version 2) | ecosystem: Environmental > Aquatic > Marine > Oceanic | place: Pacific Ocean | collected 2009-08-22
CAGGTTGCAGCACCCCAATCTTTTTGTAGAGACAGCGCTATATCATTCATCGTATTTATAATATAAAAGACTTTTTGAAATTGTGGTTTAAATCATATATATTTATGATATTGAGTATTAGTTTTATCAAAACATTATGGAAAATTGGCTACAAGAAAAGAATTAGCAGAACACATAGGAGTAACCCCACAAACTATAAGTGATTTAATAGGGAAGGGAGTATTCACTATTGGTTCTGGAAGATCGCCAGTAAATATTGATGCTTGCAGAATACAATATATAAACTTTTTAAGAAAAGCTGCCAGGTATACTAAAAAAGATAGTATTGGTGATATTGCAGAGGAAAAGACTAAACTAACAGCAGCGCAAGCTAGAAAAGCAGAATTAGAGGTTGAGGAAATGGAATCCAATCTAATACCAGCGCAACTAGTAGAAGATACTTGGGTTTCTTATATATCAAACGTAAGAGCTAAGTTGTTAGGACTACCAAGCAGAATAGCGCACCAAGTCATAACAGTTGACAAATACCCTGAAGCAGAATTAATAATAAAAGAACAAGTGCATGATGCACTTAATGAGTTAGCAGAAGATGGAATACCACCAAAATATAGAAAAGTTAATGCAGGTATTGAGAAAAACTTGGACACCACCCAAGAATCTCAAGATATCTGATTGGGCGGATCACTACAGAAAACTATCACCTGAATCTTCAGCAGAAGCAGGTCAATGGCGTACTGATAGAGCAGAATATCAGCGTGAGATTATGGATGCTTTTAATGATCCTGATATACAAAGAATTATCTTTATGAAATCTGCTCAAGTTGGCGCTACCGAAATTCTACTTAATGTTATTGGTTACTACATAGATCAAGATCCAGCTCCAATGCTTATCATGCAACCGACTTTAGCTATGAGCCAAGCCTTTTCTAAAGATAGATTAGCTACCATGATTAGAGATAGTGAGAAGATTAGACATTGTGTTAAAGATGCTAGAAGTAGAGATAGTGGTAATACAGTTTTAAGCAAAAAGTTTGCTGGTGGTAACTTAAATATAGTTGGTTCTAATTCTGCTGCTGGTTTAGCATCAAGGCCAATAAGAATTGTATTAGCAGATGAGGTTGATAGATATGAGCAAAGCGCTGGAACTGAAGGTGATCCAATATCACTAGCAACTAAAAGAACAACCACCTTCTGGAATAAAAAGATTTATATGTGTTCAACACCAACCATTAAGGGACTATCAAGAATAGAAATTGCATTTGAAGAATCAGACAAGCGTTATTACCATGTTCCATGTCCTGAGTGTAATGTTAAGCAAGTTTTAAAGTGGAAGAATATTGTTTGGGAAGAAAATAAACCTGAAACAGCTAACTATGCTTGTAATGAGTGCGGAGCAGTAATTGACGAATCTAAAAAACAATGGATGCTTAAACATGGGGAGTGGATAGCCTCAGCGCCAAAATCAAATACAGCAGGATTTCATATATCAGAGTTATATTCTGTTTGGTCAACTTGGGCAGATATGGCCAAATCATTTCTTGAGGCCAAGAAAAGTCCTGAGATGTTAAAAACCTGGATAAATACCGCATTGGGAGAATCTTGGGAAGAACAGGGTGAAGCTGTTGAGTATGACACTTTATTAGCTAGAAGATTAAACTACGATCATACAACCATTCCTGAAGATGTATTAATTTTAACTGCTGGCGTAGATACACAAAAAGATCGTCTTGAACTGCAATTAGTTGGATGGGGAAAAAACTATGAAGCGTGGGTTTGTGATTACAATATATTTTGGGGTGATCCTAATGCAATGAATGTTTGGAATGACTTAGATGCTTATTTAAAGAAAAGATTTAAAACTGAATCTGAAAGATCAATACCTATATCATGTTGCACAATCGACTCAGGTGGACATCATACAAATATGATCTATCAATTCACGAAACCAAGACAGGCTAGAAGAATATTTGCAGTTAAGGGTTTATCAACAGCAGGCAAGCCAATCGCAAATAGGCCAACATTTGTAGGAAAAAACAGAGCAACCCTTTATGGTGTTGGTACTGATAGCGCTAAAGAAGCTATATTTGCTAGATTATCTACCGATGCAGACTCAACAACATTACATTTTTGCTCTGATCTTGATGAGGAATACTTTAAACAGCTAACAGCAGAAAAAAGAATAACTAAGTTTGTAAGAGGAAGGAAAACGTTAGCCTGGAAGCAAATAAGACCAAGAAACGAAGCATTAGATACATTGGTTTATAATTTTGCAGCTATTTACATACTAAACCCTAATTTTGACACTATAGAACAAAAAATTCTTACACAAGAAACAAAATCAAACAAAAAATCTCAAAATAAACCACAAAAAGGCATAGATAGGGGTAATTTTGCTACTTCTTGGAAATAGTAGTTAATTAACTAAAAAATATTGACATTTATACATAAAACCTTAGTGTTAGAATTAGATATATCTATAACATTAATGAGGTTTTTGCTTGAGCAACAAATTTGATTCAGCTAATTATCCATCTCAAGTACCTGCTGTTTTGCAGAAGGGAGACTTTTGGGCATGGAAAAAACCAAACCTATCTACTGATTATCCATTAGCATCTTATTCATTAAAATATAAATTTTATTTAATAGATGGTTCTACTGCATCTAACTTTACTATAGATGCTACTGAAAGTAATAATGAATATATTATTTCTACATCTAGCACTACATCGCAAACTGCTGGTGATTATAGATGGGACGCAATAATTAAAAGAACTTCCGATAATGTTGAACTAATAATTGAAGATGGTTACAGCACTATTTTAGATAATGCAGTTAGATCACATGCAAAGATAGTATTTGACTCAATTTGTGCTGTTATTGAAAACAGAGCATCAATGGATCAGTCCTCAATGTCTATTGCTGGTAGATCGCTTTCGAGAATGTCTATAGATGAACTATTAACCTTTAAAGATAGATATAAGGCTGAATGGTTAAAAGAAGTAAAGATGGCAAGAATTAAAAACAATCAAGGTTCAGGCAACACTATAAAAGTTAATTTTGGGAAGATCACATAATGGCTTGGTATGACAATATATTTGGGAGAAACGCACCTAAAGATAAAAAAAGAAAGGCATACGCTAGAAGTTATACAGGAGCAAATACTGGAAGGCTTTTTGCAGATTTTCTAACAACTTCTACAAGCGCTGATGCTGAGATAAAAGATAACATAAGAATTTTAAGAGATAGAGCAAGAGAATTAGCAAGGAACGATAGCTATATTGCAAGATACTTAAATTTAATGGTATCTAATGTTATCGGTAAGCATGGCGTAAGAATTAGCAGTAAAAGTAGAAATGACAATGGCTCATTAGACTTAGCTGCTAATCAGCTCATAGAAACAGCTTGGAAAGAATGGTCGCAATTAGGAAATTGTACTATCAATGGAAGATTATCATTTTTAGATTGCCAAAAGATATTTATTGAATCTTTATGTAGAGATGGCGAAGTTTTAATAAGAAAAATAAAAGAACCAAGCTCACCATTTGGATTTCAATTACAGTTTTTAGAAGCAGATCATTTAGACGAAAATAAAAATGATGTTTATAAAATTAATGGAAACCGCATTAAGATGGGTGTAGAAGTAGATAAATATGACAAGCCAGTTGCTTATCATTTATTTAAAGACCATCCATACGATAGAGATTATTTAAGTCAAAACCAGCACATTAGAGTACCAGCAGATGAGATTATCCATGCTTACTTACCTGCTAGGGCTGAACAGACTAGAGGTGTTTCTTTGGTAGCTACAGCAATGGCTAATGTGAAGATGTTAAATGGTTATTTAGAAGCTGAAATAGTGGCCGCAAGAGTTGGCGCATCTAAAATGGGTTTCTTTACTTCTCCAGATGGGGATGGATATGTTGGCGATGGTGAATATTCTGATACTTTTAATCCATCAATGAACGCGCAAGCTGGAGTATTTGAGCAGTTACCAGCAGGAATGGACTTTAAATCGTTTGATCCTACTCACCCAACATCCGCATTTGATTCATTTACAACTAGTGTTTTAAGAAGTATCGCTTCAGGTTTAAACATTTCTTATCATTCGTTATCAAATGATCTTACTTCAGTTAACTATTCAAGTATCAGGCAAGGTGCGCTTGAGGACAGAAGCATGTACCAAATATATCAGCAATTTGTAATTGAGCATTTTGTAAATCCAATATTTCAATCTTGGCTAGAAATGGCCATATCAACAGGCTACATTAATTTACCAATGGGTAAATTTAATAAATTCTCTCAATCTGTAAATTTTATTCCTAGATCGTTCGCCTGGATTGATCCTTTAAAAGAAATGCAAGCTAATGTTATAGGTTTACAAAATGGAACTATGACTTATGCAGATATATCTGCTAGCTATGGTAGAGATACAGAAGAATTATTTGAACAGCACCAAAAAGAAATAGAACTAGCTAAACAGTATGGAATAGAGTTAGCTTATCAACCATTTGGTCAAAAAAACCCAGTAGATGCAAAAATACAGGGTGGAGAAGATGACGATGCCTAATCCAAATACAGGAATGAAAGATGAGGCGCAAAAAGGTATAGATTGGCGTGAAGAATTTGGACGTGGCGGAACTAGAGTCGGAGCTGTAAGAGCAAGGCAAATAGTTAATGGTGAAAACTTATCAGATGATACTGTAAAAAGAATGTACAGCTTCTTTAGTAGACATGAAGTAGATAAACAGGCTGAAGGATTTAGTAGTGGTGAAGATGGCTACCCTTCTAATGGAAGAATAGCCTGGGCGTTATGGGGTGGAGATGCAGGTTATTCTTGGTCAAAAAGATTGGTGGAACAAATGAAAAAGGAAGATGATAGAGCTATGCCTAATTCATTAAAAATTGGTGATTTTGTTAGTTGGAATAGCGCTGGTGGCAGAGCTAAAGGAAAAATAATAAAGATTGAAAGAGATGGAAAGATAGATGTACCTAATACAGATTTTAGTATTACTGGTACTGAAGACGATCCTGCGGCCTTAATACAAGTTTATAGAAGTGGTGAGCCTACAGATGTTGAAGTAGGTCATAAATTTAGCACTTTAACAAAGATTAATCCCATAAGGGATTTTAACGATTTCAATTCTAACGAATTGGAAAAACATCCTTTACTAAAAGGTAAAGAGGAGAAAACTATGAATAAAGAAGATAGACATATCCTCAATGTAACAGAAACAGACGAAACTGTAGTGGTTGAGTTTGCTAAACATGAGGATGTAGAACATGAAGGCGAAGAAGTAGAAATGACTGAAGAAGTCTCTATGATTGATGAAGAAGATAAAGAAAGAAATGTAATTGATATGCCTATTAAATATAGAACTATTGATTTATCTAAACATTCTTATCTTGATGAAGAAAATCGTACAGTAAGAATTGGTGTTTCTTCTGAAGAACCTGTTGAAAGAAGTTTTGGCATGGAAGTGCTAGGACATTCTGAAGGCGATATAAACATGGAGTTTATAGCGTCAGGGCGCGCACCCTTACTCTTAGATCACGACATGACTAAGCAAATAGGCGTAATTGAAGAATTTAAACTTGACGAAACTGCAAAAAGGACAACAGCAGTAGTTCGCTTTGGAAAAAGTGAATTAGCGCGTGAAGTATACGAGGATGTAAAAGATGGTATAAGAATGAATATATCTGTTGGATACAGAGTCGATAAACTAAGCAGAATGGACAAAGACGATGAGACTTATTACAAGGCGCAATGGACACCAATGGAAGTATCTTCTGTAAGTGTTCCAGCAGACCAGTCAAGGCTTGTTGGAGTTGGTCGTTCTAAAGATAAACAAACATTAAACACAAAGGTTAAAATAATGGAAAACGAAAAACAAGAAATTAATCTTGATGAAGTTAGAACTCAAAGTGTGGATGAAGCTAGAAAAGAATTCCAAAAGAATTCAAAAGAGATCATTGATCTTGGCGCAAGACACAACAAAAGAGATTTAGCTAATCAAGCTATAAAAGATGGTGCTTCTGTTGAAGAATTTAGAGGTGTGTTATTAGAAAATATTTCTAACAATACTCCTTTAGAAACTCCTTCAGAGATTGGAATGACTGAAAAAGAAGTAAGAGAATTCTCACTAGTGAGAGCTATCAATGCTTTAGCAAACCCAACAGATAGACGCGCGCAAGAAGCTGCTGCATTTGAATTTGAATGTTCAAACGAAGCTGCAAGACAGCAAGGCAAATCTGCTCAAGGTATTATGATGCCTTCAGACATGCTTAGATCATGGGTTAAAAGAGACTTAAACACATCTGATGATGCAGCTTTAGTAGCTCAAGACTACAGAGGTGGAGATTTTATTGATGTATTAAGAAACAAATCTTCAGTAATGCAAGCTGGTGCTACTATGCTTAGAGGATTACAAGGAAATGTTGTAATACCTAAGAAAACTGCTGCTTCTGCTGCTGCTTGGATAGCAACTGAAGGTGGTAATAGTGGTGAGAGTGAGTTTACAGTTGGATCAGTAACTATGTCTCCTAAAGTAATTGGTGGACATACTGAAATGACTAGACTTATGCTTCAGCAATCTAGCTTAGATGTTGAAAACCTAGTAAGAAATGATTTATCAGAAGCTATTGCTACTGCTATTGATTTAGGTGCTTTAGCTGGTAGCGGTTCTTCAGGACAGCCAACTGGTGTTTCTGCAACTTCAGGTATTAACACAACAACATTTGCTGCTGCTGTACCTACCTTCCCTGAGTTGGTAGCGATGGAGTCGGCTGTTTCTGCTGATAATGCATTACAAGGTAACTTAAGATATATTGCTAAACCTTCAGATTGGGGTAACCTAAAAACTGTAGATAAGGCTTCTAACTTTGGTCAAATGATAGTTGGTAATGATGGTCAAATTAATGGCTATGATGTTATCAGATCAAACCAAGTTACTGCTGGTGATTATTACTTTGGTAACTTTGCAGATTTATTAATTGGTCTTTATGGATCACTTGATATTACTGTTGATCCTTATACTCATTCAAAATCTGGAACAATCAGAGTGGTTGCGCTTCAGACTTGCGATGTAGCTGTAAGACATGCAGTATCTTTCTGTAAATCAAGCGACTAATTAGTCAATGCTTAAATGGAATGGTGGGGGAAACTCCACCATCTTAAATATGAAAAATTACTTAATATTAAAAGACACTATGGCAGCAGGGCAAAAAGTTGTTGCTGGCGATATTGTTGAATTGAATGAAGATATTGGAAATCAGTTAGTGGGCTACCATAAAGCTGAAGAAACATCTAAAAAACCTAAAGCCAAGAAGTCTAATAGAAGTGTTGGTTTAGAAACCTCAGAGGTTACAGCTCCTAAGAAAAGAGCTAAAAAATAAATCATGGCTATTGAGAGTGCTGCTGATTTTTCTTCATACTTGGATGCAACAACAGGTCATGGAGTTACAGCCACTTTTTTTGAAGTTCAATCAATATTATGGGATCAAAGAACAGGATTAATTGATACCTGGTTTGATATTGATTCAGGCGATGCATACAGCATTAATATTATTATAGATCAAGAGTATTTTAATATTGAAGGTGGAACTATACCTGTTGCTGGCTATCAACCAAGAGCAATAGTTAAATCTTCAGACGTTCCATATATATCTCAAGAAGATAAATTAATAGTAAATTCAATAACAACGAATAAAGGCAATGTACTAAAGCCTGAAACTACATTTTTAATAAAAACTGTTGAGCCTGATAATACAGGCCTAGTTTCATTAGTATTAGAGGAGCAATAATGTCTCAATACAGAATGGAAACAGAAGAAGATATGTCAGCATACTTTGATATAAATTTTGGTCATGGTGTTAGTGCTGTATTTACACATAGCGGAACTGCAACAACTATAAATATTATTTTAAATAATGAATATGTTGAGCAGGAAGAAGGTATTGGCGTAGAGTCATTAAAGCCAATAGCATATTGTAAAACCTTAGATGTTCCTAATATAGTTTTTGGAGATACTTTAAATGTATCAGCTATAAAAGATGTCAATGGAAATACATTGAAAGCTGCTCAAAACTATACAGTTGTCAATATACAAGCAGATAGAACAGGATTTTCTGCCCTTATGTTAGAGGTAATATAATAATGGCTAATCATATAAGACAACAAATAAGAGAAAGTTTAGGAACAACTTTAAATAATTTAACTACTACTGGAACTAGAGTACATGAATCAAGAGTATATCCGCTTGAAACATTACCAGCTTTAGTTATATACACTAAATCAGAAACTTCTGAGCCTATTGTTATAGGAACTGATAGGATTATGAGTAGAGAGCTATCAGTAGTTGTAGAAGGATATGCAAAAGGTACTAGCAACTTTGATGATACTATTGATACAATAAGCAAAGAAGTTGAAGAAGCTATTGCGGCTGATAGAACTCTGGGTGGATTAGCTAAAGACTGCTACCTAGAAAGTACAGAAATAGAATTTAACGCGGAAGGAGAAAAGCCTTTAGGGTATGTTTCTCTTACATTTTTAACCAACTACTATGTCAAGGAAACTAATCCTGATGTAGCAGTTTAACAAGGAAACAATTATGAAAATGATTAGTCCAAATGGTAAAATTTCTATAGATGCTCACCCGTCAAAGGTTGAGTCATTTATGAATATGGGTTGGAAAGAAGAAGCAGCCCAAACAATAAAATCTTCTTCAAAAAAAATAACTAAAAACGAGGTAAAAGAAAATGGCGATACATAAAGGAAGTGAAGGTACAGTTCATGTTGGATCGGATGCTGTAGCTGAAATTAAGTCTTATTCTGTTGAGGAAACTTCTGATACAGTTGAAACAACATCTATGGGTGATGCTGCTAGAACTCATTTAGCATCATTAACATCCTTCTCAGGAAGTTTAGATGTTTTTTGGGATGAAGTAGATACAGCCCAAATAGCATTAACTGTTGGCACAAGTGTAACTCTTAAATTCTATCCAGAAGGTACTGCAAGTTCTGCTAAGTATTATTCAGGTACAGCTATTGTAACTGGTGTTACAAGAAGCGCATCTTTTGATGGAATGGTTGAAGCTAGTATTTCTGTTCAAGGAACAGGCGCTTTAACATTAGCGACAGCATAGAGCAATGTCAGTCATAGATAACGCAAAGAAGCATTTTGACAGCTTGGAAACAAGAATTATAGAAGTCCCTGAGTGGGGAGATGACGAAGATAGTCCTTTAAAGATTTATTGCAAGCCAATTACTCTTTCAGAGACTTCTAAATTCATGAAACTAGCGCAAGATGACGATGTACAGCTTTTAGCTTATGTTTTAATTTATAAAGCATTAGATGAATCTGGTGAAAAGTTATTTACTATCGCTGATAAAAAAACCCTATTGGAGAGGGTTGATAGAGATGTATTAATTAGAGTTTCTAGCGAAATGATGAACAATGTTTCGCAGGAAGAAGTTAAAAAAAAGTAACAGAAGATAAGCAGCTATATTTAAAATATGCTTTAGCTGAAAAACTTAATAAGACCTTGGCTGAGTTAGAGGAAATAACAGTTGAGGAATTTCAAGGCTGGTTAGCTTATCTTGAGATAAAGGAAGAAAACAATGGCACTAGGTAAGTTAGCATATAAGATTGATTTATTAGCAAATAATAAATCTGCTGGTGCTTTAGGCAAATTTAAAAAAGACATAGGCGGAGTTAATAACGTAGTAACTCAACTTGGCCAAACTTTAGCTGCTGCATTTAGTGTAAGAGAGATTGTTCAGGCCGCCAACGTAATGATTGGCGTTGAGAACAGAATGAACGCCTTAACTGGTAGTGCTACTGAGACTGGAATTGCAATGGATCACATGCGTAGAATTGCTAGTGATTCCAGGTCTGATTTTGATGCTGTAGCAATGTTATATACCAGGTTAGCACTAGCAACAGAGCATTTAGGCGCAACTCAAAGAGATGTAGCTAATGCAACACAAACAGTTGCTAATACCTTTATTATCGCTGGTTCACATGCTCAAGAGGCAAATAACTCAGCTAGACAGTTAGCTCAGGGTTTAGCTTCTGGCGCATTGAGAGGTGACGAGTTACGTTCAGTTATGGAAAACAATACCATCCTAACAAAAATGTTAGCCGATGGTTTAAACATGACTATTGGTGAGCTTAGAGAATTTGGTCATGCAGGCAAACTTACTGCTGAAACAGTAATGCCAATTCTTATAAAAGGCACAAAAGAAACCAACGAGCAAATAATGAAAATGCCTATGACATTAGGCCAAGCTGGCGTTGCTTTGCGAAATAACTTTCAATTTATGGTTGGAGACATACAAGAAGCCACAAAGGGTTTTTCAATGATAGCTGATGTAGTCAAAATTTTTGCATCTAATTTAGATGTTATTCTTATTCCAGCACTCATAGCAGCAACTTTTGCTGCAAAAAGCCTTTTCGTAGCCATGCTTGCAAATCCATTTGGTGTTATTTTGACAGCTATAACAGCCGCTGCTATGACTATTTATATTTTCAGAAATGCAATCGCTGATGTTTTTGCAGAAATAATACAAAAAAAAATACCAATACTTGCTTTAAGGTTTAAAATTTTTGCATTAGATGTAAAAAAATCTTTACACGAAAAACTAATAACCCCAATGAAAACTGCTTTTAATGCATTTATAAATTTTATTATAGGTAAAGTTAATCTTGGTATAGATAAAATTAATGGAGCAATAGACAAGCTACCTAATATAATTAAAGATAAATTGGGTGTAGATAAGTTGCCTAAAATTGATTTATTGCCTGGTATAAATGATAAATCTAATGACATACAGGCAAAAATAAATACTTACATATCAGAAGTATTAAAAATAACAAATACAGAACTTGAAAAAGCAGACCTGCCATCATTTACAGAGTTTATTTTTGGAAAATCTAGTGAAAAAAAAGATGGTAGTGGTAGTGGTTTTGGAGCATTAACGCCTTTAGAGGTTTTTTTAAATGATATGCATAATGGTTATAAAAAATTCTTTACAGGCATAAAAACAATGCAAGAAGAAATGCAGGGTGTATTTAAAAAATCTTATGATGGCTTAACTAATCTAACTATGGATTTCTTAGAAAAAGGTAAAGCTAGTTTTAAAGATTATGCAACTAGCGTTGTAAGAGAATTAATAAGAATAGCAGTACAAAAATTAATTATTGACAGAATGTTTGCATCTATAGGCGGCTCTATATCTTCAATAAGAGACAGGGTTCAAGGCTCTCTTGAATATGACAGACTAGTTGGAGATGGTGATCCTTTTACTTTCGCTGGCGGTGGTTATACAGGTAATGGAGCTAGAGCAGGTGGTATCGATGGTAAGGGTGGATTCCCAGCCATTTTACACCCCAGGGAAACTGTTATAGACCATGCTCAAGGACAAGGCATGGGCGGTGCAACAGTTAATTTCAACATATCAACAGTAGATGCAGCAGGCTTTGATGAATTGCTTGCATCAAGAAAAGGTTTAATAACTTCTATTATCAATAATGCAATGAATAATAGAGGAAGAATGGGAGTTACATAATGAGTGGTACATTTCCAACAAGTCCAAACTTTCAAGCATTAGCTTTCCAGGACAATAGACCTACTTTAATAAATCAGACCTTATCAGGCAAAAGACAAGTAAGGCAAATAGGCGGTCAATACTTTACCTTTACAGTTTCAATGCCACCAATGGAACAACTAGAAGCTCAAGCTATATTTGCATTTTTACAAAAACAAAAAGGAATGTTTGAGACATTTTTAATTGGTTATCCATTAAACAATAAAGGAACAAGTCATTCTGAGTCTGATATCTTAGTGAATGGCGCACAATCTGCTGGCGATGCTGATATAGCTTCAGATGGTTTTTCACATACTAATAATGCATTAAGGGCAGGTGATTTAATTAAATTTGCTAATCATTCTAAGGTTTATATGGTTACAGACGATATTACAGCTAGTGGTGGCGCAGCTTCTATAACTATATCACCGCCATTAGTGGCTGCTGTTGCAAATAACGAAGCAATAACAGTCAATAAACCACAATTTACAGTTTACTTATCTACAGGAGAAATTAGCTATTCAACAGATGCTTCAGGCTTTTACAGCATATCATTTGAAGTGCGAGAGGTTGTAGTCTAATGGGTAGGAGCTTATCTACAGCTCTGCAAGCTCAAGTATCAGCAGAAGCTAACAAAATTGCTTTTCTTGTTGAGCTAAACCTATCAACAATTATTAGAGCTACAGATTTTTATACAAACATAACTTATAACTCAGAAAGCTATGAAGCTGGTGGTTCATATCTAACTGTAGATACAACCCAAGAAACAGGCGAACTTAAAGTAGATGAAATTAATATTAGATTCTCAAATGTAACAGATGAAGTAAGAGCATTAATTAATACTGGTGCTTACATAGATAAATCTGTAAATGTTTATATAGCTTTTATGGATTCTAGCGATGCTTTAGTTGGTGCTATAAATTATTTTACAGGCAAAATTAGATCAGTCTCTATAGCTGAAAGCACCACAGAATCAACAGTTAGTATTGTAGTTGCTAATCATTGGAGTAATTGGAACTTAACTAAGGGCAGACATTATTCAGATGAATCTCAACAAAACTTTTCTTCAGGTGATAAAGGTCTTGAGTATGCAACACAAACTAAATCAGATGTAAGGTGGGGCAGCTAATGCTTCAAATATTCGCAACTATTGGTAGCGCTATAAAGGCCACATGGCAAGCCGCAACAATATTTCAAAAAATAAATATGGTTTTTCAGGCTGCTACATTAGCTATTGGTGTTAAAGGCTTTTTCCAAGCAAGAGATTTATTAGCTAAAGGTCAGGACATACTTGCAAACAAAACAGCAGCAGGCGGAAAGATACCTGTTATCTATGGTAGACGTAGGGTTGGCGCGCAAATTGTATATATGGACACCGCCTCTAATAGAAGTAGAGATTTATTTATTGTTTATGCTTTATCAGTTGGTGAGTGTGAACAAATAGAAGGAAGAACAATTGAGCTTGATGGAAACCCTATTACCGATCCAAATAGATTTAGAGATGGCTCTTATATAGGTTCAGATAAGATTAATTCAGGTGCAGGAAGTCTTAATACAGCAGATCAAGTTGGAACTAATAATGGCAATGCTGTTGCTGGTGGTTTTGGAACTAACCCTGCTCATAGATATAGGGCTGTATTTAATCTACATCATGGTGCGGCCACACAAACTGCTGATCCAATGCTTAGAGCTTCAGTAGGTAGTGAATGGACTACAGCACACAAATTAAATGGCATAACCTACATAGCAGCATCGTATGAATATGATACTAAAGCTATGTTTAAATCAGTTCCGCAACTTACTGTAGTTGTAAAAGGGCAAAAGGTTTACGATCCTAGACTTGACTCAACAGTTACAGGTGGTAGTGGTTCACAAAGATTAGCAACACCATCTACTTATGCCTGGAATGATAATGCTGTTTGCTGTTTCCTCAACTACATTACAAACGATGAGTATGGCAAGGGTTTAATATCTAGCGACTTAGATTTAGAATCTTTTAGAGTAGCTGCTGTATTGACTGATACACTAGTAGATACGCCTGATTTTAATGGTTCTTATGCTTCTACAACATGGAGTGCTAGTGGCGGCACAACACCTACCAATGTAATTACATTTTCTAATGAATCTCAATGGTCTAAATATAAACTAGGCGATACTTTATTTCTAAAAGATAGTAGCGGAAATTTAATCATAGATGAAAAAACAATTACTGATATTCAAAGAAATGCTTTTTATGGTCAAACCCAGCAAAACATAATAATTATAGATGATGAAATTGATGATAATTATGATGATGAGGGCGGTACTTCAGTAGCAAAATCAAAACGCTTTCATTGTAATGGTGTAATAGATACTAATAAGAATGTAATGGAAAATGCTAAAGAGCTTCTTGGCAATATGCGTGGTATTTTCAATTATGTTGATGGTAAATATGAATTATTAATTGAAGATACTGGTTCTTCAGAATTTACAGTTACAGACGATCATATTATAGATGGCATATCTATTGATTATGGTAATAAAGATAAAAGGGCAAATAAGGTGGTAGTTGAGTTCTTTAATGGCGCACAAGGTTATGAACAAGACACCGCTACTATTTATCACAACAACCCTTCTACTTATAAAGACGATGATGGTGGTGAAGAATTAGAAGTTAAAGTATCAGCGCCATTAGCAGTATCACCTTATACAGCTTGGAATATGGGTAAGGCTGTATTAGCTAGATCAAGATATCAAACCTCTATTAACTTTATGGCAACACCTGAATTATATAAAGTTAATGTAGGCTCAATTATTACAGTTACTTATGCTGGTCTTGGTTTATCAGGCAAATTATTTAGAATTGAAACTATGGACTTACAGGCAAATGGTTTAATAGCTGTTGGTGCAATAGAGTATATTGATATTTATACTTGGGAAATACCACCAGTTGAAAGCGTACCACCTAAATCTGATCCACCTACAGGTTTTGAATTAGTAGTACCAACAGGATTAGCTTTTACAGATAGTAGCAGTTCTAATCCTAGAGCTTTTTTAACTTGGACTGAAAATACAGATTATCCAGTTGATTTATATAGAGCTACAGTTTTGGATAGTGGCGCAAAGCCAGTTGTTAATAAGACAGTAAATGATAACTATGTTTATTTAGATTTATTAGCTGTAGGAAGTTATACAGCAACAGTTACAGCAATTAATAGTGTTGGCGCTGAAAGCAATCCTTCTTCAGCTTTATCATTCTCTGTAGCACAAGAGCCTATCTATACAGGCGATGTTCAAGATGCTGCTGTAAGTACAATTAAAATAGCAGTAAAGGCTGTTAGTTCTTTTATTGTAGCTACAGGAGCAAAAACCTTTTGGTATCAAGATAATTTATCTGAAACAGCTATAGTTACAAGTGCAGTCTTTCAAGCTCCAACAAATACAGATAATCCATTTGCGGTTATTGGCAATACTGCTATTGTGGCTAACTCAGGATCATCTTCAGACTTTGTAAGATTAAGGCTTTATAGAAGAAGCGCATCTACAAGCAATGGCGTATCTTCAGCAACTTATATAAACATAGCAGACTATAAGATGTTTGGTGATAGTGCTGAAGCAATACAAACAATAAGTGATAGTGATAGCTATACAGCAGATTATTTTTATCAATACAAAATGACATTACAAACACAGGGAACATCAACAATAGGCGGACAAACAAGAAGCTATGGTGCTTCTGTATTACAGGTATTTACAACCTACAGATAATTATGAGAAAGATAAGCTGGTATGACAATAATGGAAATATAAAGTTTGTTCAAAATTGCGAACAAGGTTTAGAAGATATATCCGCACCTGAAGATAATTTAGATTGGATAGAGGGTTGCCCTGAAATCATAGACAATGCAAAGGTTGTAAATAATGAAATTATTAATGGCAATATTACAGAAGATGAAACGACAGAATTAATAAGAAAAATAAGAAATGTAAGATTAAAAGATTCAGATTGGACTCAAGGTGCTGATAGTCCTTTATCTGATACTAAAAAAACAGAATGGCAAACATATAGACAAGCATTAAGGGACTTACCAGCAGGTTATCAAGATACTAATAATATTGATGAAGTTGCATTTCCAAACTTACCTCAATGATTTAATATATATAAAATAGGATTTTATTATGGCACAAGCAACAGATTACAATTTAGCAAACCAATCAGGAGCAGATTTTAGAGCAGAATTAAATGAAATTTTAGCTGCTTCAGTTAGTTTAAATAGCGGTTCTAGCGAACCAACTACAATGTATGCTCATCAATTATGGGTAGATACATCAAGTAATGTATTAAAAATAAGAAATGCAGCAAACAATGCCTGGCTAACTACTGGTGTTAGCATTACCGCATCTAATACTTTTGATATTAATGCTGGCACTATTAATGGTATTACCTCATTAAGTTTTAGTTCAGGTGCTACAGTAGCATCTATATTAGATGAAGATAATCTATCTTCTGATTCAGCAACAGCATTAGCAACCCAACAATCAATTAAGGCCTATGTAGATAGCCAGGTAACAGCGCAAGATTTAGATATTACAGATGGTAGCTCTACTATTGCTATTGATCTTGATTCTGAAACTTTATCTTTATTAGGTGGTACTGGTATTACAAGTACCGCTTCAGGTAATGGCGTAACTTTTGCTATTGGTCAATCAGTAGGAACTTCAGACAATGTAGTATTTAATCAAGTTACAGGTGCATTAGTTGGTAATGCTAGTACAGCAACAACTTTAGCAACTGCAAGAACTATATCAGGTGTTAGTTTTAATGGTTCAGCAAATATAACTTTAGATACAGATGATATTGGAGAAGGTTCAAACAAATACTTTACTGCTGAAAGGGTAGACGATCAGGTAAATACATTATTAACAGCAGGAGCAAACATAAGTCTTACTTATAATGATACTGCTGGTACATTAACTATAGCTAACACTAATAGTGCTGATATAACTTCAGTTGTGGCTGGAGATGGTTTAACAGGTGGTGGTACTAGCGGAGCTGTTACTTTAGCGGTTGGGGTTGATGAATCTTCAATAGAAATTAATTCAGATGCGCTAAGAGTAAAAGCAAGTGGTATTACTAATGCTATGCTTGGCGGTTCTATTGCTAATAATAAACTAGCAAATTCAAGTGTAACTATAAATTCTAATTCATTATCTTTAGGTGGAACTTTAACTTTAGATACAGATGATATTGGAGAAGGATCAAGCAATCTTTACTATACAACTGCAAGGGCAAATTCTGCCATTGATGCTAGAGTTACTAATACCTTTATAAACAATTTAAGTGGCGTTGTAGCTGATACTGCAACAGCTTTAGCAACAGCTAGAACTATAGCTCTTAGTGGCGATGTAGTAGGCTCAGTTTCATTTAATGGAACTTCTGATGTAACCATATCAAGTGCAATACAAGCCAACTCAGTAGCTTTAGGAACTGATACTACTGGTAACTATGTAGCAACAATAACTGGTACAGCAAATAAAGTTTCTGTATCAGGATCAGGAAGCGAAACAGCAGGCGTAACATTGTCATTACCAGACGATGTGCAAATAGCAGATAGCCTAACAGTAGCAGGAAATCTTACTGTTAATGGTGATTTAACTTACCTAGATACTACAAATTTAAAAATAGAAGATAACCTGTTTGAGCTTAATGCCAATTTAACAGGATCACCAGTTAATGATAGCGGTATGCTTATCAATCGTGGCAATCAAAACAATGGCATCTTTATGTGGGATGAATCTGCTGATAAGTTCACAATGGGACTTACAACAGCAGATGGTACTTCTACAGGCAATATAACTTTAGCTTCACTTGGAACTTTGGTAGCTAATCTTGAGGGAAATGTAACAGGTAATGTTTCAGGTACAGCAGCTACAGTAACAGGAGCAGCCCAAACAGCTATTACAAGTGTTGGAACTCTTACAGGATTAACAGTTAATGGTGCTTTATCTAGTGGTGCTATTACAACCACAGGAGAAATTTCAATAGCTCCTTCTAGTGGAACAGCAAAATTAAGACTTACATCATTAGGTGCAGGATCAGAAGTATTTACTATAAATGGTCAAATTCCTGGTGTTGCTAATGGTGGTTTTGCTATTAGAAATGAAACAGATAGTCGTAATGATTTTACAATAGATGCAGCAGGTGCAACTACGTTTGCAGGTACATTAGCTTCTACAGGTGTACTTACTGCTAACGCAGGTGTAGTAGTAGACAACATTACAATAGATGGGACTGAAATAGATTTATCCTCTGGCGATTTAACACTAGATGTTGCAGGAGATATTTTATTAGATGCAGATGGCGGAGATGTGTTCTTTAAAGATGGTGGCTCTACAATCGCTATTGCAAAAATGGATAGTAGCAATTTTACTATTCAAACTAATAACAATGACAAAGACATAATTTTTAAGGGTTATGATAGCGATGGTGGCGGTCTAATTACAGCACTTACCCTTGATATGTCTAATGCAGGTGCGGCTTCGTTTAATGCAGGTGTAACAGTTACAGGTAATTCAACAGCAACTAATCAAATTGCAACAACATCTGTATATAGTAATAATGGCGTGTTTTATGGTGCAACTACTTTAGATTTAAAAGATTCAAGTGCTGCAAGTTTTCTAAGTTTTGCATCAAATAAAAATGCTACATTTGCAGGAACAGCCCAAGCAACAAGATTAGGTTTAGGTGTAGCACCTCATGGTACTGCTGCTTTAAACATTACTAGCACAAATCAAAACATTCGCCTAAATAATGGCTCTGAGCTTGCAATTATAGATTTAGATGCAAATGGTGCATTAAAATTTTGGTCGCATGGTGATAGTTCTAATAATGAAATATTGTTCTATCAAGGTAGTGGTTCAGGTAGCGAGGTTATGAGATTGGATGGATCAGGAAATCTTGGGCTGGGGACTTCTTCACCAAGAGCTTTAAGTGGTCAAAAAAGTTTAACTATTAATGCTAGTGTTCCAAGAATTGATTTTAAAGTAGGAGATGCCTTTAAACATGCGATATTAGCTGAAGCTGAATATTTAGAAATTTCTGCTGATCCTGACAATAATCAAGCTAATTCAAGAATTACATTTAGAGTAGATAACAGCGAGAGAATGAGAATAGATGGCGGAACAGGAAATGTTGGTATCGGAACTGTTTCACCAGCTAGAAATCTAAGCATTGTTGATGGTTCAGCACCACATATACAACTAGCCTTGTCTAGCGATCAAGCAGCATCTAATGGCTTTGAAATAGCTTACGATGGAAGTGCTTCACCAGCTAGAAATCTAAGCATTGTTGATGGTTCAGCACCACATATACAACTAGCCTTGTCTAGCGATCAAGCAGCATCTAATGGCTTTGAAATAGCTTACGATGGAAGTGCTAACTATATTGCTGGTAGAGAAAATGTGCCAACATTATTTACAACTAATAATACAGAAAGGCTTAGAATTGACGCGTCAGGAAATCTGCTTGTGGGTAAGACTGCTGCAAATATTGCAACAGATGGTATTGAACTAGGAACAAGAATTGAAGCTACAGCAGATGGTAGTTATCCATTAAGAGTAAATAGAAGAAATAGCGATGGAACAATAATTGAAATTAGAAAAGATGGTGGAAGTGTTGGAAGTATTGGTACTTTTGGTGGCACTACTTATTTTGCAAGTAATTCACATGGATTTTTAATAAATGGCACTCAAATTGAGCCATCTAACAATAGTGGCGGTAGACTTAATAATACTGTAGATATCGGCTCATCTACTTATAAATTCAAAGACCTCCACCTATCAGGTACGACCAATGCTGGCAATGTGCAAATAGCTGATGCTGGTAAGTTGATAACTAAAAAAACTAATGGCGAAGTAATAAGGTTTGAAAGATCAAGCGATGATTTAAGATATTCTTCAATTCATGCAAATAGTACAGATGGGGGTGGTGCTTTTATACAATTTAAAGTACATACAGGAGCTAGTGCTACTTCTACTGCCGATGTAATGACTTTAATGGGTAGTGGCAATGTTGGAATTGGAAATACAAATCCAAATCTACCACTTACTATTACTTCTAATTCTGGAGCTAATGCTTTAGCAATAAGAGCTAGAAGTGCAGATGATTATGGGTTTATGCAATTCTACAATCACGCTGGTTCAGCATTAAGAGGTCAAATATATAACCATAATGGTGCTATAGGATTTTCTACAAGCAGTAGTGGAACTGAAAGAATGCGTATTGATGCGTCAGGCAGCTTGTTAATAAATGAAACAAATTCATCTCCATCTAATATAGGTAGTCATTATCTAGTAGTTCAAAGAAGCACAAGTTTACAGGCTGGAGCAGCTTTTGGAATGAATACTGGTGGCGATGTTGCATCAAGACAACAGGTAACTTTTTTTAATGCTAATGGAACTGTAGGCAGTATTTTTACTAGTGGTTCATCTACAGCCTACAACACATCCTCAGACGCAAGACTCAAAGACATTACAGGCGAAGCTAGAGGGCTAGAAGTTATCAACGAACTTAACCCAGTAGCTTACAACTGGAAAGCCGATGGTAATGCAGACGAAGGTTTAATAGCTCAAGAGGTTATGGACATAGTGCCAAATGCTGTATCAGGTTCAGAAGAAGATATGTACCAAATGGATTACAGTAAATTAGTAGTGCATTTAGTTGCAGGAATGAAAGAACAACAAACACAAATAGAAGAATTAAAAGCAGAAATAGACGAACTTAAAGGAGAATAAAAATGGATTTTATATTAGAAACTATTACAAAAATAACTTACATAGTAACAGCAGCATCTATTATTGCAGCTTTTACTGAATCTAAAAAAGATGATATATGGATTGATAAACTATTAAGTTATGTAGATTTATTAGCATTGAATTTTAAAATAACTATAAACAGAAAGG
>Ga0209535_1000913_pt1 | contig 20513 bp, 32 predicted proteins | sample LinPmetageLP28_FD_184041 | JGI IMG/M metagenome (GOLD analysis project Ga0209535, IMG submission 184041) | Marine viral communities from the Pacific Ocean - LP-28 (SPAdes) (version 2) | ecosystem: Environmental > Aquatic > Marine > Oceanic | place: Pacific Ocean | collected 2009-08-22
TAACGGCTCGCCAAGGTAGGCCATAAGACTCAATGTGGCTGTCCATAAACTTAGGGATTAACTCACCGACAAACTCTTCTAGCAGCGGTGAGCCTGAGTCTAACCGTATTGATGAACTGATGTTACCTGCAAGTTCAGGCTTCATGTCTTCTGGCTCTTCTCTTGCCTCGTTAATCACAGTCCATATGTTTTCCACAACGTCTTCAGGTAGTTGTCCTTCAACAACCCCTATGTTCGGAAAGTTTCTTGGTAGTAAGTCCATGCTTAACCTTCTAGTGTTGCTATGCGAGCCAATGCTGCGTCTAATGCTGTTGATAATTCTTGTACTGCTTTAACTAAAGGATACACAAACATACTTTCAGAAACTAATTGTGTTCCATCTCCTTCATCAGAAGACCAACCAGTAAAAGTGCTTACCCCTGCTGTATCAAGGGCTGATTTAACTTCTTGTGCAATAATACCGTGATGTGTGCCTGTAGCTTTCTCAAATCTTGCATCTGATTTTAATTCTTCTGGCACATCTGCTTGTCTTTTCCACGTAAAAGTAACAGGTCTTAAATCTTTAATAAAAGACAAACCTAAAGTATCATTTTGTATGTTTTCTTTTAGTCTTTCATCAGAACTATGCGCCCAAGTAGCATTACTGGTAAATGTGTTAGATATAAAGTTACCACCACTACCTATTCTTACTGAGTTATCTGTTGGGTTTTCAACACCAAAACCAAGAACTAATCTTGATTGGGCATTTTGATGGTCAGTATCAGAATCAGCACCAATTATAACATTATAGTCTCCTGCTTCAATTACTGTACCAGCTTCTTTACCCATTAAAGTGTTGTGTTCGCCTGAAGAGACATTTGTACCTGCACTTAATCCAACAACAGTATTACTAGCTCCTGTAATAGCTTTACCTGCTCTACATCCTACAGCTACGTTACTACTACCGCAGTTAGCTGACAGTGCTTCAAAGCCTACAGCTACGTTATTTGTTCCATCATCAGTACCATCACCTGCAAGACCACCCACGAATGTGTTTTGTACGCCTGTGGTTACTGAGTATCCTGCGTTAAAACCTACTCCTACGTTGTAGTTATCTGTAGCTGTTGTGAAGTTTTGTGTGTATAAAGACCTTCTTCCGATAGCAACTGACCGACTACCTAAAGTATCAGTATGTAAAGCATCTTGACCTACTGCTGTGTTATAATCAGCATCTGTTAGTTCATCACCAGCTAACGCACCAATAAGGGTGTTCTGTTCGCCTGTTGTGACTTGCTCCCCTGCCTGAAAACCAACAGCAACATTATGTGCATCTGCCCCTGCGTTTTGAGTTGCTAATGCTTGAACCCCAATAGCTGTGTTTTTACCATGTTCATCTTCACTAGCAAGTGCAGCATATCCAATACCAACATTATTTGCACCAGTAGTGACCGCAACACCTGCGGAACTTCCAAGAAACGAGTTTTGATCCCCAGTAGTAATAGCAGTACCAGCCTCATCGCCCACAGCTACGTTGTAGTTGCCACCAGACTGTATTGAGTTACCTGCGTTTACACCTGCACGAAAGTTAGATGTACCTGCTGTTGATGAAATTAAATCACCACTGTAAGTTATTGAACTATTAAACGTAGCCGCCCCCGCCGCAGACATATCAAGGGTAAGGGCAGTTATTGCTGAACCACCATCGTTACCTTTAAACCGAATATCAGCATCTGATACTGCACTATAAAACGAAGGGCCACTACTCACACTACCAATTTCTAGTATTGATGTACCGTCATCCTTAAATCTCCAATTTGCTGCATTAGAATCTAGGATAATATCGCCCTCGGCATCAATAGTTATATCTGATGGAATAGTCATAAGTAATGTTTGGAGAGAACCTGCTTGAATATACGCCTGTGCCTGACTTGAACCAAACTCTAATCCATAGCCAGTGCTTTGATGAAACTCTGCAATTTTACCAGAAGCGTCTGATCTTCTTACATCTAAAGTTGCTGTTGGTGCGGTAGAGCCATTGCCGATACCAAGCTGTGCTGCACCACCAAGAATTAAATCATCACCACTTTGATCCCAAAGCATAAATGCTGAAGCAGTGTCACCAAAGAATTTAACATCGTAACCAGTGCCATCGACACCAACGGTTACCGTGTTATCAATTTGCACAGCACCGTCGATGTCCACAACATCTAGATTTGCTGTGCCATCTACGTCTATGTCTCCACCAATGGTCACATCATCCGTAACCGTCAGATCGTCATCAACCAATAAATCAACCACGTTTAATGTGGCAAAAGCATCAACAATCGCGGCACCCGAACCCGCTCCGTTAGAATATACAGCTTTTGTCTGACCCGCTGGAATTGTAACATTTGCGCCAGAACCTTGAGAAATAATAATGTTTTGCGAACCGCTAGTGCCGTTTTCAATAAACCAAAGCTTGCTAACCGTGTTTGGACCCAAGGTAATAGTACAGGCACTGTCTAGCGCACCCGTGTATTTTAAAAACAACGCACGACCCGGATCAGTAGCACCGTCCGCAATAGTCGTAGCATGAGTGTCCGCGTTTGTCGTAATTCCCTCTGTGCCAAAAGCAAAAGCTTCCGCAATTAATTCTAAGTTGGTGTTAGTCGTATCGCCCCAAGAGCCCGACTGTTCGCCAGACCCTATTTCTTCAAGTCGAAGATCGTTTGTATATACACTTGCCATGTTATTATCCTATGCTGCAACGCCATGCTCAATTTCAACCCAATTGGGCGTTTGAGACGCCGTGATGTTTGTAAAGTTAGAAGTTTGAGAAACCGTAATGTTTGTAAAGTTGGAAGTCTGAGAAACCCCAATGTTTGTAAAGTTGGAAGTCTGAGAAACCCCGATGTTTGTAAAGTTGGAAATCTGAGACGGCTCAATATTTCCCCAAATTCCTCTTAAAAACCCCATTTCGCTTGTCATGCTAAAGCCCGTAACTTCTACAACGGCTTTACCAACAACAGTCGTTGTGCCTATTGCAGAGGTCATTTGGGATTCAGTGTTCGTTGTAAAAAAACTGCCTAATGCTGACGTGCCAGAAACGCCCGTAACAGATACGTTGGCATCGCCCGTAACAGTTGTCGCGCCTATTGCAGAGGTCATTTGAGACGCAGTATTCGTTGTAAAAAAACTGCCTAATGCTGACGTGCCAGAAACGCCCGTAACAGATACGTTGGCAAGTCCAACCACCGTGACTGACCCAACTGATCCGGTGCCCGCAACACCTGTAACAGATACGTTGGCATCGCCCGTAACAGATACGGTGTCGTTGTTAACAGCCGCAGTCCCCGCAACGCCCGTAACAGACACATTAGCATCGCCCGTAACAGTCGTTGCGCCTATCGTCGAGGTTATTTGAGGCGCAGTGTTCGTTGTAAAAAAGCTGCCTAACGAAGACGTGCCCGAAAGACCCGTAACAGACACATTAGCATCGCCCGATGTTGCTACAGTAGTGCTGTTAACAACCGCCGTCGCAGTAACAGGATAGGCAACATTGGTGTTCCAAGTGCCCGTATTCCACCCTTGTATGGAGCTATTCCACCCCTGAAAGGCTGCGACCGAATCGGCCATTAGGCTATCCGGATAATCGCGTTAGAAGCATCCGCTGTCGGAAACACAATCGTAAAGTCCCCCGAACTTGCCGCCTTGTCCGCGCCAAAATCTAATACACACACGGTCGGATCACCCGAAGCCGCGTCGTTAAAAATCAACGCACCTCGAACCGACGAAATGGTTACAGTGCTAAACACTTCATCCGCAAAGTCCGTAAACGCGGTAGTGCTGCTTGAGGTGGGCGTTACGCTGGTTAAAGCTTGACCCTTGGCCGAGTAATTCGTGCCGCTTATCTCGTTGCTAGACGTATACGCCGTTGTAGCCGCTGTAAAACTAGCGCTGTTCGTATATAACGCTACATTAAATACATTGCTTGCCGCCGTAAAGTTATGCACTCCCTTCATTAGTTCGACTTTGAACGAAGTACACAGAAAGTTGCCACTAAAAGCCATTTACATTTTCCTTATATATTCGGCCAACTTTGGCTGACCCGCATCCTTTACTGCATTATATACCGTAGTTCTATCACTCTGAATAGCCTGTCTCATGTAGATGGCTATGATCTTCTCCATCTCACTCCGGTATGCACGGGCCTGATCCCGTATAGCAGGGTGCGCGTTGTCAGAAACACCTATTATTTTGTTTACGCAACGCTGCGCAGTTTCTTCCGGCGTAAACCCACGGTTGTCCGTAGTTTCAACACCGACTTTAAAATCGTTGGACATAGAAACGCCAAAAGACATGTTACTCATTGTTTCGGCCTCACAACAGGACCCGTTCGATATTCGTCGGTAACTTCTTTGGATTCACCCAAAGATTTAAGCCCAACCATCGCTTCGGAAAAACGCTTTTCATACAGCGCTTCCATATCCTGTTCCCCTTTCATAAAAATGTACGCTTCCATTAATGCGCCATATAACATTGCAATTTCAGCGTTTTTCCCAAACCACGTCACAGTAGTGTCCGCACCAATCGCTGTAATTTCTGCCGTAGCACCCGTAACATCTCCGGTGATTGTTTCACCTACTACAAAATCACCACTGGGTATTACAACTAACAACGACGTAGAACTATTCACCGAGCTTACGCCCCCAGATTCACCGCTAGTGCTTCCCGTAACCGTATCTGACGTTGTAAACGTGCCCGAAGAAGCTGTGGTTGTTAAGGTAAACGTGCTTTGAGTTATGCTTGTAGGACGATAAAAATAATGCAACTCAACATCAAAGCTGCTACTGGGTGTAGGTGCTATAATGAAGTTTTGTTGATCGTATTGCGCGTAATAACGGGGGTTTCCGGTCGTAGTGGCTCTTGGCGTAAAAGTTTGCACAAAATCCGCATCTTTAAAATCTAAAAAAACATGGTCGTTGTCCGAGGTTATATAAGACAACGAAAAAGGTGCTAAAAAATCATCAGGCACATTTAAATATTTGTTGCTACCCGTTAAACCCCCACTAGCGTTTTTTTGAAACAAATTTAATTGAACGTTTTTTAAAATGCGTTCTTCCGTGTTTCTTATAAAAATGGGCAAGTTTTTAACAAACGTCGTTTCATCATTGTCCGTATAGTCTTTTATCGCTTGCTTTAACGTAGTGTAAGTGTAGCTCATGTTGTTACCGTAACCTCTCCTACAGAAGCTTGCGCCTTTAAGTTGTTTTCGGTAAGCCCGTAAAAATCCCCGCGATAACCCACTGGATTAAAACCCCATTGAATAGCGTCTATCTCCGCAGCGTTTTGTGGCGGACGAGCGTCTTTTAAAGCTTGAGGATCAGTAACTGACCTAAACGGGCCTAACTGAGGTTGCTTGGTTTCAAACTCGTCTTTGCCCACCAACAACCCGTTCCACTCTTTGCGCATGTCTTTGTACCGATACCGAAAACCCGACCGGTCAGATATTGCAAACGCATTTTTCCCTGATGCAAATTTACCCATTATCCCGTCCTGTAGTAGTCGTATTGTGGCGCAATATTAAACGAAGCGCGGTCCCTGTCTTCAGTCATGGCGCGTTCAAACTCTTCCTCATACATAGCTTTTAAAAGTTGAACACGCTGTGGGGCCCGCTTTACAGAAATGTAATAAGCTAAACCCGCCGCTAGGCAGGGGTAAAACCGAAAAGGAACATCCATCGTGTTCACGTATGTATCCGCGTCATCCATACGAGTAAGAGCATTGTAATACACAACATCTGTGCTGTTTTCAGGAGTCGGCCAAATTTTAAGGTTTGGCGTTACCTGCCTGTCAAGAAAAAATTGATTAGGACGGCCCGTGGTAGACTTGTTGGGAATGTTTAAAAACTCCGCACGACTCATTCTAGACAGAGCGTAATCCGTGTTGTCCCGACGAACCACTACGGAAAGTATGTCAATAACATCCGCACCCAAAGCGTACTGCCCCGTGTCGGCAACCATCGAAACGGTACGTTGCAAAATAGTCCACTGGTTTAACCCACGGTTAGCCCAATCAGCCAACATGAGATTTAACGAACGTTTTGCCGTTTTTAAATCATAGCCCGTTCGAACCTCTAATCCACAACGCTCAAAGGCTTCTTCAATGTATTCGTCTACATCAAGTTCAAAATCTGCACTGTTAGAAACGGCCATGTTAATCCCCGTTATAAATATTGTCGAATATTTGGGTTACATCTAACGTGTAGTCTAAATCAGATTTAGAATAATGTACATGCTGAGAAGGCTTGAAGTCAGGGGCCCCCTCCCCCGTCTCAAACCAAGCCGGATGTGTTACCCGAACACGGTTGTTGGGCAACGCAATTATGCTTCCCGTCCACTTATCCGCATCTAACAAGTACATTACATGCGCCTGCTTATGCTGAGCAGGATCGTCCGCAACGTCTGTGCCCGTGTAATCCACCGTAAACATGTATTTTGCGGGATAAAAAAGGCCGTCAACTTTTGCCATCCAAGGGCACGGCGAGGCCCGGTCTAACGTATACACCGCATGAGTGTGTGAAGGGCAGTCCCAAGGTTGGGCGGCATGTACCGGCATTGGTTCAGGCCACTCTTCCAAGGGTTCGTCAGCAACAAGGGCTGTAATGGGCATACGGGCCCACATAGCGCCGCCATGAATGTTACCTTCTGGTTCGTCGTCTGATTCACAACCCGTAAAGATTAATTGAAAACTTAAACAACGGTTAGGAATTGTAGTAACCGCAATCGCCATCGCATGTAAAAATTCGCCGTGATAACGGTCATGGTTGACTGTATATTCACGACGAACCCAACACTTGAAATGCGGTATGTTGCTTTGTAAAAAAGGCATTCAATTACTTTTTCCTAGCCGCGCCACCGCGTTTCATCTTTGCTGCACCGCCTTTAGCAAAACCCTTTTTCTTCATCATTGCTCCGCCGTTGCGCATCCTCTTCGCGGCACCGCCTTTAGCATAACCCTTTTTCTTCATCTTCGCTGCGCCACCTTTAGCATAACCCTTTTTCTTCATCATTGTTTTGCTTCCTTTTATTTCGCCGCCTGCTTTTTTGGCAGTTTTAGCTGAATCTTTAAAATCTTTGGCCGTGGGAGCCCCTTTAGACCCCGGAGTTCTCATCTTTTCATTAGAACCTGCCGCAATGCGTTTCTTTTTTGCATTAATGTTAGCATACAAGCCGGGTTTAGCCATAAGATGTTCCTATTTATGAAAAGCGTACAAATCTGCTATTTTAGTGTTATTTGCTTCTACAATTTCTAAAAGAAGCGAGTAGTCCTTGTGTAGTAAGGCCACCGTAGTTTTTAACTCAACCAAAGTAGTGCCCACCCAGCCTAATACGGCAAAAATCGCTGTTATAGACAAACCTAAAAAAACATCTGATTTCATGTGCATTTCCATCTTTTACGAGCTTGACGCAACCTACTGTTGGGATTCTTCGCAGCTTTCGGAAACTTCTTCATTTGACCCGCCGAACGGGCACAATACGACTTGCGTCGTTTTGCGGCTTTGCTGCCCTTCTTTACCTTGCCCGTAACTGCCCGTTTTAACTTAGACTTAGGGTTGGCTCTTTTGTGCGCTTTAATTCCAGCCTCAGTCATTCCCGCCCCTTCTTTAGTGGGGCGGTAATTTTTTTTATTTCGTGGAATCGACTGTTCAGCCATACTTTTTACGCATATACAAAACAATCGTATAGGTATCTGCGCTGGTATGACCAACCGTGGTAAAGTTAATGTCGCCCGTTTTTCCGCTGCCCGCATTATTAGTCAAGCCGCCGAAAGACATATAGTCGTGATCGCCGCTTTGGTTTTCGCCAAGCTCAATACAAAACGCGTCCGTAGTCGCGTCCCACAAAATCTTGACTTTCATACCAATGCATTGCCACCATATTCGTTCAATAACAACACCCGTACAAGTGTCGCCGTCTACGCTAGTTCCTAACGCAGAAACATCGACTTTTGTAACAGCAGCTTCTCCGCTGCCGTCGGAAACGTTGGTAAACTTCATAACGGCTTGCTTGCCACCGTCGATTAGCGTCTGTGACGTTACAGCATCAGCCATGTTATTTACTCCTTATGTTAAATTAAGAAGCCACATCATAGCCAAGTATTGTAATAACCAAGCGACCTGCGGTGTAATCAGCATTCGTTGCATCACCCGAAACTAAATACAAATACTGGTCAGCAGCAATAGTCCCGCCAGCAGTACGCGTTCCAGCCGAAGCGTCACCACCGTTAATGATGAGTGTTTCAGTCAAATCACCAATCGCACCATTTTCAACACCCGTTCCTTCCGTTGCTGAGTAAAGATCAATGTCTGGATCACCACCCGCAGGGGTTTCAAAACATTCCATCTTTACACCAAAAACAACACCTTGGTTTGCAGTAGTAACTCGACCAATATATGCAACGCCATCGTCGGCTTTACCAATAATGTCATTTGCCGCGGTAGATGCTAAACCGGTAAGATCAATCATGATAGTGGTTTTTACGATATTTACGTCAGTAGATGTATCGCTTTTAAAACGCTCTACTTGCGTAATGTAAACTTCAGCAGTGCCTTCAATGCCAGCGGCGCTGGCAGCTTCCGTTCCCATTTTTGAGCCACTGGTAATAGTAATAGCACCAGTAGTCGCATTTTTTGATACAGTTTCAAAACCGTTTTCAGAACGCACTGGTCCTGAGAAAGTTGAAGTAGCCATTATGATCTCCTGTCTTGGCTATTGTCAGTCACATAGGGTGACTGTCAGGGATAAAACCACAATACCACATCTTAAAAAAAAAGAAAGGGGCAACCAAATGCCCCTTCCAAACTAACGCTAACGTGATTTTTAAGCCGCGCCGGGAGTTCCGAAAACAGACCGCCAATCACTGACGCCAAACGAATAACGCTCACGAGCCTTAAACCGCATGTTTCCAGTGTCAAAGTCACCTTCCATCGCAGTCTTAATGGCCGAACGGTTAAAGTATTTAAAACCGTTTGGAGCATCCGTCTTTATAAAATAAGCATCCGTGTCCGTAAGGAAGTGGTTAACCACCGCGCCTTCCGGAATCATGCCCATATTCTTCATGGCGTTGTTGTCGTTATCCGCAGTGCCCGGACGAAGATTGGAGTTTAAAACCCTCTCCGCAACAAATTGAAGCTCCTTCGGAATAATCAACTTCGTTCCGCGAACCGCAATCTTTAAGCCACGCTCATCTGTTAAACCTGCGATATCAATCAACATCTGCTCCAACGAAGTCTCGTTGAGGTCCGCTGCTGTTGACAGAAGGTTGCGCTGGTTTCCAGACAACGAAGGGTGCGCCGAAGAACAAAGCGCCGCACCATCACCAATCGCATCCGCGCCGGTAGAAAAAGCGTTGTTCAAAATAGCCGCAGCCTTGATCTGCTTGGTTTGAGCCATCGAACGAGCCAACGCTTTGGTGTACCGCGAAGCTAGACGATCATACAGATTGTCTTCAATTGCTTCTTCCGTAATAGAAAACGCAAGCGCAATAGTTTCGTGGGTATACCGTGCCGTGTAAGTCTCCTGTGCGTCATCAAACGAAATGGCCCCACCTTCACCCTTAACAGGTGCTGTGGAAAAACCACCGAGCATAACTTCTTCCTCAAAAGCTCTGTCTGAACTCTCTTCTTCAAAGATGTCGCTATGTTCGTTTTCATAACGGTCGTACTCAAGCCCAAACAACGCGTTCAGTCCCGGTTCTAGCTCTTTTGCTAGTTGTGCGCGAGAAATAGCCATTTTTTAAGCTCCTTATACGCCTGTCGTAGAAACAGTGGCCGCTACAATCGAACCCGTAGGCGCGTTGAAGTGGTTGTTTATACGAACAATGAGAGGGATACCAGCCGCGGTAAAATCCGAATTAGCAGCATCGTCTAAGACGCCCATAATTCGAAGAGCCAACGTGTTGGTGGTTGCAATAGTGTTTAGGTCAGCCGTTGCTGACGATAACCCAGTAGAAGTCGAACCGCTGTTACCTGTAGCAAACGCAATGTTTGCAAAAACAGCCGCACGAATTTCTGCTTCAGTGTTTGCTGCCGCAACAACATTAGATGTTGCAATCCGAAACAACTGATTGGGATCGTCATACAAAAAAGCTTTGACCGGATAATCACTGTCTGCGCCCGATCCGGGCCAGTAATTAGACCAAACAGGCTTTCCTGTTGTGCTGGAAACGTATTCGCATCCACCAAAAACCCCACAAATTGCAACGTTGCCGCCAGCCGCAGCTTGCAGGTCGTCTATGACGCCCGCAGCTAACGGAATAACCGCCATGCCGTTAAAAATAGGATTAGAGTTGTCAGATGCGATACGATACTCGGTCATGCCAGAAGACGAGACCGAAGAGCCCTGTCTACTTATCGGACGAAGACCATAAGACGTTTCTGTATTCGCCATTATTTTTCTCCATTAAAGGAGGAGCTAGTTCTTTCTAGGTCCACCAAAGGTTACGCGAGATTGACGATCCGGTTTGTTGATCGTCATGGTTGAATGTGCGTTCTCTCGCATCATATCCTGATCCACCGCTTCCATCTGGTCTCTATTTCGACTGTCGAAATACTCCGTCCGTTCTGCAATGGTTTCTTCTGGAATGCGAGCTAACATTAAACCGCCAACCCCAAATACACCTTCATACTTGCCTGATTCAATTACCGGGGATTCAAAGTCTGGGTACTCGTCCTGACGAACAAGTTCATAACCTTCGCGCATCTTAGCGCTGATGTTTTTTCGGTCGTCAAAACCACGCGTTTCTGCGCGAATCCAACGATGCTTAAAACCATCCGGTGCAGGTGGTGCATCTAACATAGACGGGGGAGCCCACGGCTTACGCGCAGCCGTTTTTTCCCGAGTTTTGTTTGCGCGAGGAGTTCGATCAATTTTATCATCAGACATGGTTCTAATCCTTCACGTATTTTGCGTATTCACTTAGCGGCACACCCAATTTCTTCGCGATAGCGACTTGGCTAGGGGTGAGTCTAACCTTTTTCCCACTGCTGCGCCCAGATGTGTTTCTTGAAACTCCAGCAACCGTCTGAGCGGGCCGTCTACTGGAATTGTTCGCGGGCGTTCTAAACTTGTCAGATATGCGCCGATCTAGTTCGTTATAGTAGTCATTTGACTGTGGGTCAAACCCCTCGTCCTCTACAAGCTTTTTATGAATCCCAAACGCCGCAAATGTCATGGCCTCGTCTTGACCAAACCACTCATTCTGTTCCGCCCACTCTTCCGCCTTGCGGTCCGGACGACGAACTTCCTGCTGTTGTTGTGGCTGCTGCTGTGGCGGCGGCTGACGCTGCTGTTGCTGCATTCGCTGCTGTTGCATCTTGGCTTGAGACGCACGATCATTCTCAATAGATAAAGACGTAATCTTCCGATTAGCCTCCACCGCAGCCTGCGTGTCCCCAAGCTCCATCGCACGACCAAGCTCCTTCTCCGCTTGATCCAATTGAGACGTTACGCGGTTCGTGTACTCATGGACATAACTGTTGTCCAAGTTAGCCATGCGATTCTTTAATGTTTGCGACTCACTTTGAACCTGCTTGGCATAATTAACCGCCTCACTCTCCCGACGCTCCGCCTCGCGCATCTTCTTTGTTAAACGATCAATGCGCTTCTGCGTGGCGCTGTCCGCCCGCTCAAACTGGTCCCCAGAACCCTCAACCTCTACCGTCTCTACCTCAACTTCCGTCGCTTCCGTGGTGTCGAGGTCTAACTCAACCTGCCTGTCATCTGCCATTAGTCTCTCCTAGAAATGTAAAATGTCTTCGGGATTGGATATTCTAGCCAAAACCTCGTCATCGTTTAAAATCCTGACCTCACCACCGTCGATCTTAAAACGTGAACCAGCGTAACGGGCAAACATTACCCAATCACCCTTCGCGCACCACGGTCCTTTTGGAAATTTGTCAGAATCTATATATGCCAACGCGCCCACTTTAAGGACATAACCCACCTGAGTTGAAACAGACTGTTCCTCTACAATATGGTCCGGCAAATATATGCCGCTTTCCGTCTTGCCCTTACCCTTGTAAGGAAGAATCAACAGCCGCCAACCCGTGGGGGTAGGCATTTTTTCTAAAAGAGATTGGCCCAGTTCTTCCGGGTCCAAAACCTTGTTTGTCTTTTCTTTATACGCGTCTTCTAAACTAGCCGCGCCTAAGTCGATTGCTTGTGCTTTAGTCAACACTACGCTCCTGTTTATCTAGCAGGCCCTTGAGTTCCTGTTCCACATGATTTAGGGCTTCCATGTTGCCCATAAGCTCACGATAATGCTCCATTGATCTTACGTTGCCATACTGCATTAATTCAACAACGCCTTGCCTTCGTTCCTTTATAATGCGGAAAACAGCTTCCGCAATGTATATCTCATTCATTCCCACATAATCCCATTTTATCCGATACTGGGAACTTATGGGATTGTTTACTGATCCACAACCTACAACATTAATTCAAAATGAGGCGCGTCAATAAAAGGCCTTCGGGACTGAGACCGACGAGTGTCAATGTACGAGTTCATGGCATTCTCCGCCGTTCCGGGAAAACTACCAATGTCGTTAATAGTCCACGCCGCGCCCCAACGCAATTTCACACCGGCCGCAGACGCGCCTTCCTTCATTGCATCAGCAATCTCGTCGTACAAATTAAGCTCCCACCGACCGCCGTTGCAATACGCCATCAAATCCACCGCGTTGCCGTCAAGATGCTTACTTTTCATAGTTTGTGACGCCCCTTTGGCGACCAGAGCCTTCTGCTCGGCCATTGTCCTCAAGCCGCAAATGACGCTGAAATCCTGTTTGGTCACACCTATGGCGTATTTCACGACCGTTACCAGCCTTTCGTCTACCCCGTCTAGGTTTGACAGGCTTCGTTTTCCTAATTTGTATCCCATGAATCATTTCATCCCTTTTATAAGCTTCGCCTGTTCCCGAATAAGCTCCTGCTGTTTCTTTAGATCCAGCCATTGCCGGTCTAACTCCGATAATTTAGGAAAAGGTACAACTTTATCTGTCACTGTTTCTCCGTAAGGCGGTGGTTTTTGCAATTAAATCATCAGTCTCCTTCCGAGAGGGGGCATTAGAACGATAGACCGGATCGTCCCGGTTTATTGGATTGTCCCGAGCATTTAAATTAAGTCTTTCTCGTAACTTCCACAATGCTCCCTTTTCCGTTGTTTGACCCTGTTGCATCCGCTCTAAATCTCTTAAAAGCCTGCGCTTCTTGGCCGCCGCGGCGCGTTCTCCCTCTAAAACTACGCGATTCGCCTCTTCTTCTTGAAGCTGTAAAACGCGCTCCTTCGTTTTGCGGCGTTGCCTAGCGTTCTTAGCAGCTTTTTGTATTCTTGATCCCATACCTATTTCCCCGCATATTTAGATATAGCCCGATTTCCAAACCAAAATGCTAAAACTGCGCTCATAAGTCCGGCGGTCTCTTGATCCCACATAAGTTCTACAGCTTGAGTCCATTCGCCACCAGATTGCCCTACTTTAATCATTATCACAACTTTCGTTGCTACAAACAATCCGAAGAAGGCATAAGTAATAACAGGACGAACACTACCCCGAAGAGCGTTGATAAATCCGCCAGCATCGATAGATCGGTCATGTTCATACAACCCCTTCGTTTCTTCAATGTCAGCCTGCTTGTCTAGCTCAACAAGTTTCATTTCAGCACGTTGTTGCGCTAGTTCTGTTTCTAAACGCATCATCGCCATGCGATGTTTTTGTTGCTGGTTGGCTTTAAAAAAGTTTAGGATTTCAGGTAGAAAAGAACTACCAAACCCAAGTAAACTGCCTAAAAGTGCTATCATTTCCTTATCCTCTAAACTTTTTCTAGTTGTTCATTTGTCGGAACTTCTTTCTTTAATAAGTTCACAGTAGTCTTTAAACGCCCCGATAGCTTCTCTACGGTAGATTTCCGACAATTGGGTCAGTGCATCATCTTTAAAAATTGACACTGGCCGAACAATTTGCTCCCCGTTCCCCGTTAAATAGTCAGGGGTTACTTTTCGTGTGAAAGCCATACCGCAAAAGCTCCTGTCATTGCGCCTGTTACAACAGAAATTAATCCGGCCTGTTGCGTAGACAATTCGGGCATCGATAGGGCCCATTCTATACAGCGAATGTACATGACGGTCATAACTAACATCATAAACCGAGGTAGCAGTTTGTAGTGCAAAATCTTTTCAAAAACTATAGACATGTGTTTCCCCTTAAAATCCATCAGACAAACCTTTCAGTATGTCCTTAATTGTAACCTTTTCTTTAGCATTAGGCGAGTATTCACATTGAAACTGCTTTGGACACTCTCGAAAAGAAAAAGTTGGGTAATGATACCCTACTCCATTATTAACAGAAGAATAGATGCACGTCTTTACTCCGTCAATTTCTACTCTTTTCCACAAGTTGCACTGCACATACTCTGGAAACAAAAGCGAATTAGCAAGAACTAACGGAAGAAGAACTGTCGTCATAACACAGTCGAAATTAAATACATTCCGCCCCCCAACACACCTATAATTAAGGCGGAAAGCACTAAAATAGCCAGATTATTCTGAATTTGACGCTTGGCTTCGTCTTGTGCATGTTCTTGCTCAGCCCGTTCCTTGCGAATAGAACGCCGCATCTCAAGCATTTCGTCATACGTGCCCCAACCAAAACGCATGTTTAACATCGCCGCAATCTCCGTCTCACGCTCCTTTAAAGTTTTTTTATGAATCAGTATCTGTAAAGCTTCTTCCTCTATAGATTGTGAACCTTGCGTAGCACGTTCAAAGAAGGTGGGGTTTTTGCGTTGTTGTTCAGCGCGGTTGATGTCACTACATGCACCATACCAACTTCCTAGCTGCTTAGACATACTTTCGAGGTCTTTTGCGTGTCCAATAAGCCTCTTGATACCGCTATAAGCGGCAGAGGCGGTGGCAAAAGCCGTTATGGGATCAATAATTGCAGTATCCCCCTAAATAAACGTTATACCATTTGATACGGAGACGTTATAGCCGGAGCAGTATAACCACCCGCAGGCGGTGAATAAAAGTTTTCCTGTATCTGAGGTAACGCCATAACACCCTTGGAAAAGTTTTCTCCCGAATAGTTACTTAACCCGTATCCACCCGTCATTTGGGGGGAAGAAACGGGAAGAGGTTGAAAAGACTGCGGCATTAATTGTTGTGCTTGAAATGCCATCTGGTTTTTGCGCATCATGTTTTCTGCATCCGGTGCCTGACGGCCCCCAAACAACGAACCAATGCCGCCTATAGCGCCGCCAAACGGACCATTCGGCACAGCTTGCGGAGAAAACAGTGGTCGATAAACTTCGTCACCCGATAGGTCTTTTGCATCACGTTCAAAAACCGGCCTTGGAGCTAATGGCTGATTACCCAAAGCGCCCGGAAGAGCCGTGTCTATCGGAGATTGAGGCGAAGTCCTACCTGCCTCGGCATTAAGACGCTTAATCTCAGATTGTACCGCAGCAGCTTGCTCTTGAGGTAAACTAACCCGAGCTAATTGACGGGCCAAGTCGTTTGCAGAACGACCATCCGCACGAAGCCCCGCATTGGGACCAGAAGCCACAGGAGGAGGAGTTGGAAATATCGGTCTCTGACCGCCCGTAGGAGGGCCGCCCGTGGGAGGAGTTGGAAATACCGGTCTCCGACCGCCCGTGGGAGGGCCGCCCGTGGGAGGAGTTGGAAATACCGGTCTCCGACCGCCCGTGGGAGGACCACCCGTAGGAAGACCGCCCAAAAACGGATATCTCTGGTTCAAACCCTCTCCCGGAAGAACCTGTGTCTGAGGGTTAGTTAACGCCTGCTCCTGTCTACGCCGAAACGTCTCCATTTGTTCGGGCGTTGGTGCCATCATAGACATAATCTAACACTCCCAATAACCGCCGCCCTGTGTCGCCGCGCCCATGCCACGAGCAACCCCGCGCTTCATCGTAGTAGGTATCTTGACCGGAGCCGTCTTGCCATACGGAATACGGCCCTGCTTATCAATTATCGCAAACTTTGTGGGTTTGGGCGCAGAACCCGCCGGGGCCCCGTTTACCTTTACTTTAGCCATCATTGATTCCTTTGCTTCAATAATTCGCGCTCCATCGCGCTCTGTATCCGCTTGTCTGTCTGCTGTTCCTGACTCTGCAAACGCTGCTGGAATTGCTGCCCACGCATCTGCATGTTCTGTTGATCCAACTGCAACTTAGCTTGGTCAATCCCAGCGTCGGACTGATTCTCCTGAGACTTGATCTCTAACTCCTTCTCCTTCAACTGTACCAACGGATCAGGACCTTGACCAGAAATTTGTCCGGATAACTCCTTCGCCTGCTGCATACCCTGCGCAATCATCTGAGCAACCATCGCCTGATACTGTAGCTCGTCCGCACCCGGCTGCTGTTGCATCTGCTGCATCGCCTGCTCCTCAGACTGTATCTTGACATGCTCCAAAATGTGCTTCTGTAACATCATGGCAACAGGCGGCATCTGACCAACCATCGGACTCGCCCCAAATACTAAATGAGCCATAATGTGTGACTGATGATCCTGACCCTCAAAAGCCTGCAACTGCATCTGATCTAAAGCGTTGATGTTCTCCTGCGCGGGGTCCAAGGGCCGCGGCTCCTCGTCAGGAACCTCCTTCATTATTCGATCAACGTCCGTAATTCCTAAAGCCTCGTACATGTCACGGTAAACCTCGTGCATGTTATGTAACTCAGGTGCCTGACCCGCTAACTGCATCTTGGTTTGCGATAACGCAATACGCTGAGCCTGACTGAATACATTCGGATTAGATACAGGTATTATGTCTATACGATCATCAAAATCACTCGCCATGACAGACGCGTCGTCCCCCGCAACCGAATACGGGTACTCCTGCGGTAAACTCTCCGACATTACCCTAGCCAGAATCTTAAACTCCTGACGCAGCGCATAATGTAACCGCTTGTGTACAGCAGACATAACACGCGAACCCTGCTCCAACATCGCTATCGTCGTGCCAACCGCCGCACTCTGATTGCCGTCCCCTACCTTCATGTCAGTAATAGTCGCAAAACGCTGACCAGCCTCTACAACAAACCCTAACAAATTAAATAATGTCTGATCAGGACCCTTAAACGGTAAAGGCATTAAACTGTCACGTATAGCCCCGCCCGGTGCATCAACGTCCCTAAATTCACCCGGCTGTAACGGATCGTCGTCGTCCCGTATGCGTAATCCGCGGGCCTTGAATCCCGCAGGCAAATTCGACAACGTACCAGCGTCAATCAACTGACGTAACGCACTCGTCGCCGTCCGCGATAAACCGCCAATAGTATGGATCAAGCCTAAGCCGTAGAACCCAAATCCCGGCAAAAACTTAAAATGTGTGAAATACGAAATCTTGCGCTTCGTGTCGTCATCCTCAAGAAAATTACGCCGAATAGACAAAACCTTGCCGTTGTCCTGTGAAATAGTCACAATATACGGTATCTTAATGCCCGTAGACTCCCCGTCCTCGTCTAAATCCTCATAACCCTCCAAGTCTAAATCAACGTGACACTCCAACAAAGTGCAATCATAATCAACCTGAGAAGGCGAAATGCCGTCAATCCGGTTAATCTCCGTGTCAACGTCACTTAAATCACCCTGCGCAGGTATAACATCAACGTCTAAATAAATGCCCGCATACTGCTTCTTGCGCAAATCATTCAAATCCATCCGAACAACCTGACTAATATTCGGACAAGTGTCCAAATCAGACGTGTCATACGGTACAACCAAATTCTGCGCCGGTACAAACCTACTTACAGCACGGCCTAACGTCTCATCAAAATACGTCTTCTTAAACGTACTTCCCGCTAACGGAAGATAAAACAACATCTGATCCATGTCAGGCGTGTAATCCTCCATTACATTCGTAATGTAATAATTCATAAACTGACGAACACGCTTGGCCTGATCCTGCTTGTCACGAGTCTCCTCGCCCATAACATGAGTCTTTACAGGGCCACTCGCAGGCAATAATTCGTTAAAAGCCTGAGCCTGAAATTGCGTGGCAGCTTCCGCCAATAAAGGATGAGTCACACCACTCGCACCGCGAAACGGCTGCGTCCGCTCCTCGTAATTAAAACCTAATAAATCCAACCCGTTTGTGTACGCGTCCTCCCAATCCTGCCTGCCAGCCTTGTTAGAATCAAACTCCCCCAATAAATCATTGGCAATACGACCTAACTCACTGTCAGGAATCTCATCAGCTAAATTCCCGTAAAAATCATCCCCCTCACCGCGCATGTCACTCGGATCAAAATCCACAATAACACCGCCATCTTCCTCCTCAACAATCTCTATCTCAGGCCCGTCGTCACTAACCGCAAATAAAGACATGTCCTGACCAGAATCAGGTAACTCTATCTCTAATTCCGCAGCTAAATCAGCCTCGTCTAACTGACTCGGGACGTTCGTATCCATTAATCCGCCAATAGCCATTGCAGTCTCCGTCAATAATATACTCGCACCTTAGCAGAAACTTCGTCCTCTTGCCAATCATCTGTTGGCAACTGTACAAAATTGCCCTGACGATACCTCATCAAAGCCTGCGTAGCACTGTCAACTAAATCATCATACTCGCCGTAAGGAAATGCCGCCATCTCCTCTATCAACTCGTCCGCCCAAACCTTGTCCGGCGCAAAAACCATGCCAGCCTCAAATAATGGACTAACACTGTGTAACCTACTTACCTTGTCATTACCACGACTAGGTGTGAAATTTACAACAGGTATCCCAACCTGACGCATCTCCTGCGTTAAAGGAGTCCCACTCGCCTTCGCCTCAACTATAACCGTGTCAGGCTCCCAAAACTTGTACTCGTCAAACGCTATGCGCTTTAATTCAGGAAAATCCCAGCGACCCTTCTTGGAATCTAACAAAATTAAAGCCGGAGAACCGCCAGCCTCATCAGGATAAAATACACCCCAAGTGGTGATCGCACTGTAATCACTCGTCTCCCGCTTGCTAAATGCCGTGTCGTAACTCTGAATTACATACTGTAAATCAGGAACCTTCTCCTTGTTCCAACGCTGCCACCACTCGCGAGGAACAATCGCATTCTCCTCACCCGTCGGATTCTGCTGATACTGAGCATTCCACTTAATAGGAGGTATCGAAGCCTTGACCGCCGTTAAATCAGATAAAGACCAATACTCCGGCCAACAAGGAGTCCCATCCTCAAATATCGCAGGTAACTCAACAATCTCCCACTGATCCGCTAAAGGGTCCTTCGCCATCGCACGTAATAACTGACCCGTCATGTCCTTCTCAGACCAACGAGTCTGAACCAAAACTATAGAACCACCCGGCTGTAATCGCTGACGTGGACCGCCAGTGTACCAATCCCAAGCGTCGCTAAAACCGTTTGCACTCATCGCAGTCTGCTCCGAATGAGGGTCGTCAATGATAATTAAATCACCACCACGTCCCGCTAAATTCGAACCAACCCCAACAGCATAATACATCCCCCCAGAACTCGTGTCCCAACGTCCAGACGCCTTCGAATCCGCAGCTAACTTTACGTCTGGAAATACCGCCTTGTACTCGTCCGAATCCAATAAGTTCTTCGTCTTCCTACCAAAATTTACAGCCAACTCCGTAGTGTGAGTCGCCTGTATGATCTTCATCCGAGGGTCCCGACCCATCATCCACGCAGGAAATAAAAATGACGCAAACTCACTCTTCGTGTGCCGCGGAGCCATGTTGATGATTAAACGCTTTAAATCACCACTAGCAACACGCTCCAACTTCTCCGCAATAATCCGGTGATGCCGACCAGAAACAAAATCCGGCCACATGCCCGAAACAAAATTTAAAAAATTATCCCGCTGAGACTCATGCTTCTCTATCTGTGCAAGCCTAAGTTGTAACTTTAGGGCCTTCTCTTGTACAGCTATGTTCACGGATAAGGGACCCTCACAGCTTCTAGTTGCATTTCTATAGAAATTTCCATTATTTTTCTCCTTTAGGTTGTATTAATTAAATTAATAATTGCATAGTTATAACCCATATCAAAATTATAGTAAATATTTGTCAAAAACATGGCCCAAGCCCCCGCAGGTCGGCACGGGGCCCGCGGTGCGCTGTCAGCTGATATATCACTGAGAACACCGGTAAATGACCCGATATGCAGGGGCCCCTAGTCGCGTTTAACGGTCCTTGGGCCATTGATAATATGGGATATTGTCTAGCCTGGGCGGGTTTTCGTGGTCTCCCTGCGGTTGTCTGGCGCGGATTTCGCGACGGCTGCCGGCAGGATCTGGTCGCCAGCTGCGGCAGCTGCGGCAGCTGCGGCAGCTGCGGCAGTTAATTGACGCTCGATCGACCGGATCGGTCCAGATCCGCGGCCCTCTCGTCGAGCTCGTCAAAATTAACTGGGTATCTGGGCACGAGATCCACGAGAATGGACCTCGAACCACGGCCCTCCCGTCCAGCTGGTGGGTTTTGCGGTGGGTGCGGGGGCCACGGCCCGCCATGTCTAACTA
>Ga0209535_1000914_pt1 | contig 20503 bp, 23 predicted proteins | sample LinPmetageLP28_FD_184041 | JGI IMG/M metagenome (GOLD analysis project Ga0209535, IMG submission 184041) | Marine viral communities from the Pacific Ocean - LP-28 (SPAdes) (version 2) | ecosystem: Environmental > Aquatic > Marine > Oceanic | place: Pacific Ocean | collected 2009-08-22
TCAGCAGATCTCTCTCCAATATTAGTTCTTTCAATATCAAAAAACTCTTGAGTCTTACCACTTCTAGCTCTAAACCCTTGTGCAATTTTATCAATAAATCTGTCTATCTTATCGTTTGAATCTGTAATGTTTTTATTTCGATCAGTAAGTCTTCTAATAACTTTACCAGTACCAGCAATCACACCTGTGAACAATGCACCTTCAGTACCAAACTTAACTCTGTTTAATAAATCCTGTAAAGGATCATCAGACTCTCTGTCTATTTCTGTGGGTCCACCAATTAAATCACCGAACGTACCTATCTGCTCTACGTCACCAACAAACACTGCTTCACCAACACCGCCTCCTAGCGCACCACCAATAAATCTATTTGTCTTACCTTTAGTATTTAACTGTAAAACATCATCAGCTAATTTTTTTACGTCTTTAGTGGGTTTAAAATACTTACCAGTTTTTGCAGCTTTCATTGCATCGACTGCTATTTTAGAACCAACCCTAAAACCTGCAGTAGCAGGTATACCAATGTTAACTAACGCTTCTGTTATCTGGCCAGCTACAGTTGCTTCTGCTTTCTCATCTAGTGTTGTAAGATCGTCAAAAAATTGTTCTACTTTTGCAGCCCTACCTTCATCAACACCTAAATCTAATAATGTTGCACCTAATGAAAAGAAACCTTTTGGTATTGCAAGAAGACCAGAACCTACACCTGCCAGTACAGATTCAATTGTACCTACTTTATTATTATCGTTTGATTCGGCTCGTATTAATTCTAGTGCAGAAGCCATGCGTTACCCCTATCCTGTAATTTCGTCTAGATCTACCGGAAATATAGTACCGTCTGTAATTTCAAAAGCTTTTTTGTTTACCACATATAGACCATCTTTTAATGTGCCGTAGTTTTCTTGTAGGTAATTTAATTCATCTTTGCCTTCGTTATTTTTAAACCATTTTTGATACTTGTCATCTGGGAAAGCAAAATCTACTTTAGTACCTTTAGACTCTAATATACTTCTCAGTGTATTACTTGTTACTAAATTTTTACCACTTATTTCCGCTGTCGCAAGTACTTCAGCTGCAGAACTACCTTTTAAATCTTTTTGTATTTTTGCAGTGGCTGCTTTTTTATATGCAAGATCAACTGCAGCAGATGGATCATTTGCTTTAATATCTTTTTCAATTTCTCCTTTAAGAACCGCAGCATCGATTTGTTTTTTAAGAGCAGAAGATTTATCTAAGTTTTTAGATATGGCACTAATTAACTGTGACTGTAAACTACCGGATTTAATAGATCCTTTTAGATCTCCACCTTCTTGTTGTATGATTTTACTTGCATCAATTAATGAATTATAAGCTGCATCTTTATTCATCTTATCTATACCCATTAATTTATAATATCTATTTTTTGTTTCTTGAATTCTGTCTTCGTTTATTTCTTGTTTTGTACCTTCTCCAGTTCCACCTGTGTCAGGTGTATTAACAACTTTAGATTTTTTATCTCTACTAATTTTTAATCCATCTCTTTCAGTAGTTACTCCACTCATATTTTTGTTTTCTAAATATTTGTCTTGATCAAATATAAAATCGGGTACAGCAAGGTCTGCTACTTGTAATAATGCTTTTTTACCTAAATTTAATCCGCCTTCTACTACAGGAGGGACTACTGCTGAACCGGTACTAATTGCAAAAGGTGCTGCTGCTCCAGTAAAATATGGGTTTTCTTTTACAAAAGCTCCCGCTCTTTCCATAAAAGGAACTGGTGGCATTGTTTGAGATGCATATTTTTGTCCGGTTCCTGAATAACCAAAAATAGGGGTACCATCCGGTTTATTCCCAATTATAGTTTTATTTTGTGTAACTTTTCCAGGTTGCATTTTAAATGTTGGTTTCATTTTATTAAATAGTCTAGGTATGATACCTCGACCATAATCTATAAGAGATTGACCACCCGGTGCTTTAGAAATTAACCCTGCAATAAGACTACCTTTTTTATAACCAGGTCTGTCTTGCATACCAGTCATGATCCCTTCTTTAATAGGACCACCGTATCTAAACATTGGTCTATTTAAAGTTTTCATTTTTTCCTCTTCATTGCTTTACCAAATCCACGTTTTGCTTTTCCACATCCAACACGACCACCTTTTTTTAAACCAAATAAATATCTAAGTGCTTCAATTCCCATATAAGCGTTTGAAGCCCCCATTCCCATTTTATATGGAACACCTCCACCGTATTCTTTTACTTTTTGAAATGTAGTTTTTTTACCCATATACTTTACCAAACAATCCTGCAATACCTGCTGCTGTACTTAAACCTGTAGCGAACGGACTAGCTCCACCCATAGGTGCTGGTGGAGGAGATGCGAATCCAGCTAATTGACCTAGACCACCTCCATATTGTTGAAGTCTTCCGAATGGTTCGTAAGCTCCAGTTCTTGCAGCATCTGAGTCTGCCTGTAATTGTTGTTGATTTAATCCTTGTCTAAATGCTCCTAGATTACCTAGTGAAGCAACGTCTCCTGCTAAACCAGATCTTTGGAAATTAGATAATGCAAACTGATCTTGAAATGCTTGGCCTCTTCTTGCTGTAGCATCTCGAAAACCTTGTTGTAATAAGTTAGCCGCGATCCCTGATCTATTAGCAGTGGTGTCAGCCATATATTGTCCTTGTAAGGCACCTGTTCTACCACCACCAAATGCACCTTGTGCTACGGCAGAGTCTTTAATGTCCTGCATACCCGCATTTCTTGATAGATCATACTGTCTTAATGTTTCATCAATAACAGCTCCTTGATATGGAGACATAAACGATGAAATAGATCCGGGTCCAGTTCCTGCACCCGTTCCTGTAAATTGTTGTGCTTGTGTTAAATAAGGTTGATACCCACCAAGACCCGATGTTGCAAGATTAATTGCTTGAGTTTGTAAAGGATCTTCACCAGCAACAAAAGATCTACCGGTAAATGTACCTGTGTTAATAGGTACGGATGTTGATGCCGTTAATTGTTTGGCAAAATCTTTTGCTGATTCTTGTAAATAATCTGGTAATGACATTATGCTATTCTACTCTCCAACATTTGTGATTGATCGAACATTTCTTGTGCAGGATTTTCCATGCCCTGGGACTCTTCTGATATAGTACCACCAGATTCTAGATTGTCCATCATATTCTGCATGACTTCAGCGCCTTGATCTATATCTCCCTGGCCCGCGTTTCTCACAGCATCTGCTGTAAATACAAATTCATTTTTGCTAAGTCTAGCCGGCACATCGTCTGCTCTTTCTTCAGCTCCTAGTGGTACAAAACCACCTTCTCTGTAATCTTTTTCTAGACCACCTAGGTCCATAATACCACCGTCTGCTTTTCTATCTCTTAAAGCGTCGTAAATCATTCTAGAATCTTCATCCATCATTCCGGTATCACCACCTGTGTAATAATCTTGACCCTTCATAAATTCATCAGCACCTTTATCTCCTAATCTTAATCTTTTAGCTATTATATCTAAAGCGCCTTCATCTAAAGCATTGATAATATATTCACCATCTGCATCTTTAGTAATGTCGTAACCTTCATCAATTAAACCTTCTATAACCTTTACAGCTTTTTTAGATTTAGGTGCTATAAAAACATCTTGACCAGTTGCCTGTGCTTGATATCCATAATCAGGAACATAGACATCTTCATCACGTATTTGAACACTTATATCTGCATCATCAAATAAAGATTTAACTTTACCTACACCAGCTTTAAACATCTGACCTGCTTTTTGTAATACACCACCACCTATTCTATAACCTGGTCTTAAACTTGCTAGTCCACCATCAGCAGCGTAGAAAGAACTTCTTACAGCTGACTTAGGAGGCATAAAATATAATGCAGAGTTTGTAGGATCCATGTAATATCTTCTAGCTTGATTTCTAATATCTTCTACCATTGGCTGTACACCTGAAACAGGTACACCTGGATCCTCTTCTTCTTCATCACCACCCATAAAAAATGGCGCTGCAATTGAAGCTGCACCTAAACCTGTAAGTGCTGTTCTACCTAGACTAAACTTGCCTTTGTCATTATAAAACAGGCCACTTAATAACCCATCTTTACCGGAAACATTTGTTGCAGCAGGTCTTATTAAATTCATAAGATTACCAAAACGACCAAGACCTTGTCCTCCAGCAAATATACCTTTACCACCTAAAAACTTAGCACCACCTAGTCCATAACCAATACCACCTAATATAGCCATTTTACCTATTGGTGATTTAACTATCTTTTTAACAGCACGCTTAGCTTTTTTTACAATCTTACCTAAGAAATATCCCTGTCTTGGCTCTTCTAGTGTCATGATACCACCATCAGCTCTAAGTTGTCTCTCCATATCCATTCTTGAAATTGCCATAGTCTTACCTTTTTATCGCCTTTTTGTTCTATAATCAATCATATATATCTACAAGATCAGCTAGTCCGCCGTCCATGTAATAAACTCTACCACCATAAGCAAATGAACCCATCTCATCTGAACCACCTGGACCACTAGATCCCGGAGATCCACTTCCACCACCCATGTCTGCTCCACCACCTTTATTATTGTTACTACTGTAATTGCCACTTCCACTACTAGAACTTCCAATACTAGAACTTCCAATACTAGAATTATTGTTAGAATATGGACCGTAGTTTTTACCGCTATTATCTATGTTAGCAAAATTTCCTCCAGGATCACCCGTGTTTCCTCCAGGAGTTCCGGTATATTCTCCACTTGTTTTTTTTGCATCTAAAATTGCTTTTTGTTTTATTTTTTCTAGCTTTATTTTTTCTTTTTCCTCTTCTTCTTTTTTCTTGTCTCTAGCTTTCTTATCTTTTTTCATTTTATAAACTTGTTTTTTTTTAGTATTTATACCTTCTAGTTCATCTTCAAACTCATCAAATAAATCTAGTCTATCAATTAAAGTTTTAGCTGGTCCAGTGTAATTAGGATCTTTTCTAAGAGTATCAACTGCCGATTTAGTTAAACCATATTTATTTTCTAAAGTATTCATTACAGTATTTTTTCGATCTGTAAGAGCAGTCGAACCTTCTTTTGTTAATGCGTTAAGATTGTATCCTGCCATAATACCTCCAGCAGTATTATAATCATCGGTAACAATTCTACCTATGTCATCTGTAAATATACCTGCACCTCTTGCTTCATTTTCTGCAATGGCTCTTTCATTAATAGGTAAAATTCCTTCTATGAAATTTTTTGCAGCACCAAATCCTTTTCCTAATAAACTATTTTGCATGTAACCTTTTATAAGACCTTTTATACCTGGTTCAGGGACACCTGACGGCACACCATAGTAATCTGGATAGTTGTCCATAAATTTTTGTGCTTCTGTCATTGAAGAATAGTTAGGGTCATATGGATCGACGTATTGTCCTTGAGCCCCGTACTGTTCTTTGTTATTCATTATAATTTCATTAGCTATGTCTTTTAAACCTGTTAAAGTTCCGCCAGTAAAAGAACCATAGCCCTGACTGTTAGGGTCCATTCCTTGAGCTAGTGCTTGGTTAGCTTGATTGTAGGCTGCTTGTGCACTTTTTACACCAGTACCATAAGGCTGTGGATTAAATGTTTTAGAATATATCTCACCAGCTTGTCTACTTGGAAATGCATTATAGTCTTGTCTAATTCTGCTCATGTCTGTATTGTATGGATTAAAAGCTCCGTCACCTCCGCCAACATTGATATTTTGAGATAATAATGTATTTATACCGGTAGGGGTTTCTGTAGTAGATGTACCAAGATTAGGATCACCAAATCTATATATATCTCTAGGTATAAAACTAAAACCTTTTTTATAGATTTCTTGATCTCCCGGACTATAAAATGCTGGTAGCATAATTTAAATACTCTTATATTGTTAACAGGCTATAATACCTTAAAATATTATATATTATTTTATTTTTGTATTTTCGTCAACTTTTTTAACGGATACTATAGTCTATTCTAGATCATCTCTAAAACGACCACAATAAGAATATTCCCCTACATGGGTTATATAGTCGTTTATATAGGCATATACCTTACCACCTATATCGACCCACCTTTGACAAAACCCAAAGTCTTCTCCAAAATAACGTTTAGTAACAGGGTCATGCAACGTATCAAATAAATTGTACATATTTTCTTTTTTAACCTCAGCTCCGTTAATAATAGTAGGTTGAAATATTTCTAAATGAGGGTACTCTTTAATCATTTTTTCAAAAACATTTCTTTTAATTAACATACATCCAGTAGGGGCATGAGTTAATTCCATAAGTCCCTGGTCCACGGTAATTGAATCTGGGTTATCTACCTTGACTGGAAAAGTAAAACCTGCTTTTGCTAGATCATCAGCACTATGTTTCGAGGCATTTCTTTTCCATATTTTATCCCAATTTAATGTTTTCATGGGATAAGGAACACCTATAACATCTTTGTCAAACTCTAACATTTTAAAAATAGTTTCAGAATTAAAATCAATATCAGAGTCAATAAACAACAAATGCGTATAGTTGTCTTCATGATTTAACATTTCTGCAACACATAAATTTCTACCTTGTGTAACAAGAGACGATTTCAATAGTGTAAAACTACATTGTATTTTTTTAATCCAGCATGCTTGTTGAAATTTTAAAACAGCTTGACAGTAATGCATACTGACATCACTATGACAAGGAGTACAAACCATTATTTTATATGGAGATTGTTCCCCTATATTTATTTCTGTCACTGTGTTTGTTTTTATTGTTTGATAAGTGTCATTATTTTCAACAACAGTTTTATCTTTATTAAACCATATAGGTTCATTTGATTTTTGCATCTAAAGCTCCTTTTAAAAATCTAGTCCAACCCTCTGCTATCTTATTCCAATTGTAAAAAATATTTACATAAAGAGATTGTGACTCTAGGTGATTATGTATCTGTGTGCTATGTAAGGTATTTGCTGCAGCATCTATACTAAAAGCAAATTTTTCAGCTAACCTTTTATAGTTATTATCATAAGGTATATACATTGGAAACTCTGCACCTGTTTCAAACAATGCTCCATAGTTAGTTGTAATACAATAAAGACCACCTGCCATACATTCTAATAACGATATACACGATGTTTCTTCGAAGATACTAGGATAAACATACATATTATATTTATGCATGTTTTCTTTTATGTATTCGTTAGGTTTGTAGCCTATATAGTTTACGTTTGATAGAGACTCTGCTTGTTCATATAATCTCCTATAGTCATGGTCGTTTTGTTCATAAAAATTTTTTCCATAAACTTCAGTTGAAGAGTATACATCTAAACTAATTAATGGATTCTTAACTAGTTGCATAGCACCTAACAACACACTAAGACCTCTCCAGGGTGTATTTTGATGTATGATTTTTATAGGTTGACCAATTTTATAGGGTTCAGCTTTTTGTATATTATCTATACCGTTTTTTATAACAACGCATTTTTCTAAAGGTAAATCAAATACCACTCTAAACTTTTCGAAAGTCCAGTGTGAATTAAATACATACCAATCATATTTATGATGGTTAGATTTATCCTTAAACCAAGGTGTTATATTAGGTTGGTCCCATGAATTTTTTTGCCAGAGTATATTTAATTTAGTTGGATGTAACGGAATTTTTTCTGGTACAGACGTTGTAATTTGTACCTGATCTAATATTTTTTTATCTACGTATTTTTCTAAGTAACTAAATTGTAACTCAGTCCCACCTTTAGGTGTTTGATTTTTTATCATCCATTGCTTTCTGTAATAAATTTAATCCTTTCGGCGATACTTGAACTGTTAAATCTTGTACCACATGATCTACTTTCGTTTCTGTATTAGGGTCATTTATATCAGCATCTCTTTCTGCTTCATCTTTATAAATTTTACCCGACTTAGAGTTTCTAATTGTAACTATAGTAGTACAATTAATTTTTAATATATCATCATCCATTCTGTTGTGACCTGTCTATTAAAGCATAACTTATTAGGCCTTGTATTTTATTACTGCCTGTAGCTGCTGTTACTGTTATAGCATCACCTGCTTCTAAATTCAAGCCTTGAGGTGAGGCGTTCACTTGTGACTTGGCAGCTAAATCATCTCTAAAAAATTCATATTCAGCGTTAGAATCTGATGAGTCAACAAAATTCATATTTACTACAATAGCTGATGATGCATCGCTGTTTGCACAATATACACTTTTAACTATGATCGCTGCATCAGTAGGGCAAGTAAGCACAGTTGCTTTAGCTGTATCAGCTTGTTTAAAACCTTGATTTTTATATTGTATAGTCATTAGGATAAAAAGTAATTATATGCATCTTGTTCTTCTTTCAAGTCTTCTTGAAAAGAAAAATTAAGTTGATCTTTTAAAGTAGCCAAAGACTCTAGTATCTGTCTTTGATTTTCTACATCATACTCTGGTTTAGGTTCAGGTATATAATTATTTATTTTAGCCATTATCTTCTTCCATCTGGCTTTGCGTCAAGTCGTAATGTGCCATAACGCCATGTCTCACCTACAGCATCGTTTTCTATTTTAAGTGATACTAATCTTCCCCGTGCTCGTGTATTTATTTTATCAGTAGATGAAGTTACTGTAAAAGGACCAAGCGGTGAACTTGCTGCTGTATCGTTTGGGTAGTTATTTAATAATAAAGTAATCTTAGAATTACCTGTAAGCACTTGAAAATCTGGTATAAATCTTTTGACCGACATTATAAATTCTCCATCTCCTTTATAGTTAGGAATATTTGTTGTTTGTCCAGACATGCTCATAGATGCAGTAATATCAAAATCTCCTGATTGAATAAAAGCATCGATCGAAGTTGTGCCGCTAGTGTTGACCTGATCTGTACCTACTTCATGAGCATAGTAAGTAGAAGCACCGTTAATATTAGTTATACCTTGAATAGCAAAACTAGGTGTAGCTGTTCTATTATATTCTGTTGCATAAGGAACATCATAAACCCCTTGATCTACATAAGTAGACCTATTTAAAGAAGAAGTAGTCCAAACGTTTTCTGCATAATTATAAGTCACACATCTATCGTTTTGAATTGAACTATCTTTTGGATAAAACCAATTTATTTCATTATATAAAGTATTGTGTTCTGCATAAACAACTTCTGCTGCATCATAGTTAATTCCTAAATTATCTCCAGTTGTTGTAAATACAAAGTCTTCTACTAAACAAGGTATAGCTTTTACAGTACCATCAAACATGAAAAAACCACCTTCTCCTGACATCCAAAAAACAACACCATTTGAATAAGCTAAACCATTTTGTGAAATTAAACCACAGTTGGTTCCAACTTGTCTTACACTAAATGTAAAAGGTGCTCCAACAAATTGAATAACATAAGCTGAACTATCTGTTACTACTAAGGTATAGTCTTTACCAGAAACAGCTCCCATAATTTGATTACCTTTATCGAGTCTAAAAGTTCCTGCAGTATTTATTGCAGTAGGTAGATAAGTATTAAAATCTTCTTGATTTGAAAATCTAATAAACATCGGATCTTGTGTTGAGGTGTCGCCAATAGTTGTTTCTGTTCCAAAATGAAATACGTGTCTATCTCTATCCGACACTTGGGTGATTCTTGTTTTAGTTGGAGCATTAGCCATAACTACTGCCCTAACATCTCTGGGTCCACTAGCTCCTGCATTCCAGGTAAATGTTTTACCGTTGTGTATAGTTGCAATTAATATTTGTCCAAAGTTATCTAACGACCAATTTCCTGGATCTAACGTTACGTTACTAGTTGATCTAGCCGTATTCCATGTGCTTGCACTCCATGAAGATGTTCCCCACCCAAAACCTGAAGTTTGAACAGTTGGTCCTACCAATACATATGGATCGATTTGAGCAGACCCTGTTCCAGTACTAGCACCAGCTGAATTTGTAGGCATTGTAATTTCAAAACTATTGGTAGCTGAATTTTTTATCTCAAAAGTATTATCAGTAAAAGTTGCTGTTGAATAACCAGAGTTTGTTGGAATAGTAACTGAAGAAAATTTTACATATCTTCCATTTGATAAGTTATGGGTATTTTTATTAACTGTAACAGTAGGTGAACCAGAAGTTACTGTAAAAGTAGCTCCAGCTATACCAGTATCTAATGGAGTGATATCAAAAAGTGTGTCTGAATAATATAAAAATAAACCCGATGATGTTCCAATTGCTACATATTTTTCACCAGCAATAGATGTGAAAGCATGTTGATCACGTGCAGCTCCTGGAAGAGTTTGATTACTAGTTAACTGAGACCAGCCTCCTATTTTTTCAGGTAATCCATATCTAAATCTAACAAAATCTCCATCGACCCACTGTGATTCACCTCCGGAGTCTGTGACCTGTTTATTAAAACCGGGTTTAAAGTTAAGTTTTTGTAGCATACTTTAAAATATACCAGATTATGTGTTATAGCAAGTTGTCTTATTTAGCAGTTCCAGGTACACCTGTAGACGATACGAACGGATTTTCAGCAAATGCTGCAAAAATATATGTATCACCATTACCATTCATATCTCCACTTGAACCCCTGAATTTAAAACCTTGTGAACAAAGATCAATTAAAGATCCATCAGATTCTTCCGCGTTACTATAATTACAGTAAACAAATTTGTTGTCTCTATTATACCCTACTCTTTCCTTGTCCCATGTTCTCCAAGCGCTAGTCCCATTTATTTTTTTTGCATAAATATAAGCGACTTTGAATCCAGTGTATACAAAAGGGCCGTCTGAACTCCCATTTCCTATGTACTTTCCAAATTTAGAAAACCCTTGTTTCTCTACAAAACAGTAAGCAACATTATTTATACCATTCTGATTAACTGCGTTAACATTTGATGTACTACTATCAAATCCAAATGTTGTTGTATTATCTAATTTTTTAAGATGGCCGTCGTTATATGCAGCCCTTTCAGCATTAGTTTGATTAAAAAAAACATTGTATGAATCTCCAGATAATCCTGAATACCAATTATGCCACCAATCAGTTCCATCCGTTTCTTTAGATATTATACAACCCAATTCTGCACCAAGACCATGACCAACTGTTGCACTTTTAGAACCATCACCTGTCCAAGTAACAATAGAAAATCCGCTTGTAGTATTAGCAGAAACAGAACTTGTTATAGTTCCATTACTGTTTGATGATGCACTTCCCCCGGCCAACCAATTCCATGAAATATAATTTTCATTGTTTTTGTTAACATCTTGTATGCTTGAACTTCCTGATGTCAATGTAAATCCATCACTATTAAAAGCTGATACATAACCATTTTCTTCATTAGTTGCTTGTCCATCAACTGAATTTGTTTTTAATGATTTACCAGCGCCTCTTACAACATCAAAAAGTTTATGTGGATCACCATCACTTCGATTTTTTATCCAGACCCAGTCAGGTTGAAATCCTACGCCCGTTATACCTCTTCCTGAAGTATCGTTACCTGTATACTTTAATACTTTAAAAAAATTACCTGCATTATCTACATCTGTGTAAGCCATTATCCATACTCCGCTAAGTTTTTTGTGTTAAGTGCATAGTGCCCTGATGGCACCGAATATTCAAAGTTTCCGTAACCATTGGCATCACTATTTCCTGATGAAATTGAAAATATTGGATTACCAAAATTAAAAAGATAAGTTGCTGCCACACTACCACTAGCTTCAGAGGTTACAGCAAAATAATCACTGCTATTTTGAGTGTAAGATATAGAACCTTGCGATGAACCGTTTTTAAAAAATTCTACGCTATTACCATCTGAATCTACAGCAACACCAATAATGTCTCCACTTCCATAAGTTGCACCATAAGAACTATTTGAACCATCAACATTTTTTGTAGCGTTACTGATATATCTTATATCCCCTAATGTAGGATTTGTAAAATTGTCTATATCAAATACTTGCATACCAATTCTTAAGTTATCACTAATATTTCCACTTACACTATCAATCTTTACTTCCCAATACCATTTTCCTGATTTTGGAACTGCAAAACTACTCATTGGTGCATGACCACCTGATGATGGTGTAGAAGCTTTTAAGTTTCCAATAAAATAACTAACACTTCCGGTTGTACTTACAGGCTGAAGAGTATTATAAGTAGGATAATTATTAGTACAGGTATCAGTAACTTGATCAATTGCTGCTATGTTCGTAAGAGTAAAATCATTGTCATTACCAGATACGTCTTGTCCTAGATCTGAACTATCTTCAAAATCTAAATAATACCCATTATTACCAAAAGTTAAACCAGATACATCTATTGGTTTCCATATCCCACTATCACTATCAAATTCTCCAAATGATGTTGGATCTAGTTGTTGTCCATCAATTAAAACTATTTCAGAATAATATCCATCATAATTAGGAGTGTTATTCCTTATGTTTCCATAAGAACTTTCATAATTTTGAACATTAAAAGGTGTGTCAAAGTTTTGACTCGGGTAATTAGATTTTGAAAAACTTGTTTCTTGAACACCATTTATATATAATTTAAGTCTATTTGTATCTGTACCTTGTGTTGTATCTACTGCCAAAACAATATGATACCAGGCAAATGGGTCTAAAAGTCTTCTATTTGTTTTTAAATTAAATTCTTCACTACCACCACCATTAGAGCAATACCAATTTATTATTTGATTACTATCAAATCTTGCATCAAAGTAGGGATTTGATCCACTTAAATCTCCAGCAAAAACAAAGTTTTGTTCAGTAGTTGTGCTGCATTTTTTTATCCATATACTTACTGTAAATGTTCTTCTATTGGTAGTTGAACCAAATGTATTTACTATTTTTGCACCAGATTCGAAAATACATGAGTTATCTACTCCAAAACCACCTGAAGACTGGTTTCCTCCAACTATAAACACGTTAGATTACCTCCTCTGGCCACTCCCCTAAAGGTCTTGCAAAGCTTCCATCTGCTTGTTCTGTGTATTCGTATAAAGTTTTTAATGCATCAACATCTACTGCATTGTCTACTGCAGTTTCCATTTCATTAGATCTATTTCTAACTGTTGCTCTATAAGTTGTAATATCTGTAGGCACTGCATAATCAACAACTTCTGTTGCTTTAATTACATACCAATCTGTCTGAGATAATAAACTAGATGCTTGGTTTTTTATAATTTTTTTATTTTCAGTTTTTAAACCGTAATTAACTAATTGATTTCCATCGTTATCTAAAAGTGGATTATTATTTTCATCAACTACATTTTCATCTACTAAACGTTTAGCAGCTGCAGTTCCCCAAGATTTTGTAGCTTGGTTATTTGCAAATCCAATAGTTGAATCAGTGTTATTATAATATTTTGGATCCTTATAATTTGTTTTGTCAACAATAACTTCGTAAATACCAATAGCTTCTTTTTCTTCTTTAGACCATTTAGTAAATATATCTTTTGGATATTGTGTATCATTTAACACAAATCCTTTTGCATAATTAAATGTTTTTGTTATTGTTTCATTTTCTACTAATACCCACATAATTTTTCTCCTAGCTCACTATTAAATTCAAAGTTCTTCCAGCCTCTAACCACTTTGTACCATTATATCTAAAAACAAACAAGTCCCCTCTATTAGCTGTTGTTGTTAGAGTAGGTGAAGAGTTTCCAGTAAATTCATATATTGCATTAAAACTTAAAGTTCTTGAACCTGTACCATCTTGTATTATCAGTAAAGACACGAATTGTCCAGTAGCACTTCCGGTTGGAGCAGCTAAAGTTCTATTTCCTCCTAGAGTTACTTTTGCTACAGGCTCTGCATTTACAGCCCAGTTTATCGTTGCTCCATCTGTTAAAGTAGCTTCTGGGTTATAGGCAGCATCGTTAAATTTAACAACACCTGTTCCTTTTGTAGTGACTTCTAGACCAACATTAGTATCACCTCCAGCTACAGATAAGGCAGGACTATTTCCTGTTGCAGAATTAGTCATTTCAAAGTAATTAACTGCGCTAGCAGTTTTTTGAAAAATTAATTGTTCATTATCTGAGTCATCATTAATACCGTGTGCATCGTCAAATTTTATATTAAATGAATTAGTATCTAAATCTGTATTTAGCTCAGTAGAAACTAAACCTGAATCTACAACATTTGTACCATCTGAATAAACTAATTTAGTACCCTTATCTGTAGCAGACCAAGTAACCCCTGAACCTGAACTTGTTTTAAAAGTTACGGTATGAGCACCTGTAGTTGCATTATCTACGATGTAAGATTTTTCTATTGAATCCGGTATTGTTACATTAACATTACCAGATATAGTTCCTGTTAATTTTAGAACTTGATTTTTACCATTTGATAAAACACCGTTTGAAAAAGTTAAAGTAGCACCTGAAGTAATTCCAACTGCATCGTAGCCACCGATAGCTTGTTCTAGTATAAGTAAATTAGTATTGGTAAATTGTCCCCAAGTTCCTGAATTTTCTCCAGTAGCCTGTACAGTTAGTTTTAAACTTGTTGATGTAGTATTTGGCATATTTTACAATTTATTAAAGTCTTATTATATTTATATTTATATCCTAATCAAGCTACTTCTTTCCAACCTGGAGGATCAACAGGAGCACTTCCTGTAGATACTGGATTCCATATAACTGGTCCTTTAATACTCCCCTCTGTCATTGTCATTTCAATTCCTGTTAATATAGCTAATGAATCTGGTGCTGTTGCAGTGCCTTCTTGCATAGTCATTGCCTGACCAGTCACATCTATTAAACTATTGGCATCTCCAACTGCTGTACCAAGTGCAGCTGTTATAGAAAAGGCTGTTGCAGTAACATTAGCATCTCCGCCAATTGTTACAGAATCTTCTTGCATAGTCATTGCTTGACCAGTTACAGATGCGTCTACATCAATTGATGTAATAACAGAACCTAAATTAGCGGACATTGCTATTCCAGTTACATTTTCTGGTGCAACATCTATAGATACTTGAGCAGTGCCTAAAGCTGAGGTCATTGCTTGACCCGTTACAGATATGTCATCTGCATCACCTACAACAGTAACAGAACCTAAATTAGAACTTAAAGGCAATCCTGTTATAGGTACGATAACACCTGCAAATATACTAACCGTACCTAGGTTAGCAGACATTGCTATTCCAGTTACAGTAGTAGAATTATCTGAAATTGCAGTAGCAGTTCCTTCATTAAAAGTAAGAGCCTGACCGGTTACAGCTACAGTTTGACTGCTCATAAGAGCAGCAAAAGGTGCTCCTGAAAAAGAATTAAATGCAAAAGCCATAGTCTAGGCTCCTCCCTAACTTACTGTTAGTTCTTGGTTTCTACCTACTTCTAGCCATTTACTTCCATTGTATCTAAATACAAATAAATCTGCTTTACTTGCAGTAGTTGTTAACGTTGGAGCTGTATCTGCTGCAAATTCATATGTAGCGTTCCATGTTAATGTTCTTGATCCTGTTCCATCTTGAATAACTGTAATAGAAGCAAATTGACCTGTGCTTCCATTTGATGGAGCAGCCATTGTTCTATTACCAGCTAATGTTACTTTACATACTGATTGTGTTGACATATCCCAGTTAACAGTTGAACCATCCGTTAAAGTCGTCTCTGCAATATAACCTTTGTCAGTTAGTAACGTTCCAGACACGTCTAAAGTGGAACCATCGAAAGTTAGATTAGCTTCTGCGTTTTGTGCATCAGCACCTGTAGCTGTAACAATTCTATTATTAGAACCATTAGCCATAAAGTCAGAAACATCAACTGAGATTGCATCTGCTGCAACATCAATACCTGTTCCTGCACCAATATTTAAAGTAGCAGCTCCACTAGTTGCTCCTCCAGTTAAACCAGACCCTGCTACAACAGAAGTAATGTCTCCGGTGTTTGTAGTATATCCAGCGTCATTATTAAAACCTGAGTTATTAATATTTCCTTTAGTTAATTTTTTTTGATTATTAGAAGCATCAACTACACAGAAAAAATCTCCATCTCCATCTGAAGTAGAAGTTGTAAGTTCTGATAAGTCTACATCTACTTGGTCTGCTTGAACGTCAATTAAATTCCCTGCTGCAACGTTTAAAGTTACATCACCTGATGTTCCACCACCAGTTAAACCAGTTCCTGCTACAACAGAAGTTATATCTCCAACTGTTGGAGTTTGAAAAGATGGTTGTGCTCCAGCTCCCGCTGAAGTTAAAACTTGTCCTGAACTTCCTGTTGCTATCGCAACTGGATTTCCTGAAGCGTCATAAGAAATAATATTACCGTCCGTACCGCTAGCCATTTTGGCTAATGAAACAGCATTGTCAGCGATCTGAGCTGTGTCTATAGCATTGTCTGCCATCAAAGCATTCGTAATTTGATCATTTGCGATGTGAGCTGTGTCTATAGACCCGTCAACGTATTGAGCGCTGTCTACACTATTAGCTGCCATTTTACCGACCGTTATTTGAGAATCTGCAATGTGAGCTGTGTCTATTGAACCATCAACATATTGATTGCTGTCGATACTGTTTGCTGCCATTTTGGCAAGCGTCACATTAGAATCAGCTATTTTAGCTGTCGTAACATTTGCATCTACAATAGAAGCAGTTACTACAGCATTTGCTGCAAGCTGATCTGCACCTACTGCATCGTCTGCAATCTTAGCTTGGGTCACTGCATCGTTTTGAATTTCTGCTGTTGCTACACCTGAATCTTTAATTGTTATTGCACCAGAACTAGCAGCAAAGTTATCTGAACTAAATGATGCAGCTCCTTTAGCAGACGTAGAAGCGTCAGCTAAATTAATTGTAACATCACCTGATGTTCCACCGCCTGTTAAATTTGTACCTGCTGCAACGCCTGTAATATCTCCTGTCGTAGGAGTAGTCCAAGTTAATTGAGCTTGTGAATTACCGTCCGTAGTTAAAACTTGACCTGAAGTTCCATCGTTAGTGGGTAATATCCATTCCCATGATGCGCCAGCTGAGTGAGCAGGGGATGTTATTTTTACTCCGTGACTGTTTTGAGAACAGTTTAAAATTAATTGTCCATCAGCACTTGATCCATCACCTTTAACAGTTAAGGGTCTAGCTGCATTAATAGTTTTATCACTTATAGTTGCGGGTAGTCTAGCATTATTTAAAGTTCCGCTTGAAATATTACTTGCGTTTAAAGCCGTCAAGTTAGATCCATTGTTTGCTACAATGTTTCCACTAGCGTCTAATATTACCGCTTTGGATGCAGGAAGGGTACAGAAAACATCTTTAGTTCCTGCAGAAAAGTCTACCGCAGAGTCACTATTAGATGATGAAATAATTGTAGTTCTTGCAAGAGTATCTGGTGTTGCATCAGTTACTGTGCCAAGACCTACTTCAAATTCTCCATTCGCTTGATTAGAAATAGCATAGTAAGTCGTATTACTATTTCCAATTCCTGCAACAAAGGTTTCAAAACCTGTTACTGCTCCTGCTAGAGAAAGTGTACCTGTACCAGTGGTGGTAGAGGTTTCCCTTACTCTGTCATTTACAACTAATGCCATTTAGTTCTCCTATTAACCAGAGATTCTTAATATAGCTGCTGAAGTCGTTGCTGCCGGAAACTGAACTGTAAAAGTTCCCGATGTAGCTGTTTTATCTGCTCCAAAATCTAAAACTGCAACTGCTGCATTAGTAACTGCAGAAGATGTGTTATAAATTAATGCACCTCTAGCTGTCAACGTTACACCTGTAAAAGATAAATCCGCAAAGTCAACGAACGCAACACCTTTACCTGTACCGGTTCCGATGTTTGTGCTTTGACCTGTTAATGGATCACCACCTGCTGAGTAAGTTCCAGTGTTACTAACTTCATTACTTGCACTGTATGCAGTAGTTGTTGAGTTTAGAGTTGCTGAAGAAGTAAAAAGAGCTAGTTTAAAAACATCACCACCAGATGATTTAAAGTTTACATCACCTTCTAGTAATTGTTTTTTGAAAGCATTTGCGATCGCTTGTGTTATAGCCATAGTTTATCTCCTATTTTTTTCTATTCGAGGAACACCTGCTTGGTATTCATCTTGTCTTCGTCTTCCCATTTGTTCAACTGAGAAACCTTTGACAGCCTCAGCGTATTTTTTATCATATAACTGGATCATGTCAACGGGTCCTTTTAAAAATCCGTAAGCCTCTACTAAGCATGCATATAGTAGACCATTGGGAAAATTTTGGCTTATATATGTTGTTGTATTTGTACTCGATAATCCGGCATCTTTCAAGATATAGTTAAGTTGAATTGTGTAAGTAGCATTAGGAGTAGGAGCTACAACTATTTTTTCTTCATCCCATAAGCTATAATATTTTGGCACGCCAGTAGATTCTTTAGGGTTAAATTCAGACATAAAACTAGTATCTCTATATTCTAAAAAATCTCTATTGTTAGATGAAGCAGTTCCATCAGAATCCACTATTTGAGCAGATCTAACAACTAATAAACCCGCCGGTCTACTAATAAATCTATCATTAACAATTAAATTTGCTGTATCATATCTTCTATTATTATCTGAATCTACTTCTCTAAATATTCTATACTCAGCATCTTCAATAAACCCGTTTAAAATAGTAGAAGTAAAAACATTAGAATCAACCTCTGTGTAATCTTTAATTTTCTGTACTAATTCTGTGTATGTCATTATGGTGATAATGTAACCGGACCAGCCGATATACTTCCTCCGCCTATTGTTTCAGTTCCAGTCGCTGTGCCAGAAGCTGTAAATGTATAGTTACTATCATCTGTAACTGTAATTGTAAATCCTGTAGAAACATTAATATCTGCAGAAGTTATACCTGCACCAGGTTCACCATCTCTAAATCTAACAACATCTCCTGTAGATCTTCCGTGATTGTCTTCAAATACAGATATAGTTTGAGACCCACTTGTAGTAGACAAAGGATTTAAAGTTAAAATTCTTGCAACAGCAGGCTCAACTCTTGCAGGTCTTGCATTTAATAAACCTTGGGGATCAGCAGCATGTGGTTTTGGTTGTAACTGTGGATGCTTTGATTCAAACTCTGATATATGAACTCTTGCACCATTCCATTCTATTACCATTTCAGAATATGGAAACGCTAATCCTGATCTGTCAGAAATAAATTGTGCATATTTACCTGAAGAAAGATTTGACATTAAGACTCCGGATAATAAACTTTGGGACTAATATAAGTACTTGATGATGAGCCGTCCTCTTGTAGCGCTCTTTGTAGTTCATCTTCATACAACATTTTTAACATTTGAACTCTGTCAGGTGAGTTTTTAATAGCAAGGTAATATGCTAAACCTGCGGTCATACATGGTACAAATCTATATGGAACATCTGCTGCGTTAGTGTAATCACCTACATCCTGTATTCTTTTTACATAATAGTAATTTATAAAATTACCTGCTTCACTAGATCCAGGTGTTAAAAATAAAGTAATTGTAACTTTATCTATAAATCTTTGAACAAAGTATTGTGATGGTGTTCCGGTAGATGTTTTGTTTGATAGTGCTTGATATTGCGATCTGTTTACTTTTGTAAGTGGGGTATCTATATTAGAGTTTCTGTAAGAAGCTTCTAGTACATCGTCAACACCATAAACAGCTGTTGTACTTGAAGTACCGTCAAGTGATGATCTAAACATTGTATATTCAGCTTGACCACTAACTAATGTAATATTGTTATTTGCAACTTCCCAATAATGTAAACCTCTATTGGCCCATTCTTGAAATAAAATATTAAGAGATCTTCTTGCAGATTTTAAGTGGTAACCAGAAAGACTTTGCATACCAAGTCTTTCATAAGCCTCTTCAATTACCTCATCGACAGAAAATGTCTTATCAAAGGTTGTAGTTCCGGAAGTAGTGTTAGCCATTTACTCTCCTATTTATCTAAAATAACAGTTACAGTAGAATTTGAAATAGCTGAAATAGTCATTCCACCTTCAAATAAAATTCCGTCTTCTGCTAGATTATAAGAAAATACATCACCTGCTGGTACATCTACTTGAAACTGTGTTACTGAGTTTCCGTCTTGTAATGTAACTGAACCTGCAGAACCTGTTGATGCTAAAATAATTCCTCTCAATCTAGTTCTTCCTGCGAATACAGAACCTGTTGCTGTTTTTCTAACTGCTTTTACATCTGACTTCATTAGCCTGTGTATCCTATAGTTACAGAGTCTGTTTGATCTAAATCTAAATAGACTCCTGTTTTAAATCTTATACCAGAACCGGGAACCATTAAATCTAATCCTTCATCACCGAATTTAACTTGTAATTCTAAAGAACCACCTGTTCCAGTTCCATCATGTAATTTAACAACACCATTTGTTGCTGCATGAGCTTGTATATATGTAACTCTACATGGTCCTAAATTTGTACTACCACCAGTGATAGTTTTAAAATTACCATCTGCAGTTAATGTTGTAAACTTTTGATCGCTTATAAATGATCCGCCGCCTGCCATAATTATTCTCCGTTAAATTGATGTGGGGCCGAAGCCCCACACTAATTATTTATTA
>Ga0209535_1000915_pt1 | contig 20498 bp, 23 predicted proteins | sample LinPmetageLP28_FD_184041 | JGI IMG/M metagenome (GOLD analysis project Ga0209535, IMG submission 184041) | Marine viral communities from the Pacific Ocean - LP-28 (SPAdes) (version 2) | ecosystem: Environmental > Aquatic > Marine > Oceanic | place: Pacific Ocean | collected 2009-08-22
TAAGATTGATGTTGTTTCCTGAAATAGTTAAATCTGTTCCGTCACCTTCGATCTTTTCAGCATCATCACCGAAAGTCAAACCAATGTTTGCTGGTAAGTTTACATCAGCACCTGCCGTTAAGTTGATGTCACCAGTTCCTGTTGGATCTAGTGTGATATCAGCGTTGGATCCATTTGATACGATTTCGTTTGTTGTTACACTTGTTGCTGTCAAGGCATCTGTAATAGTTGTTGCACCTGTCACTGCCAAAGTGCTTGACAATGTTGTTGCACCAGTAACTGCCACAGTCGAAGTGGCCGTAACCGCTCCGTCAATGTTAACTACGCCATTGGCTTGTAGGCCTTCTGCAATCGTTATTGATGATGAATCATCTGAGCTCAATGTTGTTCCTGCTATTCTCACTGCTGAAGCAACTACTCCACCTGTACCGTTTGGTAATAAGATGATGTCTTCGTTTGATCTTGCTGATGTAATTCTTTGTCCATTTACATCCATATCACCACCTAGTTGCGGAGAAGTGTCCTCAACTAAATCGTTGGCTTCTGCTGTTGAGCCATATAATTCTGTGAAATTGTCGTTAATCTTGTCAAATGCTGTTCTTAACGGATCACCTGTTCCGTCGTTTGCACTTGATCCTATACCTATTGTTTGTTTAGCCATGTGTAAAATCCTCTGTTAATAAGATTATTTAGCATCAATTCTAAGAACCTAACGTAAAATTAGATATCTATGGAAACTCTTTGGAACTTGAATACTGTGCTATCGCTTGAAGTGTTTGTGACTAGAACTCTAACATTACCACCGCTTATATCAGCTGTGAATGTTGTCAAAGGGCCTGTGTGGTCTGTTGTAGATCCAAACACTGTGATGTAAGCATCTGTACCGTCGTGCGTAACATTGGCTTCCACTATCTCAAATCTGCTGTTTGTGGCATCTGTTATGGATATAAAGTATTTGCAACTTCTGTATGTGTCCACAGCAAAAGTATTCAAAACAGACGTTGTTGAAGTTGCCACTGTTGTCGTAGCATCTGCAATATCTGAATTATTAAGTGTTGCACCTGCAGTGGCAAATGATAATGTACCTGATCCGTCAGTTTTAAGGAACTGATTCGCACTTCCATCTGACGTTGGGAAAGTAAACCCACTTATTGTGACACCACCTGTACCGTTACCTGACAGTTCAAGGTTTGCATTTGACGAATTAGTCTTCACTGTGTTATCGTCAAGTGTGATCCCTTCAAGTGTAAGTGCTGAAGTCACTGTCAATGTTGTAAATGTACCTGCCGCAGGTGTGGTTGCACCAATGGCAGTGCCATCAATTGAACCGCTGTTGATATCTGCTTTGGCAATTGATACTTGCCCTGTTCCCGAAGGTGACATAACTAGATTCGAATTTGAAGCTGTCGCTTTAATCTCATTATCAGTAATATTGATGTTGTCATCAATAGTTAAGCTGTCAATGATCACAGAACCTGTACCGCCTGGTGTTAAACGAATGTCTGCATTTGAATCAGATGATATAATGTTGTCAAAAAAGTTTAAATTGTCTACACCCAAAGTACCTGTGATGTTCATATCACCGGTTACTGTCAATGCTCCTAGTGTGGTCAAACCAGTTACATCAAATGTTCCTGTGGTGCTTAAATTTTCATTACCAAAACTTATGTCTCCACTTGAATCTGTGATAGAAGCACCAGCCATGGTCAAAGTGCCAGCAGTCATTGTTCCTGATGTTGTTAAATTCTCGTTTCCAAAACTTATGGCTCCACTCGAATCAGTGATTGAGCCATTTGCCAATGTTAAATTTCCTATTGTAGATCCTGTTGCACCAGTAATAGTTCCTGTTGTGGTTAAATTTTCATTTCCAAAACTTATAGCACCCGAGGAGTCAGTTATTGATCCATTTGCTAGGGTAAGGTTCCCTATTGTGGACCCTGTTGCCGCAGTCATTGTTCCTGTGGTAGTTAAATTTTCGTTGCCAAAACTTATTGCACCACTCGAGTCTGTAATAGAACCATTTGCCAGAGTTAAGTTTCCGACTGTTGATCCCGATCCTGCTGAGATGGCACCTGCAAATGAGATTGTTCCAGACACTGTCAAATCACCGTCAACAATCAAACCATCATTGATGTTGATTGCTGTTGAGTCATCTGAGCTCAATGTTGTGCCGGCTATCTTAATTGCTCCAAATACAACCGAACCTGATCCCGAAGGAAGTAAATTTATATTTTCGTTAGTCCTGGTTCCTTCAATATTGTTACCGTTGAATCTTATTGCTGGCATCACTACTGCGCCACCGCCAGCTGGTGAGAATATTAAATCGTCATCAGATCTGGTAGCTCTAATTTCGTTGCCTGTAACCTGAATGGTTGTTAGATCAAATCCGGGTGATGCATAAATTTCGGTGAAGTTCGTGTTCACCTTGATCATTGCATCTCGTAACGTATCCCCCGTTCCGTCGTTTGCGTTTTGTCCTACATTTAATACTAATTGTGCCATGTTATACTACCATTAACCTTCTTACCACTGTAACTTCATGTGTGTTAGTACTACTTATCGTTCCTCTGAGTCTAACATTGCCACCTGATATGTCTGTTGTGAACTCCACTAGATCACCTGTGCTGTTTGTGGTTCTTCCAAATACGGACATATATGGTGTTGTGCCGTCGTGTGTGATCCTTATTTCACCTGTTTCGTACAATCCTCTTTCACCACTGCCTGAATCTGATATTGAGAACACATATGACGCACTTCTGAATTCAGATACACTGAAACTGTCCAGTGTTGCAGTGTTAGTCGGTGTCCCCACTGCTCTCGCTAGAGGTATCTTGAATATGTTTGTGATGGTTGTGGACTGTTCAATTGTGCTTTCTGCCCTTAGTTCCACGTTGCTACCGTTCACTGCCGATGTGATGGTAATGAATGGAGCCGTTGTTGACTCACTGTTTATGTCAAACTCTGTGTGGTATGCGTCGGTGCCGTCACTGACCAACATTACTTCTGAAAACTGTACCCTGCTGTCGCCATCCTTCATTGCCACTAGATAGTTTGCGGCCTGTACACTGGAGTGGGCAAATGAGTCAAGTGTGGTGTATGGATCTCTATCTCCCCTATGCATGTGTACCCTGAATGCATTCACTGTTGTCGATGATCCAGACGTGGATGCCGCTGAAAGAGTAACTGTGCTTGACCCGTTATGTGCCGCTGTCAATGTCAGTTGATGTGTTCCTTTTGATGAAACATATGGCCCTTCATGCACGAATGCTTCTGTGCCATTGGTAAGCACAGTGGCTTCCATGATCGAAGCTGTTGATTCTGAGTTGTTGAATCCAACTATTATGTAACTTGCACCTGTGAAACTAGTATCTTCAAAAGTGTCTATAGCTGTGGCACTACTTGATACCGTTGAAGCGGCCACAGTGTTGAAATCTGTTCCTGTTGATCCTGACTCGTTGTCGGCCAATAACACTCTGTAAAACTTGACCTGGATGTCAGGTATGTTTCCTGCACATCTTAATCTCACATCACTTCCACTGATGTCTGTTGTCAGAGTGACTAGTGCCCCGTGTGAGAAATGTTCATTGAATGTAGTAATAAATGAATTAGTGCCATCATGCACAACCATTGCTTCCAGCGTGTCAATATACCCGGTTACTGTCTCTTTGGCTGACACATAATATTTGGCTCCTCTATAACTGCCTTTTGCAAAGGTGTCTAAATTGTCTGTTTGTCCTGTTGGAGCCTTCATGTGTACTCTATATGCGGCAACCTTGGTTGAACTGCCAGATGTCGATGATGCCTTCAATGTCACTGTGTTGGATCCATCATGTTCAGCTGTAAGATCTAATTGGTTTGTGCCCTTGGTACTGACATATGGTCCAGACGAAACAAAAGCATCTGTTCCTTCTGTGATCACATTGGCTTCCTGTATTGATGCCGCGGCCTCACTGGAATTGTATCCAACAATCACGTAATGGGCTCCGTCGACAGACGTGTCATTAAATGTGTCTACTGTTGTGGCAGAGCTGGATGCCGTCACTCCACCAATCACTTTGGTGTTTGTGTGTGTTGCTGTGGTTGGCGCATCGGCCAACAAAACTTTATAGAAAGTGATTCTTGTGTTGTCATTTGCCACAACGCATCTTAATCTGAGATTACCACTGTCAATGTCTGTGGTTAGGTCGCCGTTGAAAAGACTGGAACTGCCACTGAAATGTTCGTTGTACTGGTTTATGAATGCATTGGTACCATCATGCACAACCAAACACTCTACGTTGCTGACTTCATTACTGTCAAGGTTGTTTACAGATATGTAATACTTGGCACCCCTGAAATTTGCGATAGCAAAACTGTCAATTGTTGCTGTAGAACTTTCAGGTGCTTTAAGATCAATCCTGTAAGCTGTGACAATGGTATTGACACCACCACCAGCGGCATTTGTTGCCGATGCCTGTAGCGTCACTGTGCTTGATCCATTGTGTGATGCTGATAAAGTTAAATGGGCAGTGTCGTCTTGTGTTTTTGAAGAACATTCACCGTACTGTGTAACAAAGGCATTTGTGCCATCATGCACCACGGTCGCCTCCATTGCGGTAGCGCCACCTCCACTTGCTCCACCAGTTCTTGCCACTATTATGTAGTGTGCGGCGTCGACAGCAGTTGCGTCGATAGTGTCTATAGTTGTAGCCGCACTGGTGACGTCGGTCACAGTGGCAGTCGTTCTAACATTCGAACCTGTTTCTGCACTCTCTGTGTCACCAAGTAAAATTCTGTATGCAGTTACTCGTGTGTTTGATCCTACTGTCGCACTGCCTCTCAATCTGACAGTTGTCCCATCTATATCTGCTGTCAAAGTGATTAGTGAATTGTTTCCTGAAAAATGTTCGTTGTAAGAAACTATGAACGCATTTGAACCATGATCATGTGTGACAAGAGCTTCAAGGTTCGAAACTTCACCAGTCTCCATGTTGTTTACTGAAATAAAATATTTTGCTCCATTGTTTGCATTTCTGGCAAAGGTGTCAATGTTAGCAACCGTGCTTCCTATGGTTACTCTCGCTATTGATGATTCATCTGTTTGTTCACCCGAGTATCCTGTTGAGTCATCGTCACCCAAACCGATCCTGTAATAAGCGAATGTGTTGTTGTTGGCCACAGTACTGCCATCATTGTCAGTTGATCTTATTCTAACCTTGCTGGTGCTGTCACCTGATGTTACCACATCTGTGGTGTAGACTGGATGGTTGTCGCCCTCGTCAGTATTGACAATGGCCGAATTCGTCATAAAAGAATCTTGTAGGTTATGCATCAATGATATTTTCCTTGTTTCAAAACTGCCATTGGCAACATCTTTATTGACCACAAAGAACCAAGCACTGTCATACTGTCCCGCCGTAAATTCTGCACAGGTTGTGGTTCCTGAGTGTGATAGTGTGGAGTGTGTGCCATGTGCTGTCACATGGTCAATTTCTGTCTCTTGTATTCCACCTACCGTGACTACGTCTGTGTCTGCTACTCCGTCATCACTGCTGTAGGACGATGAGTCGTTGTCACCCAGTCCGATCCTGTAGTATGCTATTGTGTTGGAATTGGATTTTGCTGAATCGTCATGTAGTCCACCATTACCTAAAAGTCTTATGTTACTACCACTCAAATCTACATCAGTTTCTAAATGGGCGTGTGCTGAGTCTGTTCTTGTGATGCTTGAAGATGTGATGAATGCATCTTGTGTACTGCCGTCGCTAGTAGTTCCATGCATCGTAGAGTATTTGAAAGTTGCCAGTCCTGAATTTTCGATGTCGTTTGATACTCCCAAGTACCATACACTGTCGTATTCAGTAGCAGTAAATTCTGCTAGAGTTCTTTGCGAACTCAAAATAGAAGTTGTAGTTCCTGTTGCTGTCAGTGTGTCGACCCTCGTTTCATTGTTCCCACCAAATGTAACTCCTGCGTGTGTCTTAATGTTTCCAGATGTTGCGGTCGCTGTGTTGTCTCCTAGTCCCAACGCAAAATAGCTTGTTGCATTTTTGATGGCAGTAGACCCGTCGTTCTGCCCGGTAGCTTTGAGATCTATGTTTGAACCATTTATAGCAACATCTACCACATTGATGTCATTCATTGCACCGGTTTTAAGCACAGACGAATCTGTAATTCCGACCTGCCTTGTACTGCCATCAGTAGTGATACCGTCATTAGCTGAATATTTGTGCATGGCAAATTCGTTGTTTGTTTGGTCTTTGTGTATAGCATGGAACCAGACACTGTCAAATGTGTTTGCGAAACTGCTTATGGTTTTTTGTGAACTGACGTCTGGTGCGGCATCTCCCCTAAATGTGTTAGTGTCTATTGTTGTCTGTCCAATATTGGTTACACTTTGAGCACCAAGCACATCTACATATGTTCCGTCCGAAGCTGAATCATCATCTGATATTAAAATTCTGTACATGGTCACCCTACATGTTCCTGCTGTTCCATTCGCACCTCTCAATCTGGCATTGCCACCACTGATGTCAGCAGTGAACGTGGCCAAAGGTGTAGATTCTCCATTGGAAACTATTGTGTTGTATTCTGATATGAAGGCGTTTGTGCCATCATGGATCAACATCACTTCTGTTGAAGAAACTTCATTTGTTGTGGTGTTGTTTATTGACACGAAATACTTCGCCGCCCTGTGATCTGCAATGGCCCAACTGTCCAGCGTGGCCGCGGCTGAGTCCAGGTCCGCTACTAATTTTGTTTGTGCAAGTCCTGAACCTGCCTGTGTTCCTGATGAGTCATCATCTCCCAATCCAATTCTAAAATATTGAACAGCATTAATAAGTGACGTTGTTGAGCCGTCCTCCAACGTACCACCTTGTCCTAGAAGTCTCACACGTCCAGTGGCACTTCTGATATCAGATGTAAGTTGTATTTCTTGATTGGCCGCTGTCCTAACTATCTGTGAGTTACCATTGAATGCATCAAAGGTAGAACCGTCAGCCGTCCCTTGTGCTATCACTGATTTCTGCATTTGATATTCTATTGCACTGTCCGCCGCTTCGAGTCTGTTCAATACCAGATACCATGCACTGTCATATTTAGATTGTGCAAATTCATCTATCACACTGGTGTCTGCCAGTATAGATTCATGAGCACCTGTTGCCGTGTTGGCATCGATAAGAGTTTTTGATGAAAATCCTATTGTGTTCCTTGAGTCCTGAATTGTGGATACTCCCAATGCTATGGAAACACCCACGAATGAAAGTGTGCCACTACCATCAGTCTGCAAGAACTGTCCTGTTTGGCCATCTGCGTTAGGCAGTGCAAGACCATTAACTTTTACATTACCAGAACCACTTGCTTCAAACTCTAGGTTGTCGTTGGATCTGCTAGATGAAAGTGTGTTGCCTGAGAATGTTAATTTTGTAGGTATAACCAAAGTGTCAAAGTTCAATGGACTAAACAAACCTGTTGATGGATCGTTGGCTCCGATCACAGTGTTATCTATTGTACCATCATCTAGATCTATCCTGTTGATCTCTACAGACCCTGTACCACTCCCAGATAAAATCAAGTCTGCATTTGATGTTGTCACCTTGACAACATTGTCTGTGAAATTTATAGATGAGTCTATGGTCAAATTTGACACATTTACAACACCTGTACCGCCAGGTGTAAGTTTTAGGTCTGCATTTGAACTTGTTGAAATTATGTTGTCATTGAAAGTAAGATTGTCCACAGTCACAGGAGCGGCAAACGATGTTGCACCAGAAACTGCCATGTTGGCCATTGTAGTTGCCCCGTCGACAGTCATGTTTCCCGATGTTGTTAAATTGTCATTTCCAAAACTAATGGCTCCTGTTGAGTCTGTGATAGATCCACTTCCTGCAGTCAGTGTGCTGTTTATTGACATGCTCGAAGCTGATGTTGTTAGATTCTCGTTACCAAAACTTATAGTACCTGATGAGTCAGTTATTGAGCCGTTTGCTAGTGTAAGGTTACCTATCGTGGAACCTGTAGCGGCTGTTATAGTTCCTGAGGTTGTTAAATTTTCATTGCCAAAACTTATTGCACCACTTGAGTCAGTTATTGATGCGTTAGCTAAAGTTAAATTCCCTATTGATGAACCAGTGGCCGCAGTCAATGTACCTGTTGTAGTTAGATTCTCGTCTCCAAAACTTATGGCTCCACTTGAGTCTGTAATTGATCCATCCGCCAGTGTCAAACTGCCAAATGTCGAACCAGTTAGGAAATTTTTTGTTGTGGCAAAATCAAATCCACCAGCAACTGATGTGTTGCCGTCTACAATTAAATTCTCGTTGACATTTATGATTGAAGAATCTAAAGCATGAATGCTGGTGCCTGCATTGAAACCAATTCCGTCTATGACAACATATCCTGATCCGCTGGCCATAATTCTTATATCATCATTAGTCCTTGTCGTTTCGATATTGTTGTCTTTAATTCTGATTCCAGGAAACACAATTGATCCTGTACCGCTTGGATGTATATCTATGTCTGCGTTTGATAATCTTGATGTGATGTTGTTGCCAAAGAATTTTATATCCGCTTTGACAGGTACTAGATCAAAGAAATCACCGAAGTTATTGTTGATCTTATTGCCCGACGCATATAACGAATCACCGTCACCGCTGTTCGCTATTACACCGACATCTATTATTTGTTGAGCCATATCAAGTAATATTTAGTGGATTTAGGGTATATGCGAAAACGGCTACTATTAGCCTGTACTGATTTTCAAATCATTGCCGTTACGCCATAATTTGCCAGCAACGTTTGGATCACTGGTTGGAATACTGCCGGTTAAAAAGATAGATGCTCCATCAAGTTTTACAGCACCTGTTCCTGAAGCGGCAATGTGTATGTCATCATTTGACGCATTTGTTGTGATTTTGTTATCTGCTATTGTTACAGCACCTAGAATGATATCACCTGTTCCATTTGCAGTGATTGTGACATCACCGTTTGTGACCAGTGAAGTAATAGCGGAATCTGTTATTTGTAATTGATCTATCTCCACAACACCTGTACCGTTTGGTTGGACTTTTATGTCACCGTTGGTTAAGGATGTAGTCAAAAGTCCTGTGTCAGGATCTCCAACTATCTGATATACTTCTTCAAAATTCGTATTGACCTTGGTCATAGCGGTACGTAAAGTATCGCCTGTCGCTGGATTTCCTGCTGTTCCTGTGTCTATGTTTAATCTTGCCATAATGTGTTGTACATATTTATTAAATACTAATATGTTCATAGAAACGCTCAAGACCATGAGATTGTACGAACGCCAGAGTAAATTGGGAGTTTATCATACCTTCCATAGGAAAAACACCATATATGTATTCAAGTGTGACTCTTGCGGTGTAACTTTTCTAAGGCCCAGAGCACAGGTTGATCCTGACAGGGCATCAAACGATTACAAACACGTTTGTTCCTATTGTGATACCAAAAAGTACGCACAAAAAGTTGGTGTAAAAATGAGAAAAATATACCAGCTGGATGCCAGTTCTACTACAAAGACTTTATAGTTTCACCCATCTAATATCATCACGTTGGCCATCAACCCATCTACGTAGATCAGCATATATACCGGTTCTGATGTTGGGTTGGTCAAAGTACCATCTCAAAAATGTATTACCTTCGATGTATTCTTTCCTGTTGATGAAATAGAAATTTGTATCTGGAAATTTCCTAAAAGTCTGCCTCAGCTGGTACATCCACTCGTACTTAAGGTATGCCTTCATGCTGACACGTGATGGATAGTTAATGGTATTCTTGTACATATTGTTCTGTTCCCTACTAGGCATATCTCTTTCCCATTGTCGCGAACCCAATATGTCGAATGCCAGTATGACAACATTCTTTACACCTGATTGTGCCGCCATCAATACAGCCGAACAACCAGAACCTCGATTCAAAGAAAAATCTATTGTTCGTATTGTGGTGCCTTTCTTGATGTCACCACCTCTCCACATCCTATACAATTTTAGATTCTTTGGCGTGTCTGTTTCTTTGTCTCCTTCGCAGACGTAATTCCATTTACTGATATCTTCCGGGCCGTGTATCTTTAAATTTGTTTTTGCTTTGTCATGCCATGCTTTGAGTTCTTCGTACATGGGTTGGTTGACTGCAACTATGTGGTCACAAAGTTCTGGGTTGTCTCGGTAAATGGCATTACATCCGTAAATGATGCCTTTGTCTTTTAGATCTTTAATTGGGAATATTGGTCTACTTTCACCATTACCTATAACAAATGCGGTGTCCATTAAACACCAAAACTCTCACCACACCCACAGCCGCTTGATGCATTGGGATTGGATATTTCAAACTGTGATCCAAACACCTCTTCCTTCCAGTCAATTTTTGTGCCTGCCACGTACATCATTGAAGTCTCATCAACAACAAATTTCCCTGTGTGCCAATCTTCTATGTGGTCACCTTCTGCTATGCTTTCTTTAGTGTCAGCAAATCCCCACTCGTATTTGAATCCTGCACAGCCGCCGCCGTTAACTGCTAGGCTGACCGCATATTTGCCCGGATTCTTTTCCAGCAATTTTTCAATTTGATTCTTTGCTTCATCTGTTATTTCAAATAAGTTCATACTATTAATTATCTGTCCTTGTTCCCCATATTTGCAATACCGACAGCCAACCAAAAACGTGTTGCATCTTTTTTCTTTTCAAAACTCATGAAACTGTTCTGATCCTCCCAATGGTTCCGGGGGTTCTCTATGTGTCCTGCAGGTTCAAACCACCAACCCCATCTGCCCTCACAATTTCGTTGACACCACTCGATGCATTCACCCGCTATTCCGTTGCTGTTCATGTCAACATTGTGTTCAAACTGTTTCTGGTATCCGCAATCCTCAGATATATCGTTGAGATCAGCTATTACTTTTTTAACTTTTACTCTGCCGTAACTACTACCATTGTGTGGCATGATCTAAACTCCATTTTTTTGCAGAACATTTTTCACCACACTCTCTGGGTGCTGTTTCTGACTGTATATCTCCAAATAATTTCTTCCACATTGAGTCGTCTAGCACTTCTCCCAGGGTCTGCTGGGGTTTGATGTAATCAAAAATATCTTTGTTGTGTCCATATCTTAGTGCCGTCCAACAACAAGGATAGAACTTTCCTTTCGCATTCAAGTATAGCCCTTTGTTGCCAATCATACACAAAGGTATAATGGACGGAGTACTATCTGTATTATAAAACCTTTTTGTAAAAATATCAACACAGTTGTCATGCCATTTTTTACCAGTCAGCTTGGTAGTTGTTCTAGTGAATCTCCCAGAAGCTATAAACTTATCGCTTGGTTGAAGTGGATCATTTTCTGGATACGTTCCGTAATTTTTTCCAAACTTAGAACTGAGTGTCAATTGGAAGCTGTCAAATTTGTGTTGCTTTGCCATATCCTTCATGATCTCTAGCTTGTCTTCGTTGAACTTGAATGCAATCGCGGCCCAGGTCTTGTATGCTTTGCTTCCACGTAGGGCATTAATGCCCAACATTATTGAATACCAGTTGCAGTTGACCCTGTACAGGTTATTTGATTGTTGATCCCAACCGTCTAGTGAAAAATGTATGTGATCTTTTTCGTTTAGGATGTTATCAAGTTGTTCCCACCAAGATTTTGTCTTATAAGATCCGTTGGTAATAATCACAAATTGAACTTGACCATTGTGTTCCCTTAACCATGCAAGTATTTTTAAAAGATCTTTTGCATATATAGGATCACCATCGTCACCACAGAATGTTATTTTCCGCACTTCTGTCAGCAGTTTGCCGGTCCAATTTTGCTTGAACCATTCCAGACTTAAATCTGTATTTGTAAGGCCTTCAGGGACTTCCTGCCTAGAACATCTAGGACATTTCAGACTGCATTTAGAACACAGTTCTATGTGCCAATGCTCCAAAGGCCAATTATGTATGTTTTCAAACATAACGTATTTTACACTCTAATTTTTTAATTGTAAAGCTAGTGGAGATTCCACTTACGGCCTGGCCCACGCAGTTAAGACATCAAGAGGTCAGTGTTTTTTGCCGACGTCACACACTGTGGCGTTGCATGTGTATTTATTACTATTTCCAGTTATCAATTACGAATTGATCTGCACATTCCATTGGGTTCGGTTGCCCATGGAAGACTGCTACTCTGTTTTCGCTTTTCACTGTCGCAGGTTTTTTAAAAAACCATTTGCCGTTCTTGTCCCTTAATTTTGTGTCTTTGAATCCTATCATCTCCCATTTGTATGAACGTATCCAGTCGTCGGGCCAGTGTGTTATTTGATCCTTACCTGCTTTCATGATCCAGTCTTGATCTCCCCAATTCTGTTTCATTATTCTTTCATGGTTGCTTACAAAATCTGTGTACAGGTGATTCATGGTTCCTGCCTCCCAACGCATACAGCTGGAGTTACTTTGTTTCCAGTCTGCTACCCTACATCTGTTGAAGTCCCTGATTATCATGAACTTGCCTGGATTGTGAGTGAATAATGGATCTATGTTATTGTGTATTATCACATCCAGATCAAAAAATAATATATTGCCCTTTAATGGCATGTCTGGACTGAACATCCACAACTTGCTCCACCACGTTTTGATCCATGGTTCGCTAGGAAACTTTATTGTTTTAATTTCAGGATTAAGCCCTTTGATGTCGTCTGTTATACAGTGGAATTCGAAAGGTACTGTGGTGTGCCTCTTGACCATACTGTAAAGGATGTTGGCATATGGTGATGGATACTTGTTCCCCCACTTAACGCATACTACGTGATTCATATCCTCGCTTTAATCCTTTTATTTGCATTTCTTTCCAGTCGTCACTGTCAAGCGTGTATGGAAAAACATTCTCCCAACTTCTTGAACCAATTGTGTGAATACTTTTTATATTTAAATTATCTTTCATCATATGATATACTTCTGTGAACGGTTTGTTTTGAAATCCAATTTTCATATCCACTTGTCCAATTTTTATATAACCTAGTGAAAGTTTAGGATCATCCCAATCATAATTGTTTTGTTTTAGCCATTTTCTAAAATCATCCATCTCTTGTTTTTTAAAATCATGTGTGTTTTCAGTGATAGTATCTCCCCATTCTATATCAAACTCGCCAGAATAATACTTTTGATGATTGATTTCTGAACATAATGCTTCGGTCATGACCGGTGCGTGTTCGTCTCTATAAACTTCAAACAATGTTTTGCCCACTTGTGACCAATGCAAGTATACACCACCCATTTCTCTATCATACCTATTTTGTTTAAACAGCTCATAGTCCTCTTGGTGCAAATCGTGTCTGGGTGCATTTAAAAATGTAGTAATTTGTGATGGCCTCATCCACTCAGGTTCAACAACACTTTTCCTGTATGACAGAACCCAGCTCTCAATCTCATGACATATATTGTTCAATTGTCTAATTGCATACTTGGTTTCGTTGTCTGCTTGTTTGTAGAAGTCTGATATTTTCCATGCTGTACCTTGTAGTTCTTCAAAATACCTGTGCAATAAATTGCAGGCGTCGTGCTTTAGTCTAAGTCCTGGAGTTTCTTTTTCTGGTCCTAGGCCTACTTTCAACCTAGAACTAAATTGAAAATCATCTACTGTAAATGGATTGATATATTCATATGGTGGATCAAACTTGAAAGAATTGATCTGAGCTATATGTTTGTTCAAATCACTACATAAAAAAGATAAATTTCTCTTTGAATCAGCCCAACCTAAAAAACAAAAATTTTTTTCTAATATTCTTTTCTTCTCGAGATTGTCCTTGAGAGCTTCAATAAATCTTCTGCCTAGGGGTGTATCGTATAAATGAATCCTTATTTGCTTGTTGTCATATTGTACAACAATGTTTTCAAATAAAAAATTAAATTCTGCTTTTTTCTCTATAGATGGCACTGTTGGCTCCGTGTTCGGCACATTCCACTTCCACGACATAGCATCTATTGTCAGTTTTCTCTCTGATAAGTTTGTCCGCGAATTCAAATGCATGTTTGGCAAACATCTCAGCACCTACACCATCGAACATTCTTATTTCTGCTAGATCTAATTTTTCTAGTTCTTTGAACTTTTCAAGGTGTGGGTCATTTTTGTCCAATGCAAGTTTATGATCGAAGTTATCCTCCAGCCATGCCTTTAAAGGCTTCAAACCTCCAAAGTCCACTGCCCAGTTCTTGTCGTCTAGTGCATCACAACCAAATGTGAATCTAAACTGTAAACTGTATCCGTGTAGCAAATGACAATGTGAGTGATCTGCATTAGGTTGCCTGAACACACAGGCTAGTCCTATGTTGTGTCCGTATGTTTTAGTTGAGTAGTAAGTCATCTTTTCTCCTTAATTGATGACTTGCAGAGTGTTTATAGAGGGATGAAAGTCTTTGAGTCCTCTCATTAGTGCAATCTCTTTTTAATATCCTCGAGATCAAATCCTAATTCTGTTTCTGACTTGTTTCTTATCTTGTCAGTAAGTTCGTTTGGTATATTTAACTCACCATCAATAATGCTCTTTAAAAAATGTATTAATATTGTAAACTCAGGCCTCTGTGACAACGTTTCCGGGTCAATTCCATGTTTCTCCATTGCATTAAGCATGGCTTCTGTCACATCAATAAGAGAGTTAATACTTTTGTTGTGTTTTTCAAAATGTTTCATTATACAATAATTTTTGGTTTCTCAGGTGTTTTGATAGTCTGGAACACTCTTTTGTATTCTTCTTCTATTTTTGAATTAATAACTGAGACGCACTGTATCTTGTCTTTGGCGATAGTAATTTCTTTTTCTTGATCTGCAGTTGAGAAGAAAGTACCAAATGCAAGGCCTTGTGGCCCTTGCATTAATGTCAATGCTTTTTTAATTTCAATTGTAGTCTCGGTTTGTGATTGCAGAGTAGAGATCACCTCTTCACCATGCATTAATTTAAGAGTTATAAGATCTCCATCTTTATATTTTTCAAACATAATACTATTATAAACTATACTGTCAATTTGTCAATGTATTTCCTCAATTCCTTGTCTTGCACATTAGGTGGAATATGGTTGAAGAAGAAAATTTGGTAACTGTCAGAGCCATACTTGCCAATACCGTGCAGGTCACTTGCTTCTTTACCGTCCCAGCTCAAAAATTCAACACTCATGTTTCTAATTCTTTTAGCTCTAACTTTCCACATGCCTAATGGCTTGAGTAAATTTTCTTGAGTTTTTTGTCGGCCTCTTATAAAAGATACTGGATCAGGATAACGTGCAAATAACTTGGGCAATATCTGTTTAACTTGTTTTCTGTAAGTCAAATTAAGACACATTACAGCAACCATGTGTTTCCACTTTTTGTATGGTCCACGTATCTGTTCTTGCACCATTAAATGATCAACCATTTTTTTACTCATACTACAATTATATTTGTTATTTTTATTTTGTCAACTGCTTGTTAACGAACTTGGCAAGACCTTCGTAGGTGTCTTGGAAGACATTTTTATTAGCCTTCCATTCTTCTGGCATTTTCCAACCATCTTCATTTACCACAATCCATCTGCAATCCGAATGCTCGAAAAGTTTGTTGAACTGATATATCCAATAACTTGGATCGACAGGTCTTTTAATATAGGTGTAGCCTGTGCTACCTTTGTATATGTTGTTGACATTTTCTGGCTTTTGTTCCTTGCCCAAACCATATAGGTCCATGCCAACTAGGAATATGGCTTTTGGTTTGAAGCTCATGCCGACCAGTGCCGCAAACTGTCCGGTACCCCAATGGAAAGGATTATCCTGTCTCTTGTCTCCTTCGTAGGGCAACTCCGGCACTTTCTTTACATTAGACCAAAAGGCAAATTGTTTGTACCAGTCTTCTCTGGTATAGATTGTTGTATTTTTACCAACTGTGTTAGCGGCCTCTTGGCACATATGCCTGTCAGCACAAACCACATATTCTAGGTTGTGATCTCTAAACATGGCATTACAGCCAACCATTGTTGTAACACTTTTGAGTGGTGTTATATCAAAACCTCTTCTGCTCTCACCGTTTCCTATTACACTTACAAACTTGGTCATAATGTTGTTTAAATACCCCTTTAGACTGCTTTAGAGCGGCGTATACGCATGGTAAAAGCACTCTTGGAATAGTTGTATATCCTATTTATTGGCCATAATTAAATGCCAGACTGTCTTGTAGTGTTTCCATGCTTTACCAAGTGCAGGATACTTTCTCCTCATTTTGACAGCGTGTTCGTTTACCATATCATCCTCATCTCGAACAGTTTCTAAATCTTTTGAATATTGACTTTGTGAAACTAGCCTGCCTCTACTTCCGTCTTTTTTCTGCACATAAACAGTCTCCCCACCATCAGGTGATATGTATATTTCTTCTCTTCTCTTTAATTTTTTTACTTTTCTCATTAGTAATAATTAGTGTGGTCACCAGAGGGTACAGATAATCTTATACCGTTATGAGAATCTCCCTCATGGTCGTTTTTGTTTCTTGGGATAAAATGTATGTGTGGCCAAAATATGCTCTGTCCTGCCGCGGCACCTCTGTTTTGTCCAACGTTGAATCCATCCATCTTGCCTTCTTCTATCCATTTTTCTCCGCAGTAGTAGGCCAGTTTGTATGCTTCTGCTATTGTGACTGGATCATTTTTCTTAGGTACAAAAAGTAGATGTCCTTTTACTACCGGATACTTGTCTCGGAATACGCCACAATGTTCGTTTTCAAATATAGGGTTGTCATTACCAACCCATGTTGATTCATTATAGCTGTCAATTTTTTCCCAGGGTTTCTTGTAGATAGGTTTTTTTGATTGCATTTGTTTTTATTATTCCTATCTTTATATTACTTGAATTTGGCCTGTGTCGCAACCTTATTTGTTCCCAACGTTTGGTTTTAGTGACACTTGGATTGTATGCATTGATGTCCAAAAGATTCACAATAGCTTTCCTTACTTTTTCAGCACCACCGTGTTTCTTACAGGTATCTGATCTTCCAACTTCTACTGTTGTGTCGTTGATCTTGATTTTGTACACACATGGTAATCTAATCCATTTTGTTACAGGATCTTTTTTGTGTTTAATTTTGTAGTCTTGTATGGTGTAAAGGTCTTGTATGGAATACCATTTAGTATCTGTCATTTTTAATACCCAACTGCTGAAAAACTTGCTGAACTTTTCTTGCTTGGAAGTAACAGTCTTCGAGTGCGTTGTGTAGTCCTGTTCTCTTTTCATTTGGATCACGAGGCACAAGACTGAACAGTGTTCTGGAGTCTCTGATCTGCCAGTAGTTCCAGGGCACAGGCACATCCATCTGTGCGTAAAAATTTTGTAGTATTGCGTAGTCAAACAAAGGACCTTGACACCAAAATACGTCTACACCCACGCTCCACTTGTTCAATTGTTTAATGAAGTATTTCAAATCTATTCTGTCATGGTCGCCTAGTGCTTCTTCCCTCACGTCCTCTGCCTGTTTGCCCCACCATTCAACTGTGTCCTCCATTATATCTCGGCCCATGGCAGTTTGTGAATCAACATCTATTCTGTAATATAATCCTTGTGATGGTTCTATATTCTTGTACGGATCAAATTTCACACCACCTATCGTAAGTATGGTAGCATTTGGTCGTGTGGAAAGTGTTTCAAGATCTATCATTGCGTGAATCATACCAATATTATACTATGGAAAACGTGTGTCGTCAACTAGGCGTCTATGCCTGAATGTCCTGGATCTGGGTTAAACAATGATGGCTTATTACCATTATCCATGAATTTTTGGAATTCGTCTAGTTGTTGTTCGTTGAAGCAGTGTATCTCACCAGATGACATTGGGTACATCTGTTGCATATATGCTGTTGTCTGTAGGGCAGTTGAATAGCAGGTATCATAATTGCTGAAAGTAGATGTAGGATCAAATACGGCATCACAATCTATACCAAAACATATGATCATTACCATTACAAATTTCATACAAATATTTAAACTATAAAATACAGAAGTTAAACTACTACTTCTTACGTTTTTTGCTAAACGTTCGCACCTTGGTTTGCAGTCGAATTAGATCGTTGTCAAGTAATCTTACTCTGTCAATCAATTTTATGAGTGTGGCCGATGTTGATGACAACTTAGGTTTGATTTGATTTACAATGTAGTTGTAGAGATACCAGATGAAATATGCAAGAAAGAAAACTGCAACTACCGGAAATCCATAATCGTTGATTAGTGTTACTATGTCCATCAATCTTTCCTTGCGTCCACTTTGCCGTCAGCTCTTGCAATCCTGTCTGTGTCCACAGGCAATCCAAGTCGTTCAGATACTTCTTGGTCAATTTTTAATATGTCATTATTCATTGTTTTTACTCTGTTGTCTAGTTGTGTAATGACATTTTCAATAAAAGTAATGCTACTTACAACCGAGCCCAAGATATACTTGATAATGATCATTATAAAAGCACCAAGTCCCACTGTTGCCGCAATAGGCATGCCAAGTTCTGCTACTAGATTCCAAAAGCTCATTATATGTGTATTTAACGTGTTAGTGTGTACACGTTCACAGGTTCGGTTTTGCCCTTGACTGTGATGCTGTCAACAAACTCAAAAGGAAACTTATCGTCGATTACCTTTTTGGTCTGCTCACCTACTATCAAAGTGTGTCCTAGTGTCTTACTTGCACTCTCTAGTCGTGCCGCAAGATTAACAGGATCACCTATGACGGAGTAATCAAACCTCTGATCTGATCCCATGTTACCAACCAGTGCCTCCCCTGAGTTGATACCAATGCCTATCTTTATGTTTGGTAAATTTTCTGCAGTAAGTTGTGTGTTCAGCATGGCCAATTCTGATTGCATCTGCGAAGCAGTAAGCACTGCCAACATCTGATGATCCGCAGTCTTTAGTGGTGCGTTCCAGAATGCCATGATACAGTCACCCATGAACTTGTCCACAGTACCACCATTGCCAATTATGACGTTGGTCATGCGTGTTAGGAATCTATTGATCAGTTTTGTAAGTTCTGCTGGATTGTCCTTGTACTGTTCTGATATGGGAGTGAACCCTCTGATGTCGCAGAACATGAAAGTCATGTATCTTGTTTCTCCACCCAGTTTCAATAAGCCAGGATCTTTCTGTAACTTCTTGACCATTCTGGGATCTAGGTAGTGTTCAAACTGTTTCTTGATCTGTTGTCGTAGTCTGCTCTGTGTCGCGAAGTTGTTGTACACTGAATGAGCCCAGATTAAAAACACAGATAACATTATCCAAGATGGATCCACAAGGAACCCTTTGTTTGTGTATGCCATGAATGCGCCGTACACAACACCAATCTCCACGAAGAACAACAGAGGCACTGCTAGTAGCACACTGGTTCTCGGCAGTACAAGTATTAACAGTATTAATAAGAAGGCCAGGAACACTATCTCGTATGTGTCCGCCTGAGGTGTACGCAATAGATACTTGCCTGTTAACAGTGTGTCCAATGCCTGGGCAGTAATGTTCTGGTCGGTCATTAATCCATGTGGTGTGTACTTCAACACACTCAATCCTGCGGCATCCAGTCCCACTACAATTATTCTGTTTTTTATTTTTTCCTTGTCAAAGTTGTCTGTTAGTATGTCTGTGGCTGATATATTCTCATACAGCACAGGTTCAGCATAGTTGATGTACATCTCTGCATTGTGATTCACAGGTATGCCTGCCTTCTTGCTCACAAGCACTTCGTCTATGCCATGCTCTTTTGCAATAACTTTGATTCTTTTTGATTTATTTAAAAGTCTAACATTCTCTAGTATCATGCTTGGATATATTTTGCCATTTACATGTATCAGCACTGGCATCTTTCTCACGACAGCATCGGGCTCAGGTGAAGTAACATTTACTCCCATACCTGTTGCACCTGCACTGACTCTTGGAGTGGGAGATACTATGCCTTCGAATTCGTACAGCCATGGTTGTACAATACCTTTTTCAATGATTTGTGTGGTGCTAGGTAATTCTTTGCTTGGCTCATTCTTAACACTCATCATCAAAATGGCTTTCTTTGATTCTTTCAACACGATTGAGAACACTGCATCTGTATCTAGTAATACTTGGCCCAGTTGTTCACGCAGTTCGTTTGTCATGGGCATGGATTTCAAATATTCTGTGCCACTCATCCTATCTGGTTCAGCAAACAGTATGTTGTAATTCACAAGCATGGCTCCGTTGTCCACTAGTTTTGCGTGTAGCATGGCCATTACATGTCTGGGCCATGGCCATTGCCCGTATCTTTTTAGATCGTTTTCTGTGACATTGATAACAGTGACCGAATTACTTACTTCCTGTCTTGGTTGTACGTACTGGAAGTGATCCCAAGTTTTATATCTCAAAGTTTTTACACTATCGCTATTGTCTATTCGTACACCCAGTAAAACCAAAGCGAAAGCGACAACCATCCATATGCTTGTGAATATTTTCATTATCTCTCCTGGAGTGCCATGCCTATTCCGTTGTGGAATGGTGTTGTTATGTAACTCAATATTGTTC
>Ga0209535_1000916_pt1 | contig 20484 bp, 23 predicted proteins | sample LinPmetageLP28_FD_184041 | JGI IMG/M metagenome (GOLD analysis project Ga0209535, IMG submission 184041) | Marine viral communities from the Pacific Ocean - LP-28 (SPAdes) (version 2) | ecosystem: Environmental > Aquatic > Marine > Oceanic | place: Pacific Ocean | collected 2009-08-22
TGGAATACTTTACAAGCCATGAATAACTCTAGTCAATTCCAATCTGCAAGAGGTGGAGCATTTGCTACTGGTTTTGATGCTGGTTTTATGTACGATACTTTAAAAGTTACCCCTGATCCTTCAGAACTAGCAATACCTATTTTATCAGGGAGTATTATGTCAGCTACTATTAGAAAAAGAGTAGATAATGATACGAAAGTTGTTTTAGATCTTTCACAACCTGATGGAGCAAAAGGAATACTAACACCTTCAGGAGATGGTTATTTAGTACCTGATGATTTAACGGATACACAAAGGGATAATGTGCAAAAAATAATTAATGTGTTAAAGTCACAAAATTCATTTACAAATCCACCAGATGCAAATGAATCCAATAATGTAGGTTAATTTTAACTATAACTTGGATTAGAAACAAAAAAATTATATATTTATAACAAAAATACAATTAGAAAATGGGATATTTAAATAACCAAGTAGTAACAGTAGATGCTATTTTAACAAAAAAAGGAAGAGAATTATTAGCTCAAGGTGGTAATTCTTTTAATATTACACAATTTTCATTATCTGATGATGAAGTAGATTATTCATTATATAATCCTAATCATCCATCAGGATCAGCTTATTATGGAGAGGCAATTGAAAATATGCCTGTGTTAGAGGCATTTCCTAATGAATTACAAACAATGAAATATAAATTAGTAACGTTACCTAGATCAACAGCAGTAATGCCTACTATAGCTTTTGCTGAAGGGTTAGTTTCATTAGTAACAGGCCAATCAGTTACAATAACACCACAAACTCAAACATTTGAGGGAACTGCAGGAGAACAAAGTGGTTATACAGCTACTATGTCTAATATTACTTATGCTAACATAACAGGAGCAGGTGCTGCATCATCTGAAGTAATGAATGATTCAACTACTTTAGGAACTAATGTTTCTAAAACTGTAACAGGTAATTCAATTACTTTTGAAGCTACTTCAATAAATGTGTTTGGAAGCTTAGATGTTTTATATGCTACTGTAACATTAACAGGAAGAGATACAGGAGCAAGAATACAAATCCCATTCGAATTAAGGAAATCAGCAGGAATGCAATAAAAATTTAAAATAAAAAAAACATGGCTAACGGAGCTTTTACCCAATTTCAAACAAGTGATATAATAAATAGTATAGATTCTACAACAGGAACAGTATGGAGTGGAAATGCACCAAGATTAACTGAAGTATATACCTCATCAGTACAAAATGCATCTAATTCAGGACAATATTATATTCATGTATATCAAACAGGATCAACACTTTCAACTGCAGCTGTTCAATTTGACATAGCTTATGCTGATGAAGTAGGTAGTGGAAGTTTAGCTTACAATACATTAGTTCCTGGTAAATCCCCTTCCTCAACAATATATGGACAATATCAAAATATTGCTTTAGGAGACGATACAGCACCTTTTCTTTTTGGAGATTATACAGGATCATATTTTTATGCCTTATCTGTTGAAAGAGCAAGATATAAAGAATCAATAGCTTTAGGAACAATGGCCCTATCTTTATCAGGATCGGGTATAGCAAAATTAACATTAACAGATAATAGTAGTATTAGTACTGGTAATGTGTTTGGTAATGCTGGAAGAGTTTACCAAGTAGTATCAGGATCAGAGGGAAATATTTATACTGGAGTTAAAGCTTCAGGATTTTCTGCTAATTCTGGATCTTATGGTTTATTTTTACCTGATGTAGGTTTAATATTATTAAATGGAGCAGCGTTAGATGGCCCTACAGCAGGAGGAGGTATAAATTTAGGTACAGGTAGAGCTAACAATACTAATAATCAAAATATGTCTAAACTATTTGCTGCTTTTTCAGGAAGTATTTTTGCAAATAATAATACTTTTAGATTAAATTCTCAAGAAACATTAGCATCAGATTTTTATTTTGTAAGAGCCCAAAATTCAGAATTTAATTATTCTTCAAACCCATCATTTGTTTCAGGTTCAACAGGACAATTATTATGGTCTACTATGCAAAATAATCCACAAACCTTTATTACTACAGTAGGTTTATATAATCCATCAAATGAATTATGTGCTGTAGCTAAATTAAGTAGACCATTAGTTAAAGATTTTACAAAAGAACTACTCGTTAGAGTTAAATTAGATTACTAAAATGTATGTCGGCTTACAAACAATTTACAACCAAGGACATTGTAATAACTCCATTCTCAGCTAATAAGGGATTTAGATTTACTGGTAATCCCATGACAGCTTCTAATGTAGGAGTTGAAATTTATTTCGGTACTCAACCTCCTGCTAATAAACTTATATTTGAATCCACTACTAATTCCACATACACATCTTATCTAAATGGTGTGTCTGCATCCCAAAATTCTACAGGATTCGTAAATAAATTAAATACAAATTCCGTTTATTCAAGTGTAATGCAACTTTATTATTCTAATTACTTTGGAAGTATGTCTGGTAGTTTAGTTGCTACTTCAAGCTTAGTATATGGTTTAGAAGGTCCTCGAAATAATACATTTGCTGAATATAATAATCTTGATATAGGCCTTGCAAATTCCAATGATATACCTATTGGAGCTGTAAAAAGTCCTCAATATGATAATTATTTATCAAGTACTATACCACAACTTAGAGCTTCTTTGTTAGGAGAATCAGTAAATTGGGGAGGAGGGATAAATAATAATTATTGTACAGTAGTATCTATTCCCTCTAAATTATGGGGTCAAAATATTGAACCACAAAGTTTTAATTATAATATAATATATGATGTTGGAGGAAATAATATAAATATTTGGGATGATGGTAATGGGGTTTTAAGATATACTGATGTTAATAATGGGCATTATAATCAATATTGTGGGAATATTATATATGAACATGGAATAGCTATATTTACTCCTGTGTCAGAATCAGATCCTACTGTAGTAGGTACTCAAAATGATGGTATAGCTCAACTTGGAGCTCTTAATTTATTAAATCAAGAGGGTTTTAATTCTGGATTTAATTATTTAGGAGGAACTACAGTAGGATGGTCCTCCTCAGTTACTTTGTATGAACATCAATATAAATGTACTGTAAGAGAAAATGAATTTGGTTATTCATTAAACCCATCATTATTATCTGGTAGCCAACTAACACAACCTTTACCTGGAACTAATTATGTTTATAAAGATTTTGCAACAGGATCATTTTTTAGTCCTTATATAACAACAGTAGGATTATATGATAATGATCAAAATTTATTAGCAATAGGAAAATTATCAGTTCCTACAAAGGTTCCAATGAATGCTGATTTAGAAATTCAAGTAGCATTTGACTCTATATAATGTCCTGGGTATATAATAAAGAAAAAATAACTGATATTAATCAGTTAAAAAAAGAAGTAATGGGGTTTGTTTATATAATAAACCATATACCTTCAGGTAAATCTTATGTTGGTAAAAAATTTCTTGTATTTACCCGTAAACAAAAATTAGGAAAAAAAGAATTAAAAATATTTGAGGGTCAAAAAGGAAGACCACCTAAATTTAAAGTAGTTTCAAAAGAATCAGATTGGAAAACATATTGGAGTTCAAATAAACAATTAGTAGAATTAGTTAAAAATGAACCCGAAAAAAATTTTCAACGTGTAATCCTTCATTTTGCCAGTAGTAAAAAAGAATTAACTTATTTTGAAACTAAATATCAATTTTTATATGAAGTTTTAGAAAAACCAGATGAATTCTTTAATGATAATATTTTAGGAAAATTTTTTACACGTGACTTTGGAGATGTAATTTAATTTTTGTATATTTCCCACATGATAAATGAACTACTAGTAAACTTAGTAAGTAAGGTATTAGGTCAAGGTAAACAAACTGCTCGAGGTAATAGAGCATTTCATTGTCCCTTATGTAATCACTCCAAACCAAAATTAGAAATTAATTTTACAGATAATAAAAAAGGTCATCATCCTTGGCATTGTTGGGTTTGTAATGAAAAAGGTAAGTATTTAAATATTTTATTTAAAAAAATAAGGGCATCATCTGAATATTTTGATGAATTAAAGTCTTTAGTAAAAACAGGTTATCAAGTTAAAGACATAGAAATAATAAAACATAACCTAAAACTACCCGAGAATTTTATACCTATAACGGATATTAGTAAAAATTTAATAGGAAGACAAGCATGGGTGTATTTAAAAAATAGAGGTATAACTATTGAAGATATTAAAAAATATAATATAGGGTATTGTGAATATGGTAAATACTCTAAAATGATTATTATTCCTTCTTATAATATAAATGGCAGTTTAAATTATTTTACAGGAAGATCATTTGAAAAAGACCCCTATACTAAATATAAAAACCCAGAAATATCTCGCGATATTATACCTAATGAACATTTAATTAATTGGTCATTACCTCTAGTTATATGTGAGGGTATGTTTGATGCTATAGCAATAAAACGTAATGCTATTCCTTTACTAGGTAAAAATATTCAATCAGAATTAAGAAAAAAAATAGTTACATCAACAATAAAAAAAATATATATTGCATTAGATACTGACGCTATGAAACAAGCAATTAGATTTGCAGAAGAATTTTTAAACGAAGGTAAAGAAGTTTATTTAATAGATTTAAAGGGGAAAGACCCCAGTGAAATAGGATTTTCCAATTTTACTAATTTAATTCAAAACACTTACCCATTAACTTCATATCAATTAATGGAAAGGAAATTACAATTAATATGAAAAAAAGAAATATTAAAAAATCTTATAATAGGATTTTAGAAATTAGCGAAGACTCAAAACAAATTACTCTTCCTGATGCAAGATATTATAGAAGAAATGGTAAATATTATCCTTCTATAACCTATGTTTTAAGTTGTTACCCAAAAGGTAAACATTTTCAAGATTGGTTAAAAAAAGTAGGTTTTAGTGCTGATTGGATTGTTAAAAAAGCAGCTGAAGAAGGCACTCAAGTACATGAAATGATTGAAGATTATCTTAATGGTAAAGAATTAAATTTTTTATCTAATGGTATACCTATATATAATCCTGATGTTTGGCAAATGTTTTTAAAATTTGTTGATTTTTGGGAAGAATATAACCCAACATTAATTGAAGCTGAAGTACATTTATTTTCAGATGAAATTAAGGTAGCTGGTACTTGTGATTTAGTGTGTGAAATTGAAGTTGATGGTAAAACTGAAATGTGGATTATTGATTTTAAAACATCAAATAATTTACAAATAACTCATGATTTACAAGGAGCTATTTATGCTAAATGTTATGAAGAATGTTATGGTAAAACTGTAGATAGAGTAGGAGTATTATGGTTAAAATCTAAATCTAGAGGTAAAGATAAAGAAGGTAAACGTTTAAAAGGTAAAGGTTGGGAAATGCATGAGTCAAAACGTACACAAGGTGAAAATATAGATATTTTTAATACTGTTAAAAAATTATTTGATTTAGAATTTCCTAGACATTCTCCTACATTTACAGAATTTAAAACTACAGCTAAGAGAAACTTATAATATTTATAATAAAACTATATGATAAGTTTAGTTCAAATTTTAAAAGAAGCCATGGGGATGCCAAAAGCAATTATATTAGCAGGTGCACCGGGAGCAGGTAAAGGATATATATTAAGAGGTTTAGATTTAAGTGGTTTAAAAGTTTTAAATTTAGATAATCGTTATATGAGTTTATTAAAAAAAGCTAATGTATCTTTAGATTTAAAAAATGCAACACCTGAAGAAAGAAGTAAAGGAGCAAAAGCTATGGCTCAGGCAAATAAAGAATTTAAAGGTGATATAGAAGACACAATTAAAGGTAAAGAATCATTTATATTAGATGGTACCGCAGCTTCATTTAATAATACAGTTAAATTAAAAGATGAATTAGAAGAAGCAGGGTATAAAGTATTTATGCTTTATGTTTATACTGATCTACAGCGTTCATTATCTCAAAACCAAGATAGATACAAAAAATCAGGTGGTGAAGATAGAAGTTTAGCACCTGCAATTGTAATGCGTACTTGGAAAAGTGTAACTGAAAATTTACCTAAATATGCTGATTTATTTGGTAATAATTTTGTTGCTGTAGCTAATACATTAGATGATAGAATGCAAGATATAGATAAGATTATCAATAAATATCTTAAACCATTTACACCTACAGGTACTAAACCAAAAACTCCAGCACAACAGAAAAAATCAGATGAGAGAAATGCTCAAGATAAAGAAGAAATTCAAGCTATGCTAGATGATGATTTTATATATGATGTAATAGAATACACAATGTCCAAAGAAGAAGCACAAACCAGAATAAAACAATTTTTAGCTTAATGAATAAATTAACAAAATCATTATTAGAAGGGTTATTGCCCGAAAATAAAAATAAAATTGTTGCTCTTTATGGTGGGGGTTTTAAACCACCTATAGGGGGACATTTTGAAGTAGTAGATGAAGCTTTAAAACAATACCCTGAAATTGATGAACTAATAATATTAGTGGGTAGTGGTGAAAGAAATGGTATATCTCAAGCAGAAGCTATTTTAATTTGGGAAATATATCAGAATTATTTACCACCTAAAGTTAAAATACAACCTTCAAAAATGCCTATTGGTGATATTTATAGCTTTGCTAAAAATAATCCTCAAGATATTATTTATTGGATAATAGGTAAAAGAGAAGGAGCAGATGATGATGAAAAAGATATAATAAATAGAGCAAAAGCCTTAAAGAAAAATCCTGAAAAATATAATAATTTAGATTTAAAAGTTGTTACCACACAAGATGAAGGTATGAGAGGTAGAAATTCTAGAGCAGCAGCTAAAAAAGGAAAAGCATACTTTACCCCCTATCTACCAGATATTTTATCAAAAGAAGATAAAGAAATGGTATTTAACATAGTTTCACCTGTATTAAATGAAAATGCTACATATTCTAGTGAAATAGATTATAAACAGATGATTCAGGATTTAACAGATTATATGATAGAAAAAGGTAGAAATATAGAACCTTTACCTAAAGTAGAATTTGTAGATGGTGATACTGAAAATGCAAAAGAATTTTTAGGAAAAACAGCTTATTATGATCCTAATACCCAAACTATAGTTTTATATACAGAAGGTAGACATCCTAAGGATATAGTTAGATCATTTTCACATGAAATGGTTCATCATACTCAATTTTTAGAAGATAGATTAGGAGATATTCAAACAACTGATACTACTGAAGATGATAATTTAGATCAAATTGAACAAGAAGCTAATTTAGTGGGTACAATGACGTTTAGGAACTGGACTGATAGTATAAATGAAAAGGAAAAGAAAGACCCATTTGGTTTAAATGCTTATGCTCTTGAGTTAGCTAGAGGATTAGAGGAAGAATTAAAAGAAGGGGATACTTATGAAAAAATGGCTGCTAAAGGAAAAAAAGCAGGTAAATTAAAACAAGGTACTGTTAGGAAAAGATTAAATATACCTAAAGGCAAAAAAATTCCATTAACTAAAATAAATAAAGAAATATCTCGTTTAAAAAAAATGGATAAAGATAATGATAAAAAGGGTGTTCAATTAGGAGATAAAAATCAAAAATATTATAAAGCACTACAGTTATCTAAAACATTAAAAACTACAACTAATGTTAATGAAAATGATCCTAAAAAAGGATCAGGGAAAAAACCTAAGGGATCAAGTCGTAGATTATATACAGATGAAGATCCAAAGGATACTGTAGGAATAAAATTTTCAACAAGACAAGATGTGGTTGATACTTTAAATAAATCTTCTTTTAAAAATAAACCACATGCTAGACAATCTCAAATTATTAATTTAATACATCAAAGAGTTAGAGCAGCATTAGGTAGAACAAAAGACCCTAAGAAAAAAAAGAAATTACAATCTGCATTTAATTATATTAAACAACGTAAAGAAGCATCTAAAAGAAAAACCCAACGTTTAAAAAAGAAAAAATTAAATGAAAAAAAAGGATATGGTAAATCATCTGGTACTAGATATAGAGCTATATATAAGAAAAATGGTAAATTTTATTTTATGCAGGACAACCCATTTTCACCAGGTATAAGACAAGAATTTGGACCCTATAAAACAAAAGAAGCAGCATTAAAGAAAATGGGAACATTCCCTTCAGGTACAAGTTATAGAGACATAACTGAACAAAAAGAATATACCATTTATTCAGATATGGATGGGGTGTTAGTTGATTTTAACGAAAGATTTAAAAGATTTTCTAATGGTATACCTCCAACAGAATATGAACAAAAGTTTGGTAAAGATAAATTTTGGGAATTAGTTGATGGTATAGGAGTTAGATTTTGGGTAGGAATGAATTGGATGTCTGATGGTAAACAATTATGGGATTATATTAAGTCTTACAATCCAACGTTATTATCATCTCCATCAAGAGCTGATCATTCAAAAATGGGAAAAAGAATTTGGAGACAAAGAAATTTACCCTCAACTAAGTTAATATTAGCCCAAGCTAGAAACAAACAAAATTATGCTAACCCAGATAGCATATTAATTGATGATAGAGAATCAAATATAGATCAATGGATAAAAGCAGGAGGTATAGGTATACTACATACCGATACAACATCAACAATAAATAAGTTAAAAGAATTAGGTTTATGAGTCAAGATAATGTTTTAAGAAAAGAATTTTCAAAAAAAGATGTTCAACGTGCTAGAAATTTAGTACAAGGAAAAAGTGGAGATAGAACTACTGAAGGTATAGGTTATTCTAAAAAAGATACATTTTATAAAGAAGGTGATATTTGGGAAGAAAAGGGTAGAAAATGGACTATTAAAGAGGGTATTAAACAAAACCTTACAAAATATGATGAAATTAAAAAAGCAATAAAAACTCCTTTATTTTGTCCTAATTGTAAAAAACAAATGAAACATAAATTTGATTCCAGTTATTATAAAATTCATAAAAAATGTTATGATTGCTTTTTATATTTTGTTCAAGATTTAAAACAAATGGGAGCATGGGAGGTGTATGAAAAAAATATTCATAATTCCGATTTAGATGTTTTTATTAAGGATTTTAAGGATTTTGTTGAAGGTCAATTAACAGTATCTAATAAATCTTACGTAACAGAACAGGGTGATGTTGAAAAATGGGTTGGTGGTTATGATAAAGAAAGAGTATTAGAAAGTTTAGAAAAAACAGTAGAATACCTAGAAAACTTAAAAAAATAAAACTCGCACATTTTATATAGTCTTTATATATTTATAATAAAATTAACATTAGAATAACATGGCTAAAGACTTTTCATTAACTAAATATTTTAAAGAACAATATTTAAAAGAAGCATTATCAAGGTCTAATAGCCGATATGTTACACCAACTACAGGTATAAAAAAATCTACAGCGGAGTATGTTACAGATGAAGAAAAATCTAATGCTGAAAAAGAAACTAATGCTATGCGTAGTTCTAAATTTACAGCATATGATGAAGATGGTGAACAACCTTATTTAAGAGAATTTCAACAACCTAAATCTTTCGATCCAGATACTATTAGACTAGTTAGAGAAATGTTAGAAGCTGCTGATATATATCATAATGATCTTGTTGGAGGAGATGGAGAAGTTTCATCATTTTTAGATAAAAGATCAGGTGGAACATATTTTAAATTCCCACATTTTAATGGTGGACCAGGTATGTTTGGTAAATCAACAGTAGATCGAATTGATTTTTCAAAAGCAGAAGCAAAAGAAGCAGCACTTAAAACATACACTCAATTTAAAGAATACATAGAAGATTACGAAATATCAGATGCATCCCCAACAGGAGTTTATGGTAGTGTTTATTTATTTGTGATGTTTAATGATTCAGCAGAAGACTACACAGCACCAAAAGGAGGAACACAATCATCTCAATTTGAAAATATGAATGATCCTGTTTTAATGAGAGCAAGAGCAGCAAGAGAAAAACAACCAGAATCATCTAGAGGTGGATTAGATTTTGAAGATGTTATGTATTTAAGAGATGAACAAAAAGACTTAGAAGATAGAATTGCTCAACTATATAGAGATATGGAACAAGAAGCAGAACCAGAAGGAGGAGAAATAGCTGATAGATATGGTAGTATGTTAAATAAATTAGAAGATAAATTATACAGGGTTAAAAAACAAATTAACCAATATGATATGAATGAATCAATAGTTACTGAATCTAAAGGTGCTAAGCTTTATTTTGATGACCTAAAATACTATTATACAAAAACATTACCTTATTTAGATAAAGATGAAGTAGAAGAATATAAGCAATTAGCTAAAAATTACTTTTCTAAATTACAAGAAGGTTCATGTGGTTATACACCAGATGGAAAACCAAGATCTAAACCTGCAAGTTCAGATCTAATAGAACTAAAAGAAAAAATATTTAACTCACTTAAAAAATAATTAATAATAATAAATTTTTATATATTTATAATAAAATAAACACTAAAATGGCAAACGAATTTAACTACAGAAATTACTTAAAGAATAATCCTCTTTTAACTGAAAAACAAGACAGTAAAAAAGGTAATGAGGAGGAACAAAAACGTATGGAAGGTGCTATCCGTGATGATAGAGACCATATAAAAGATCTTAAAAAAGACATTGAAGACAATGAAAAAAAATTAGCTAAGCTAAAAAAAGACTTCAAAAAAGATGTCGTTAAAGAAGAGTATAAAAAAGACATGGATGAAGAAATGAAAGGTGATATGAAAAAGAAACCATCAAAAATGAAATTATCTGAATTTAAAACTCAAATTAGAGAAAGAATTTTAGCTGAAATGTCTGATGATTTAGATGAAGCAGATGCTGTTTCATTTAGAAGACAAAATTCACCTTCATATACTATGGATGCTGATGGAGGTCCTGTTAACCCACAACCTCATAAAGTAGGTAAATCTACTGTTGAAGAAGAAATGGATGATATGGATGAAGAAATGAAAGACATAGATGAAGCTGAAGAAGTAGATGTTGAAGATAATGAAGATATTAATATTGATGTTGAAAAAGATATTGATATTGATGATGTATCTGACAAATCAGAAATTGAAGTAGATTCAGAATTAGCTGGAGAATCTTCAGATGTAACAGCTATACTTGGTTTGTTAACTAAAGCTCAAGAAAAAGCTGAAGGTATGGGAGATGAAAAACTACTTGATCAAATAGGTAATACAATTACATATTATACTAGAGCACACGTAGTAAAATCAAATTAATAATAATAAAATAAAAGTAATGACACAAGAAATTTTTAATAAAATTGAAGTGCTTTATGAATCATTCAAAGCAGAACATGCTGGAACTTCTAAAGCAGCTCATGGTCGTGCAAGAAAAGCACTAGGTAACATAAAAAAACTTATTTCAGAATATAGAAAAGCATCTGTAGCTGAAGATAAAAAATAAATAAAATGCTCAACGAAAAAAAGCTTACTAAAGCAGAACTCGATAAAAGAGAAGAAATCATAATGAAAATGAAGAAGAACAAACGTTCTCTTGTTGACAAATATGGTAAAGATGCTGAAGCTGTAATGTATGGACGAGCAACTAATATGGCAAAAAAACAATCCGAATCTATGAAAGATAATAGACTTAGTGAATTAATAAAAGATGCACTAACAAATCCAAAAAAAGCAGATTTAAATAAAGATGGTAAACTATCTGATTATGAAAAAACTAGAGGTGCTGCTATTGAAAAAAATCTAAAAGAAACAAAAGATGATTATGCTCAAATGATGGCTAGTACATTAATTGATGCTTTAGGTACATCAACAACTCTTGAAGAATTAGTAAATGCTATGTCTACTGATGATGCTAGATTATATTTAGGTGCTATAATGAAAGATTATGATATTGATAATCCAATGGATATAGATCTTGTAAATGAAGAAAAAGAAACAAAAAAAGAAGATGAAGATAAAAGGGTTATAGATATGATTAAAAAAATGGCTCCTAAAACTAAAACTTCTTTTTTAAAAAAATTAGCTAAATTAAAAGACATTAAAGAAACTATTAAGCAAATGAGATCTATAAATGAGAAATCATATCCATTTGATAAATGTCTTGATGATAATGAAGGTAAATATGGTAAAAAAGGAGCCGCTAGGGTATGCGGTTCAATTAGAGCAGCATTTGGTGAAAGTTTAGAAGAAGCAACTGCATCTTCTGATAGTCTTAAAGGTATAGAAGGTGCATTAAAAAATGTTGCATCAAAAGTTAATAAAAGTATTAGTACCAAAAAATTATCTGATTTATCAAAAATGGGAACTGCTGATATAAATTTATGGCATGTTGCTAAATTAATTGATGCAGGAATTCTTGATGATAATGATAAATTAAAAGCATTAAAAGCATTAGACCCAAATAGAAAATTAGATGAAGGTTTACCTAAAGGCTATTTCAAGAAAGAATTTGGAGTAGGTAAAAAAAAAAAGATTAAAGAAGCAAGCGGTCCCGCAACAATAGAAGACACTGAAAAAGCAGCAAGAAAAGTCGTAGCAGCAATTAAACTAGAACAACCAGAAGATGATGTAAAAGTATCAAGAGGATTAGAAGAAGGATCTTTTGATATAGATATAAATGATCGTAATTATGATGGTGGATCATATACAGTAGATAGTGATGGAGATATAACATTAGTATCAATTAGAAAACCAGGATTTGTTGGTAATTTAAATGACGCTCCAAGTACTATTCAATCAACTATGGATAATGTTTTAAATAATTCTCCATCTAAGTCAAGACCAGTATATAATCCAGAAAATAATGAATAAAGCTGATTTTAAAGAAAGAATTAGATTACTTGTAAAACAAGTATACTCAAATACAAAAGAAGCTGAAGCAGCTGCTGTTGAGTATGATGAATTAACTAAATTTCCTGAGTTAAAAGCAGTTATTGTAGATTTATTAACTCATGAGTTTGATTCATTCTTAGCATCAATTGATTGGGTTGCACCTCGCCCTACTACATTTAGAATCAATTTAAGAAATGATGAAAATTTTTATCTTATTTGGATGCAAAGAAGTTGGGTTGCACAAGTAGAAGGTAAAAAATATTATTTACTTAATCTACCAGAGGAAGAAAATTGTGTTCAACACATAGCTAGAGTTTTAAGATATGGAGTACCAGGTGATGGAGCTGAAGCAGGAGAAAATGAAGAAGTAGATGTTGATATTAAAGATGATGTAGAAGTAGATGTTGATGATAACATAGATATAGAAGCATAATGGATCCAATTACTAAATATTTAAATAACATAGCATATAAATTTCCTAAAGGATATCCTGATATGAATGATCCTAAGGATAAAACTATGTTAAATGAGATGATAAAAAATCTAATTAAAGAAGAAGAAATTAAATCTTTAGATGATCTTAAAGTAGATGTAGTTTTAGACCCAAAACAAGAAGAGGATGAAATTGAAGATAAAAAAGATGATTTACAAGATTTATTAAAAACAGTAACAGATAAAAAATCAAAAGATAAAATTACTTTATTTATAAAAAATTTAGAATATATAGATAAAGTAAATCATTATTTAGATAAAAAAAACTTTGATGATATAGAAGAAATTTTAGTAAAAGCTTTTATTGATAGAAATAATCAATATAAAACATTTTATGAATATTTACCGAAAATGATCAATTATTCTAATTTACCATCTAGTGGTAATCTAATTCAAGCAATGGAAAAATATGGATTTGATGAAAAATTCCTATCAGATTTATTAAAAAGAGATTATCAAGCTGGGGGTAAGGGAGTAGGACCTGGAGAGTTATTTTTAGTTACTTTATTAAAAGATACATATAAAGGAGGAAAGGGTGATGTTCAAATTAAAGCAAAAGATGAAACTGGTGTAATTATTGCTGGTGGTAAAGAAATAGAGATTAAGGCAACAGGCGCTCAATTATCAGTATTTTCACGAAGTGATACCTTTAAAAATAATTTTTATAAATGGTTAAAACAATATAATGAAAGTTATTTTAAAAAGTATAATGAAGGTAAAATGAGAGTTCCTTATAGATTAGAAAATTTAATAAATTCATTATCTTCAAATGAAGCATCTAAATTTTTAAAAGATTTTATACCATATTTTACTAGAATATATTCTGAAAGGGTAGATATTAAACCAGCTTTAAATAAGGCAATTAATAATAATAATAGATTTGATGGGAATGTATTTGAAATTCAAATGGCTAAAATATTAGCTACTGCTTATATAGCAAAAGAAAATATTGAAGGTTTTTTATTTTTAGATAAAAATTCAGGCAATTTTGATACTTTTAGTTCAAATGAAGTAATTGATAACATAGGTGATGGAAAATTAGAGGTAAATGCTTATAGTGATATGTCTCCTAGATTAAGATTAAAAAAATAATTATGTGTAAATGTGGATGTAATAGCTGTGAAACTGAAAGTACTGCGTTAGTACTCAAGGAAAGTAAATTTGTGCATACTCCTATATCGGAAGGGTTAAAATATCATATAGACAATAAAATACCGTTAAGCGAAAATATTTACCGCATTGGGTCTAAAGAATATATGAAATTATATAGTGAAGCTAGAGCATTATATTCTCGTAATAAATTAGATGTAAGTGAAGATGATAAATATTTCTTAACAGAAACTCATGTTGGTGATTTTGGTATGTTTGAAGGTAAAAGAGTACCATTAGATATTCCTATGTTAGAAGAAAATGAATCCACAGACACTAAAGACATTTTAAATAAAAACAGAGAACAAATTATATTAGATTTTGGTCCTAAAACTTTTAGAGTATTACAAATACAACTAATGAAAGATGATGAAGCATTTGTTAAAGATTGGTTAATGACTAGAGGTTATATGGGGAGAGAAAATATTCCATTTGAAGAAAATCTAAAAAAAATAATAAAAGAAAAACTTTGTAAAAAAGGAGAGGCTTATCGTAAACGAAGAATGGCAGCAGGTGAAAAATCATCAGCTTATTTATCAGGACGTGCTGTTAAAGTTTGTAAAGGTCAAATGAGTGGTAAGAAAAAGAAAAAAGCAAATGAAAATACAGCCCCTAACCATGATGGAAAAGCTGCACCTTATGGATCAGGATATAAAATATTAAATGTAGATGAAATAGCTGAGTCATTAAGAGATTGGTTTAAAAAAGAAAATTGGGTAAGAATTAATACATCAGGAAACATATCTGGTGATTGTGGTACAATGAAAAAAGGTAAAGCTACTACAAGATGTTTACCTAAGAAAAAAGCACAATCTTTAACTAAAGCAGAACGTAAAGCTACTGTAGCTAAAAAGGTAAGAGGTAGTAAAAAAGGTAAACAGTTTGTTTCAGTAAATGAAAATTTTGAAATGGGTGATAGAGTAAAACTTACACCTGATTATGAAGAAACACCAGGTGAGATATTTACAATAACACAAACATCAGGTAATAAGTATTTTATTGCTGATGAAGATGGTAGAGGATGGTATACTTATGGTGATCAATTAGTAATAGCAGATGATGAATTAGATGAAGATAGAAAAGCTAAAGAATATATTAAATCTATTGAAGATGAAGATGAGCGTGAAGAAGAAAGAAAACGTATGTTTGATAATGATGAATATATAAACGAAGCTAAAAAGAAAAAGAAAAAAGAAAAAAAAGATCCACCTATTGGAAAACCAAAACGAGGTGGTTCTAAAGCATATTATGTTTATGTAAGAGATCCTAAAACTAAAAAAGTAAAAAAAGTATCATTTGGATCGGGTGGTTTAAGAGCTAAAATTAGAAACCCAAAAGCACGTAAGGCATTTGCTGCTAGACATAATTGTAAAAATAAAAAAGATAGAACTAAAGCAGGATACTGGTCTTGTAATTTACCTAAATATGCACCTCAATTAGGATTAGGTGCTAAAATGAATACATTCTGGTAAATGAAACCTTATTCTCATAATAATAATATAAGAGAATTTTCTAAGGATGTTAATGAAATGGATCTTGTTTGGCATCAAGATAAAGAAGATAGAAAAATAGAAGTATTAGAAGGTAAAGGATGGAAATTTCAAAAAGATAATAAATTACCATTGGAGCTTAAAAAGGGAGATCGTATATTTATAGCCGAAGGAGAAATACACCGTGTAATTAAAGGAACAACTGATTTAAAAATAAAAATAAATGGATAAATTTAATATACATAGCTTTTTTAAAAAACAATATTTAGCTGAGGCATTAGTTAGTGATGTAGATAAAATCCAAATATCATACACGGACCCAGGATTTCGTTTTTATGGGATGTATCTTACTAAAGATGGTAAAAGAAATAAAATTAGTTTTGAAAAAGAAGCAACAGAATATCTTAATGATTTAGGTATTGACATACAGATACCAAGAAGGTATGAAGAGGATAAATTAGATAAGATAGTAGATGAATTAAAAAGATTAGGAATAGAAGCATCTCATGATGCAGCAATGGATACAACTTAAATTAACTAAAAAACTTAAAATTATGTGTAATTGTCAAGAATGTAAATGTGAAAAAAGTTGCGGGTGTAATTGTTGCGACTGTTAAAAACTTATAGCTCGATTCATAGCCGAGTGTTTTGTAAAATTTAAAGAGATCTGTGGCCTCCAATTTGGAGTCCACATTTTTTTTTCGTATATTAATGTATAAAATTTAAATATAAATGAACAAAGATGTAGTAATTGTAGGAGCAGGAGTAGCAGGTGTAAATGCTGCTACTAAATTAGTAGATAATAATTATCAAGGTAAAATCACTATTATTGATATGGGTAAAGATCCATATTTAAGACCTTATGAAGAAGTAATGACTGGATTTTTAGGAGCTGGTGGTTGGTCTGATGGTAAGCTAACTTACTCAACACAAATTGGTGGTCAGTTATCTAAGTATGTAGGTGAAGATAAAGCAATGGAGTTAATGAAGCAAGTTGTTGATAATTTTAGAAGATTTCACCCTCATCCTGAGCAAATTATATTATCACACCCAACAGAAGAACCTGATTTTATCAAACCCTATTTTGGTTTAAGATTATTTCCAGTATGGCATATTGGTACTGATTATTTACATGAAATAGGTAAAAGTTGGTATGATTATTTAGTATCTAAAGGTGTAGAATTTATATGGGAAACTAAAGTAAGTAATATTGATTTTGATAAACAAGAAGTACATTATGCTACTGTAGCAAAAATGGATAGTGCTGATTTACCTGGAGATTTACGTTGGGTAAACAACACAGTGTTAGAATATGATACATTAATATTTGGTGTAGGTAAATCAGGAATTGATTTTACTTCTGATATAATGAAAAAATATGACCTACCAACTGAAGAAAAACCAGCACAAATTGGTGTTAGATTTGAAGCACCACAGGAACACTTTCAAAAATTAATTGACATAGCATATGATTTTAAATTATATAGAAAAGATGATAAAGTTAGTTTAAGATCATTTTGTACAAATAATAATGCAGCATATGTAGCAGTTGAAGAAACATATGGTAATCATAGTTACAATGGACATGCTAAAAAAGATGAAGCATTTAGAAATAATATGACTAATTTTGGTATACTAATGGAAATTAAAGGTATTAAAGAACCATTTAAATGGGCACGAGAATTAGTAAATAAGGTACAAGAAAATAGTACAGGTTTATTTTATAGTCCAACAAGAGAACCATCTACAACATCAGAAGGTATAGATGTATCAGCTACTAAAATAGAAAATTTAAATGTAGTTAAAGATGCATTTCAAGGGTATTATAGTTATATAGAAGATTTTATTAATGATATGAAAAAAGTATTTCCAACGTTAAAAGATGATTGGGGGATATATGTACCTGAAGTTAAATATTTAGCTCCCGAGCCATTAGTAAATTATGAAGATTTATCATTAACTAAATATCCAAATGTACATTTTGTAGGTGATGCTTTAAGTGCAAGAGGTATATCAGTTTCAGGAGCTCATGGTACATTAGTAGCAGAACAATTATTATCAATGAGTGATGCTATAAATGAATTTTTAGAACACGCAGATAAACAAGGACCATGGTCTGAAGAAGATGATAAAATACATACTATAGGTGGATTAACAATGCCTAAAGAAAATACTAATAAATTAAATAAAGAAGATAGAAAACAATATTTAAAGAATGAAATCCATAATAAAAGAAGTGATGGGTATATGATAAAGGGAATGAAAGATGAATTAAAAAAATTAGAAAAATGAGTAAATCTAAAGTAAATATGAATGAACATATTAAGAATAGAAAATTTCGAAAGAAAGAAGAGGATGGATCTATTACTACTATGTTATGTTTAGAAGTAAAAGGAATGAACAAACTTCATAGTCTTGAAGAACCAGCATTAGTAAACAAAATTCAACACAAAAAAGAATATTATATAAATGGCATTGAATATAATTATGAAAACTGGAATGAAATAAGAAAAGGAAGGGAAGGTTTACCTTGGTATAAAAAACCTGCTCCTAAAGGTATGACTCATAGAAATTAGTTTGTATATTATATTATAAAATTAAATATGAAAATAGGGTTAAATGTTGGAGCTGGTACAGGAGAAAGTAATTATTTATTTTCTGATTTTGATGTTATCCATTGTTTTGAACCCAATGATTACTCTTTTAATAAATTAAAAGAATTAAACTCAAATAAATTAATATTACATAACTATGGGATATCAGATGTAGACGGTTATAAAACTTTTAATAATTATGATGCCTTTTCGTATTCATCTCTTTTAGAATTAGATAAGGATAGTGAATTTTATAAACATTGCTCTCAAGTTGATGTTGGTTTTGATGATTATATGTGGCAAACTAATATTAAAGTTAAAAGATTAGATACTTTTATAAATAAAAATAATATAAAAAATATAAATTTATTAAAAATAGACACTCAGGGACATGATTTAAATGTTGTAAAATCTTTAGGAAATTGTATAAATATTATAGATACTATAATTTTAGAATGTCAAATAAAAACTTTATATAAAAACAATCCTACAAAAGAAAATATTATTTTATACATGAACAATAATAATTTTAGTTTAATAAATATAGAAAAAAACTATACAACCGATATAAAATACTGTGAAATAAGTTTTGAAGAAAATTTAACTTTTAAAAATAACAAAAAATGAAAATAGGGTTTTGTGGAACAATGTCAGTTGGTAAAACAACACTAGTTAATGAATTAGCTAAATTACTAGAATTTAAAAATTATACTTCTAGAACAGAGCGTTCTAAACATTTAAGGGATTTAGGAATACCCCTAAACATGGACTCAACATTAAAAGGTCAATTAGTATTTGCAGCAGAAAGAGCAAGTGAGTTATTATGTAGTAAAATTCTAACTGATAGAACAGTTATTGATGTTATGGCTTTTTGTGAATTATCTGAGTCAATGACGGCTAATGAGGCATTTTATCTAAATTCAGCTTTAGGACATTTAATTGATGATTATGATTATTTGTTTTATGTATCTCCTGTAGGGGTTAAAATGGAAGATAATGGGGTTAGGGAAACGGATATTAAATATAGAGATGAAATTAATAAAAAGATATTAAATATTTTAGATTTAAGAAACATTAAATATACTACAATTCAGGGTACAACTGAAGAACGTATAAAACAGGTTAAACAAGCAATTTTTTCATAATATTTATAACAAAATAACTCATAATGAAAAAATCAGAATTAAAATCTTCAATTAAAGAAGAAATTGTAGAAATATTAAGTGAAGAGGGTACAATAACTACTGGTGATGCCGGTGAAGCAGAAAAATTAGCAAAAAAAGGAATAGATGTTAATTTAACTGAAGAACCAAAAGGTGTAGCTAAAGATGAAATGACACGCCAAAAAACTAAAGATAGATTAGTAAATAGAAAAAATTTAGCCGATTATAAAAGAAGTGAAACAGAATTTAAAGATATAGATGATAAAGAACCAACAGCTAAACAGTTAAAAGGAGATTCAGTAGCTACTATTGCTACTAAACTACAACAAACAACTAAAGAGATGAAATCTACAGTTAATAAATGGAAAACATCAGAAGGTGAAGAAAAACAAAAATTAAGAGACAAATTATTAAAATTAACAAATATTAAAAAGGAGTTAGAATCAATGTTATAAAATTATAGTTATGAGTATATTAACAAATTTATTTTCAGGAGGAGCAGCAGATCTAGTAAAAGGTGTAGGTGGAGTTATAGATAACTTACACACATCAAAGGAAGAAAAATTAAACGCCGAAAGAAAAATTAAAGCTTTAATAGTAGAACATGAAGCTAAAATGGAACAAAACATAACTGATAGATGGTCTGCAGATATGAATAGTGATAGTTGGTTAAGTAAAAATGTAAGACCATTAGTATTAATTTTTTTAGTAGTATCTACAGTTCTTATGATATTCATTGATGCTGGAACTATTAACTTTAATGTTG
>Ga0209535_1000917_pt1 | contig 20482 bp, 32 predicted proteins | sample LinPmetageLP28_FD_184041 | JGI IMG/M metagenome (GOLD analysis project Ga0209535, IMG submission 184041) | Marine viral communities from the Pacific Ocean - LP-28 (SPAdes) (version 2) | ecosystem: Environmental > Aquatic > Marine > Oceanic | place: Pacific Ocean | collected 2009-08-22
TACCTCTCTCTTTAAGTGTCTCATCGCTTATAGATTTCTGATACTCTTCTATTAGTTTTTTCTTAGTCTCATCATTATCAATAGTATTTTTGTTTATTAAGCTAATAATCTCAGTGTCAAAACTACCACCTTGTTCTAAGCCATTTAATCCAAAGGCTTGAGAAACAGTACCCATTGCATCTTCTTTAGTTAAACTAAAAGCAGCTTTAAGAGTACCGTCTTGAGGTAAAATTTCTAATACTTGAGTTATCATATCTTGACCTCTTTTTAATTCTTCTAAATTAGCAGAATATAAATTTATTTTATCTGCATTTTGTGAAGTTTGGTTTCCAACAGAACCAGGGCCTGCAGCAACTACTTGATTATCATTAGTTCTGTAATATTGTCTACCATCTTTACCTTCTATACCTTTTGCATTATAGAATCCTCCAGGGAATCTAGGGTCTTGAATTTTGTATGTTTTATCTCCAGAAACAAATCCAGGTGATTTCTTTTTAGCCATCTCAGTTTTCATTTTAATAAAAGACTGAGCAAGTTTCATATCTTGATCTTGTTGAGCTAATTTAAGTGCAAGTAAACTGTCTGCACCAACACCCATAGCTTGTCCTGCTATATCAGCAAAACCTGCTGCACCTCTGTTGGTTGATTTTCCTGTTAAAAGTTTTGAAGCTACTTTCATAGAAATTAAATCATTTAAATTTTGATTGTTTGTTCCTGTCATTTTTTCAATCTCACTTTTAAATTCTCTAAAACCACTACTCATGTTAGAAAAACCTTTAGCGTTTTGTAATGTTTTTTGTCTTCTTTTTACAGAGTTTTCAATTTCTATATCAGTCATGCCCGCGTAAGCGCTTGCTTCATTCTCTGTTGTTGCTACAGGATTATCAGATCCTGGAGGTGTTTGACCTACAGATGTTTCAACTTCTCTGCCTATTATACTTCTAAGTTCTTTTTCAGGTACGTTAGATTCAATAGCTATTTGTTTAATTTGTGAATCCGTTGCTTTAGCTGCATCTGTTACACCTAATTTTTCAGCAATATCATTTATTGTAGATGTTTGTTGTAATTTTTTATTAAGAGTTATTTCTCCCTCTGTTTTAGGATCTCTAATACCTATTGGCATTGGAGGTTTATCTATTTCTAATCTTCTTTTCACCATTGGAGATTTTTTTCTTTCTTCTTCTGTAAGATCTCTTCTTTCTCCAAATGTAGGTTTAGACATAATTAATCTGTCTTGTATATCTTTGTAATATTGTTCGTTACTCATATCTTCAGGAACTTCTACAGCTCCTGCTGGCAGTTGAAGAGAGGCTCCAGTTAAGGCACCCCCAATACTTGATATAGCTGTTTTGCCAGGGTTTCCTACAATGGCTTTTTGTAGTCCTGTTGCTTTAGGTAATAAATATTCTCCTGTTTCTCTTAAAGCTGCAATACCAGATCCTTTCATAGTCGCTGGAAGAAAAGCTGCTGCAGGTAATGCATAGGACATACCTTCTATCATTTTCCCTGTGTCGCCTTCTCTATATCCTTCTCCAGCTATATTTGCTCCAATTCCAAGACCATAACCTTCTAATCCAGTAAGAGCGGTTCTTACAGCGGGTCTTGCCATTTGTCTTCCTAGGAAATTAAATGTTGGGGCTGCTGCAGCTCTTAGTCCTGCACCAATAGCGGCTCCTGCAAAGTAACCAGGAATCTTACCACCATGTTTTGCTTTATAAGCCTCCATAGCCTTCTTTTGAAATAGAGGTCTTTTTAAAGTTTTATCCATGTACTACCTCGCGTATTGTAAGGCGGTTGCTGCACCTGGTTGTCGATTTAACATTGAGTATGTTGCATAAGCACCAAGTCCTGCACCTGCTGCTTGAGCAAGTGGGTTTCCTGCTGCTCCCCCTGGAGCGGTGTTCGTTGTAAGTGCAGATTGTGTTGTAGGACCTGCTGCATAAATATTTTTTAAGAACTCTGCTCTTTGATATGGTTCATAAGCTTGTTGTAATTGTGTTGATCTTGAAGCATCTAATGCTTGTTGACCAAGTTGTCTTTGTAATCCACCCGCAGCCATCAATTGGTTAATATCAGCTTGTGCCATACCTTGTTGTTGTCTGCCTAATACACCTAGTTGTCCTGCACCTTGTAATCCAATTTGTTGTTGTTGCGATGCTAAATTTGATGCCTGACTAAAACCTCTAGCCATAGATTGTCCAATATTAGCTTGTCTTGCTCTTTCTATTTCAGCTTGTGCCACTCCTTGTCTGCCTCCACCAAAAGCTCCAGCATTTACTGCTTGAGCACTTAATTGATTTTGAGCCATACTAGCTTGTCTATTTATTTCGTCATTTACATAAGACTGATAAGGATTTAAAAATTGATTTATATTTGGTCCTTGTAGTGAAGTTAATGCAGCACCTATTCCTGATTGAGTAGTAGGCATACCTGCCCCCATAACCCCTGAAGCAGTAATTCCTTGTTGTTCAAGTGCACCTAATGGAGAAACTTGTACTGAAGGTATGTTAACAGGAGTTTTTGCAAGAGAACTTGCAATGTCCATTAACCCTAGTTTTCTTTCTTCAATACCTGGAGCTTCTCTTACGTATTGAGTTGTTGTTGCTGGTACTGAAGCTTGTTGTGGTGCTGATGAACCACCTCCGCCTCCTCCGAATATTCCACTTACTACACTTCCCATATTATTTTAAATCCTTTTGATATAATAATCTTTTAACTTTCCATCCCCATGGTTCCAAAAAGTTTTTCCAACCAGGTCTTGCTAGAACCGCTATTCTTTTGCAATTGTTTTGAATTGCTAAATTTTCTATCGTTTCCGCAGCCTCTTTTTGCCATAGTTCTCTTTTTTCTCCCTTTAATAATAACACTTCAACTTGTTTAAAGTTAGGTAGTGTAGATACTGTTGTTACAAATACACCAAAAACTTTATACTTTTCTCCGTCATCAGAACCAACTATGAGAAATAATTGATATTCACCACGTTTAATTCTCTTCTTCATCTCAGATACTGACATTGGATTACCATCATATTGTAACCCTTCTTTGACCATAAATTCTGCCAGTGGCCAGTATTCTTCAATCATCTTAGGTTCTATAAATAAAACCCCTACTTCTTCTTTAATTGTTTTTGCTGCTAGCATCAATTAAATCGTAAATTCTTTTAAATCTTTTTTGTTGCTCATAAAAGAACTCAGCTCCTACTTTTCTTTGTTCTTCTTTATTATTTATATTTGCACCAGCTACTATACCTGCTCCTCTAACTGCTGCCGCTCTTGAAACAAATTCACCATCAGCTAATTGTGCTAACATTGTGTCTTCGTCTTCATCACCCATACCTGCTCCGTCTTTTACAAAACCTCCAGCACGAGTGTAGTTATTCATATCATTCTCATCATGAGAATGTTTTGAAGGAAGAGCTTGGCCTCCTTCGTTAAATTTTGCTATGTTTACAATTCCACCAGAATTAAATTCTACTGATTTAAATCCTTGTGTAGGATCATTGCCTAAGATTTCTTCTACCGTTTTATATGTTGCTGGGTCTTCTAATGCTGTATCAACTCCTGTTGTGTAGTCTCTTGTCATAAAACCAGTCGGTGTTCCTGGTGCTCCTGATTTAGCAAATTTTGTGTAAGCTTTGTTTGGTGTAGGTAATAAATAAGATTGTGGTCCTTCATCTTCTCCACCCATGCCACCAAGTAATGTTACTGCAGCCGTTCCTAAACCAAGTTTTCCTGCCGTAGATTTAGGCATTAAGTTTGAAAAAAAGTTTCCAGCTTTTGCTTCGTTACCAACTAACCCTTGTCTAACTCCTGGGTCATCTCCTATGCCAGTAAACATTTGTTGAGTTTCAGGTGTTCTACCAAATAAAGCACCTATACCTCTCATAGCTCCTGTCTGTCCAAATTGTTGTCCTAATGAAGATCCTGCTAAAACATTACCTGTTGAACCAAATGATTGAAATGGACCAATGCCTCCCATACCTGCTAACTGAGTTCCTCCACCAAGTAATACAGCATCTCTCAACGCTCTGTTAGTTGATTTACCTCGAAGTTTTTGAACGCCAAATGTGGCTAGTGCTATTGTAAATGGATCCATAATAATACTCAATCGTATCCTGTAATATTACCATTTTACTTAGTCTTTATCAACTCATCAGCAAAACATCCTCTGTACTGATGTTCGCCAACATGTGAGATTCTATCTGTAACCAAGGCATAACATTTACCGCCTATATCTTTCCATCTTTTACAAAAAGCAAAATCCTCTCCCATATAAGTTTTATTGACAGGGTCAAACCATGTATCAAAAAGATTATAAAAATAAGGCCTGTTTATCATTTCACCATTGATGACAGTTTTTTGTACTATCTCCATTTCAGGGTAAGCTTTAATCATTTTCTCTATTACTTGTTTTTTAATTAACATACATCCAGTTGGTGAGTGAGTTACTTCAATAACACCATCATCAACCCTTATATTATTTTCTTCTTTTACTTTCATGGGGTATCTATACAAACCTTTAAAGCTTAAATCTTTTGCGTTTTTAATTTCTCCAGCTTGTATTCTTTGCCATGCTTTATCCCAGTTTAAATCTTTTAATGGATAAGGAACAGATATTACTTCTTTATCTGATGCAATCATTTTAAATATAGACTGTGCTTGAAAATCAATGTCAGAATCAATAAACAACATATGAGTGTGGCCACTTTCCATAAAACTAGACACACATAAATTTCTTCCTTGCGTAACTAATGAAGACTTCATTATTTGAAAAGAAACCAAAACATTGTTTTTCATACACTGTTTTTGAAAATCTAAACAAGCTTGAAAGTAATGAATTGACACCTCGCTATGACAAGGTGTTGCAACAAAAATAGAAAATTTTTTAGGGTCTTTATCTCCTGTAGGTGTTTCTTCTCCTGGTTTATCAAACCAAATAGGTTTACTAGGATCTTGCATTTAATACTCCTTGTAAAAAGTTAGTCCAATGACTAGCTATAATTTTCCAATTATAAAAATGATTAAAGAAATCTTGTTGAAATTTTAAGTGTGTATGGCAGCCTTCATCATTTACTTGATTAGGTATGCTTTCTATAACGGCTGCAAATTGTCTAGCTAAATTTTCAAAGTTTGTATCCATAGGTATGTATATAGGAAACTCAGAACATGTTTCATATAATGCACCATTGTCTGTTGTAGCCATATATAAACCACAGGCTAAAGCTTCAATAGCAGATATACAAGATGTTTCTTCCCACACATTAGGATAAATAAAAGCATCATAGGTATGTAAATTTTCTAATATATATTTATTTGGTTTGTATCCAATATAATTTACATTAGGTAGTGTTTTAGCTTGATCATACAAAGGCTTGTAAATATGATCGTTTTCTTTTTTAAAATCATTTCCATACACTTGAGTGCTACTGTATACATCTAATTCTATATTAGTATTTTTAACTAGTTGCATTGCTCCTAATAAAACAGACAATCCTCTCCATGGAGTAGGATGATATATTAATTTAATTTTTTCTCTTTTTGGCTTAGGGTCTCTTTGTTTTATATCAGTAATACCATTTTTAATCACTGTGCATTTTTCATGTGGAATATCAAAAGTCTTTCTCCATTGTTCATAGCTCCAGTGACTATTAAAAACATAATAATCATATTGTTTTATTTGTTCAGGGTTTTTAAAAAACTCTTGAAAATGAGGTTGGTCGGGAGCCATTTTTTGCCAAAGTATATTTATTTTATCTTTAGACAAAGGAACTTTACCTGGAACCGATGTACAGATTTGAAACTTATCTAGTAAGTCTTTAGACACATATTGTTCTAAAAAATTGTGTTGTAGCTCTGTGCCACCTAAAGGATTCATTTTTTTGTTTTACTAAAAATTGGAAGATCAGGAACTTCTACTATAATATCTGTAGCTAAATCTTCTTTAGGATGTTGTTTAAGAAAAGCTTCTTCATTTTCGTACTTTTCTCCAGTTTTTTTACTTCTATAAATAGTTTTTGTTTCGCATTTAATTTTTTGATATACAGTCATTGTATTTAATTACAATATATTAACGTCCCTGTCCACGATATTTTTTTGGATGTTTTCTCCCTGGTCCACATTTTTTTCTTATCCTACCAGGTCTTTTTTTATGCGTTCGTTTGTGATAATTACTAACTCCGTAAAGGGGTTTCTTTTTAGCCATTTTCTTGCGATCTATCTATTTGTGCATAAGATATTATACCTTGTATTTCATTAGCCGTTCCTGCTGTCATTTTTAAGATATCTCCACCTTCTAAAATAAGTGTTTGAGTAATAATATTAGAAACTGTATTAGCCGCTATAGCTTTCCTTGATATAGAAAAAGTAGCTGAAGCAGATGTATCAGTAACTTGAACGGATAGGTTTACAGGATTTCCACTTGAATTATCAACTTGTATTTGTTTTAGTATAAAAGTAGCACTTGTTGGACAAGATAAAACAGATGTCGTACCTGTAGTAGATAAATTAATTCCTTGATTTTTATATTGTATTGTCATGATAAAAAATAAGTAAACGCATCTTGTTTGTTTTTTATATCATTCTCATATGAGAAGTTCAACTGAGACTGAAGAGTTCTAAGTGCTTGAAGCACTTGTCTTTGATCTTCCTCAAAGTATTCAGATTTTGGTTCAGGTATTTGAATTATAATTTTTGCCATTATCTTCTACCGCTAGGCCTTACATCAAACCTAAATGTGCCGTATCTCCAACTTTCATTAAGGTTTTCATTTTCTATCTGCACCGCAGCTAATCTTCCTCTAGCTCTTGTATCTACTTTAGATGTGCTTGAGGATACTGTAAAAGGACCTAGTGGACTTGAAGAAGCTGATGTGCCTTGTGGAAACTCATTTAAAAATATAGTCACTTTTGCATTACCTTCAATACGTTTAAAGTCTGGTAAAAATCTTCTTATACTCATTAAAAACTCACCGTCTCCTGGCACACCTGCATTACCATTTAAATCAAATTCTCCTGATTTAATAAATGAAGGTATAGCTGTTGTTGTACCATCTCCATTTTCTTGGTTTACTCCAACCTCATGTCCATAATAAATAGAAGCACCATTTGATACTCCACTTACAATTGGAAAAGTTGGTGTGTTAGAAGCATTATAGTCTGTTGCATAAGGAACCTCATAAACAGTTGATCCCACCCACGTAGATCTATCTAATGTCCCTGTTGTCCATACACCTTCATCAAAATTATAAGTCACTACTCTATCAACAACAGAAGAAGCTGCAGAAGGATAGAACCAATTTATTTCTGAATATAGTTCATTAATACCAGCAAACACTAATTGTCCTGAATTATAATTTATTCCAGGATTATTGCCATCAGTTGTAAACACAAAATCTTCTACTAAACATGGTAGTGATTTAACAGTACCATCGTAAACATAAAAGCCTCCAGTTTTACCCATCCAAAAAACAGCACCGTTTGCAAAAGATCCTGCGTGTTGACCTAACAAACCATTGTTAGATCCTACTTTTCTAATACTAAATGTAAATGGTGGTCCAACAAATTGCATTTCATATGCAGCAGTATCTGTTAAAACTAAAATATAATCTTTACCTTTAATAGCTCCTACTATTCTTGTACCATCATCTAATCTAAATGTTCCTGCGGTGTTCGTTGATGTGGGCTCATAGTCAGATAAACTTTCTTGATCAGAAAATCTTATAAACATTTTGTCTTGTGTGGATGCGTTACCAATAGTTGTTTCTGTACCAAGGTGAAATAAATGTCTGTCTCTATCAGACACTAATGTCATTATTGATTTAGTGGGCATACCACTTCCTATAGTAGCTCTGGTTTGTAACGCATTTACATCAGCTGGATTCCAAGTAAAGGTTTGTCCATTGTGTACTGTAGCTATTAATATGTTTCCGTAATTATCTAATGCCCAGTTTGCTGGTTCGACAGTAACTGTGGTTGCAGAAGAAGCCTCTCCCCAACCTACAAAATCTGTAATGTCAGTTACAGTTGAACCATTAGCATGTTCAGCTGCAGTTGTGCCGTTGATAGCTCGAGTAATCCCACTGATTGTGTTCGTGCCAGTGGTGTTTGTTGTATATTCCATGTCTTCAGAACCTATTCTTAATTTACCGTTCGTTAAAGGTAAACTTGCTGTGCTTGTAAGTACCACTGATGTTGCGCCAACAAGCATAACTCCGCTATTGTTTATTGTTGTTGTTGAGGATGCAACTGGTCTACCTCCAAAATTAAAGGTACCCCAACCAAAACCGTATGTTTGATTTAAAGGACCAACAGGAGTGTAAGGATTTACATCTAAAGTACCATCAGTTGTAACACCTGATTTACTTTCAGCCGAAGGCATTGTTATTGTAAATGTTTTAGTTGTAGGTACTGATTGTACCTCAAATAATTTATCATCAAAATCAGTTGCTGTGTAAACTGTATTAGCACCAGTGAAAGATCCAGCGTTTGCAAAAGTTGTTATTTCGCCTACTTCTAGATTGTGAGAACCACTTGTAGTAATAGTTACTGTTGCTGATCCGTTGGTCGTTGTTATGTTAGCTCCAGTAGAAAAATTAGTTGTCTCTAAAGGAGTAATATCATAAAAAGCACCTTCATAATAAATAATTAAAACCTTATCGGTCCCTATTGCTGCGTATCTTTTACCTTCAGTATCCGCCCAAACATGTTGAGCTCTAGCTGCACCAACTAATTCTTTATCAACTAACGCTGTCCAACCACCTATTTTTTCAGGTTCCCCGTATCTAAATCTTACATTATCACCATCAACCCAACGACCTTCTGCGTCTGCTGGTGTTGATTGTTTATCAAATCCTGGTGCTATCTTTACTTTTGATAATGGCATAGTTTATTCTCTTTATAATAACTGATTATTATAGTATATAGTATATTTTATAATATGACTATAATGAAAGCAAGAATCGTTTGGTTTCCAGAACTGTTGACCTATATCGATTATGACTATCTAGAAGACTCTGTTTCTTGGGATCAAGAACAAGATCATTTAGCAAACGTCAGAAAATATTTAAAAGAAGATGGGCTGCTTTTTCCAGCTATCATAGCCTTTAATCATAACCACAATAAATATGAAATACACGGAGGACACTTTAGATTTAAAGCCGCTAAAGAATTAGGATATGATGGATTAGAAGCTTATAAAGTCTCTCATCCTAGAGATGTTCTTTATTTGACAGAGTTTAATCAAACGTGTTACAAACATTACTTAGAGCTGAAAAGGATAAAAGAAAATCATAGACCTAATATTAAATTTATATGAGTTACGAATCTTTAGAAGAAGCTACAAAATACCACCAACAAAACGCAGATTTTTGGACAGGGGAATCTTTAGCTGAGTATAAGTACGATGTTTGGACTATTGTAAAAGAAAAAAAAGTTACTAAAATTTTAGATTATGGTTGTGGTAAAGCTAAGTTCCATGCCCTTCTTTTTAATACCAAAAATACACCAGGCGCTCCTATGGGTATTAGCATAGCTAAATACGACCCTGCTTATATACCTTATTCTGTAAAACCAAAAGGGGACTTCGAATTAGTTCTTTGTACTGATGTTATGGAGCACGTTCAAGAAGATAAAGTAGACGAAGTTTTAAAAGATATATTTGATTCTGGCCCTTACATATTTATGACAATAACTTGTTATGCAGCTACTCAAGTTTTATTAAATGGTAAAAATGCACATTATACTATTAAACCACCAGAGTGGTGGAAAGAAAAATTAAAACTTTATGATGGAAGATACACGGTCATCTTTCAAACTAAGCCAGAAAGAGGAGGGGATGTTGTTAATAAAGAACCTTGGAATCCAAATGCAAAAACATTAGAAAAATTAGATAGGGTTTTAAGACAAGGGAAAACAGATAAAACATTAGATGAAAGTCAAAAAGAAAAAGCAAAACTTATATATAATGTATGAGTTTAGAAAAAGAGGTGATGTTTAAAACAATAGACACCCTAAATAAAAGTAAAATAGGAAGTACCTTAAAATTTAAAAATATAGAATACTATAAAAAGCTATATATTATTATGCCTATTATATTAAAGTATTGGGGATTTGTTTTTAAAGATAGAGAAAATAATTTCTTAGAAAGAAAAGATTTATATATAAAAGCCTGCACATTCAGAAGTATAAAATTTACAAGGAAAGCGTTAACAATAGCTATCGATCATATATGTAAGAATGAAAAATTTACTTATGATAAATTTCCTTTACGTAGAAAAAATTTTCCTAATATGGAATTAGTTAGTTTAATGGCAAGATTTTTTAATTATAAAGTAACTAAAGAAAGTCTAAGGGTATGGATATATGAACCTTCCAAATAAATTTTTAAAAGTAGATAGATTTTCTACACCTATTTGGCATGTTACAGATCCTGTATCTAGACAAGATGTAGAAGATGTTTTTGATAAAGTTATGGGATACCACGTTTATCAATCAGCTTTAAATGAAAGAAAAGAGCTACACTTTTTTTGGAATTACATAAAAGATAAATCAAAACAATTTTTACAAGAAATGGGAGCGGTAATTCCTCAACATAAAATGTTATTAATAAGTTGTCATGCGTTAAGAGGAACAGCTAAAGAACTTTCAATAATGAGCACCGTTCCTCACACACACCCTGAAAGTCATATTAGTGGTATTTATTTTGTGTCGGGAGATCCTAATTTAAATGGCGTTACATTTATTGACCCAAGAGCAGGGCACATGTGTAATGCTCTTCCTTGTGGACCAGGGTATACTCAAACACATATAGAATATACATACAAAGCAACGCCAGGAACTTTTATTTTTTTCCCATCGTATTTACTACATCAAATTATACATAGGGATTTTACTAAAAACTGTAAATATATACACTTTAATTGTAGAGCTAATTTAAATGGCTATACTATTCCACCAGAAGAAAAAATACTACTTCATTAATATGAACATAACTGATGCAATTTTAGAATTTAATAATATCTTTTCTAAAGATTTATGTAAAAAAATAATTGAATACACTGATCACAGAGCAGTAAATAAATTACATACTTTTGGTAAAACAGATAGAAGACAAGTTTTTGGTCAATCTTTAGATGATAGAAATATTAGTGATAAAATATATTTTAAATTAATACAAAGAGAAATAACAAAAATTTATCCTTTATATAAAGCAAGGTTTCCTTATGTAGTTACTAATACAATAAACCAAATAGATATTTTAAAGTACCCTGTTAACCATCATTATGGTGTGCACACAGATCACTTTTCTTTTGGTCAAAGAACTTTAAGTATAATTGTTAATTTAAATGAAGGTTACGAAGGCGGTGATTTAGTTTTCTATAATCCTTCTTCTCCTGAAAAGCCTGATATGAGTAAGAATGAGATGAAAAGAATAAAACTTAAAATGGGTGGTATAGTTTTTTTTCCAAGTATTTTTTTATACCCACATTCCATACAACCTGTAACAAAGGGAGTGAGATATAGTTTAGTCTCATGGTTAGTATAATGAAAAATAATATTAGAAAATTTAAATATAAAGTAATTAAAAATTTTTTTACAAAAGAAGAGCTAAGTTTTTTAAAGGTGTATTGTGAAAATAAAATTAGTGATGATGATTTTAGCTTAGGTGATCAGTCGCCTTTTACACCTTCTTGGTACAAAGATACCGCAATGAATAGCCTAGCTAAACTTAAGAAAGAATTAATAGAAAAAGAAACAGGGTTAAGTTTATTTGAAACATATACTTTTTGGAGAGCCTACATGTACGGATCAATATTAAAAGATCACACAGATAGAAAGTCTTGTGAGATAAGTGTTACTGCAAATATAGATCATTCAGAACCTTGGCCTATACATATGGAAAACCACTGGATTAAACTAGAGCCTGGTGATGCTATTGTTTACTTGGGTTGTGAATTAAAACATGGTAGAAAACCTTTTAAAGGAGAATATAACTATCAAGTTTTTATGCATTTTGTAGATCAACACGGACCTTACAAAGATTTTAAAGGAGATTTTTATGCAGGAGCGTAAAGCAACATTAACAAAAGATTTTATAGGTATCTATGATGGATATATTATAGATCAAGAATGTGAAAACGTCATAGACTTCTATAAAAAAGAAAATGAATTAAAACACACTTTTTCTAGAGTACAATCAGAAAACGCTGCTGGAACCTCAAAATCAGATACACATCTTTTTTTAAATTCTAGTAATGTTTATACTTGGCAATCAAATCTAAAAGTTTTTATGGCTAATTTTGATATGGCTATGAGAGATTATATTCAAAAAATTGATCTTAAAATTTTAAGTGGTTGTGACGTAGAATACACAACTATGAAAATACAAAAAACATTACCAGGACAAGGGTACCACGACTGGCATATAGAACATGGTCCAGGATTTGATAATGCGTCACGTTGTTTAGTTTGGGCAGTTTATTTAAACAATGTTGAAGACGGAGGAGAGACAGAATTCTTACATTTATCTGAAAGAGTTAAAGCTGTGAAAGGTAGAATTGTTATTTGGCCTGCAGGATTTCCTTACGTACACAGAGGTAATCCACCTCTTTCTGGTGAAAAATATATAATTACATCTTGGATGATGTTACCTAATAGAATTTCTTAAGCAGAAGTGTAAGAAGTTGGTCTTGCACCTAATCTAGCAACTTTAGCTTCCACAGTCTCTTCTGCTTCAATCTCACCAGCTTGTTCGTGGTCAGGACCATAGTATGTGTGATTAGTGTTAGCATCCCAGTCTGCTTGTGTACTAGCTAAATGAGCAGCGTCCCATCTAACAATAAAGTTATTTCTAAAATCTCCTAGAGTAGCTTGATCGTACTCAGAGTGTGGAGTTGAATCTCTATGCTCAACTTGATCATTATCGGTATTATCATCAGTAAATTGAATTGCATGAATGTTGCTCCATTTTGGATCTGACCAAAATGCGTCATCATTTATTTCATAAACCCCTGGGTTAGCAGATGTATACTCTTCTGTTTTTTTAAGAACTTTTTTATCGTCAAAAATTACTGTCCAAATACCATGTTTCGTCATAAATTATCTCCTAAGTCTTTATTATGTATACCACAGCCACATATGGTTGTAAAGTAGAAGTGGAATCCCCTGTAAAATTCGCTGACATATTATGTGAATGTCCGCCACCTCCTCCTGTTCCACCTGAAGAAGTGTTTGTTACTCTTGGTTGTGTTTGAGAAGCACAGTTAACTATACCACCTCCTCTAGTACCAGCAGAGTGCGAGTGACTAGCTATTTCGGGTGTAGACAAAGTATGTGAAGCAGTATTTCCTCCTACGTTTCCTGTAGATTGTACTGTTGCTGCTCCTCCACTTGAAGCTAGAGCTTTTGCATTTGATCTACCCATAACACATTTATCTTTTAAGTCTGGAACGTTAAAAGTAGTTGAACCGTTCCCTGAACCATAAGTAGTTCCTATGACTGCAAATAATGCAGAGTAAGTTGATCTACTTACTGCAGCGCCACTACAATCTAAAAATCCACTAGGTATACTAGAATCAGACCAAGGTAAAACAGTCCCTGTAGAAACAGAAGTTACCCCTGTTAAATTTTCTCCATCAAATGCGTATTTTGTTGCTTCGTAATTTGCCATAATAATCCTAAGTTTTTATAATATATAACAACGTCAAGTATGGTTGTAATACTGAAGTTGAGTCTCCTGTAAAAGTTGCTGACATATTGTGAGAGTGACCTCCGCCACCTCCTGTTGATCCAGTATTTCCTGGTGAATATTGTCCTGGCGGTTGACCTCCACAGTTTAATGCTAAACAAGCCTGAGCAGCACTGTTTGAGTGAGAGTGACTAGGTAATTCAGGTGTTGTTACAGTGTGAGCTGCTGTTGATCCTGCTACGTTACCTGTTGTTTGAACTGTGTTAGCTCCACCCGTTGACGCTAAAGCTTTTGCGTTTGATCTACCTAAACCAATATTATTTTTTAAGTTAGGTATATTAAAAGTAGTTGAACCATTTCCAGATCCATAAGTAGTTCCTACAATTGCGAATAAAGCAGAATAAGTTGATCTTGAAACAGCCGCTCCGTTACATTCTAAATAACCTGTGGGTAAAGAACCATCTGACCAAGGTATAATAGTTGCAGTTGGAACAGTGACAATACCTGTAACACTTCCTGCGTTGTAGTTATATTTTGTTGCTTCGTAATTTGCCATATTTCTCCTAAATCTTAATTATATACATTAAAGCTATGTAAGGTTGAACAACTGCAGTTGCATCACCTGAAAAGTTAGCTGACATATTATGTGAATGTCCTCCACCTCCTCCTGCACTTCCTGTATTTGTAGGGTTTGCTAATCTACCTGATTGTGATCCACAACATAAATAAGCACCACTTGGTTTTATAGTTGGGTGTGAATGTGGAGACATCTCTGGTGTTGTTAAAGTGTGAGCTGCTGTTGATCCAGCTATGTTTCCTGTTGAGGAAACTGTATTAGCTCCTCCTGTTGAAGCTAAAGCTTTTGTATTTGATTTACCAAGAGGTACATCATTTTTTAAATCAGGTAAATTAAAAGTTGTAGATCCATTACCTGATCCGTAAGTCGTACCTATTACTGCAAATAGTGCAGCGTAAGCTGATCTTGCAACAGCTGCTCCAGTGCATTCTAGAAAACCAGATGGAGCAGTAGTGTCTGACCAAGGCACAATCGTACCTGTGGAAAACCCTTGTATCCCTGTGATGGCAGCACCATCAAAATCATATCTAGTTGCTTCGTAGTTGGCCATGGATTATTTCTCCTTATATGTCCAGCCAGTAGTAGCGTCTCCTGAAAATATTAATGTGAAGCCAGCGCCTTGTGTATTTACAACAAGGTCAGCTGCTGCGTTTGCTATATTAGAACTATTTCTTCCTACAGTTAACGCGTTAGTTTGAAAATCGTAACCCTGGTCTATAAAAGATACTTCATCACCAGTAGCAGGTGATGCGGGTAATGTAACTGTTACTGCTCCACCATTTGTATTTACTAAGAGTTGAGCGCCAGCTTGAACTGTTTCACTAGCTGTAATTACTCTCCATTTTCTGTATTCGTTTTGTTTTACTATGTTTGTTCCATCAGCATATAACGTGTAACAGTTTCCTTCGCATAAAAGAACACCTGTACCTGATGCTGTTTTGAAAGTTAAAGTGTTTCCAGCATGATCAGTGCCATCAACAATATTGTAAACTTTTTCAATTGAATCTGGAACAGTTACCACTCTTGTTCCAGCTAAAGTTCCTGTAAGTTTTATTACAGCGTTTCTAGCGTTTGCGATTTGTCCATCAGTCATCACTAGAGTTAAGTTTGCTGATGCAGCACTAATAGCTTCATAACCTGCAACAGCTTGTTGTACTAAATTTAAATTTGTATTAGTTTTATCACCCCATGTACCAGCGTTTTCGCCAGTCACCATTAATTCTAGAGCTAAATCTGTTGAATAACTTGATGCCATATATCTCCTATTTTAACAAAATTATGCTGCGCGATCAACTGTAGTCCAAGTATTATTTACGCCAGGATTGATCTCGCTCCATGCGGTAATATTAACTGTTCCAATACTAGCAGTCAAGCCTATGCCAGAGGTAGATGCAATAGCACTACCCGTAACTGTAACAGAACCAATTGATCCATTTAATAATCCTGCTGTTGTTACTGGATATACAGAAACTGGAATTACTGTTCCTATAGATGTTGTAGCGGATTGACCTGTAGCTGTTTCATTAGTTGATTGTACTAAACTTATACTACCAAGTGATAATGTAGCTGATATTCCAGTGACATCTACCGCTATTAAAGGTTCAGGTATAACTGCTGCAACACTTGAAGATAGACTTTGACCAGATACACTTTCTTTTGTAGACTGTTCTAATGATTGATTACCTAAACTTAAACTTAATGCATTTTCAGATGCAAAAATTGTTAAGTCATTATCAATTCTTAATGAGCTTATTCCTTGAGTAATAGTAAGTAAATCTAATCCAGTTACAGGAACAGTTCCGTCAGTAAATCCAACTGCAGCCCCTTGAGATACAGACATGGATTGCCCTTGAGCTTGTACGCTAAAAGCATCTCCCCAAGCTCTGTTGCCCCAAGTTCCTCTACCCCAACCTTTTTCAGTTAAAAATTGTTCATCTATCGTTACTGATCCAATATTAGTACCTGCGCTGATACCCGTAACAGTAACATCTGAGTTACCAACTCCTTGTGCTGCTCCTGCAGAAACATTTAAAGTTTGTCCTGCTGCTTGCTGCTCTGTTCCAATTTCTATGGTAGTAGTTCCTTGAGAAGATGTTAAGCTTTGACCAGCTGCAACAATTGAAGAACCAAATTTAGCAGTTACCGATCCAATGCTTGTAGACATTGATTGACCTGTAACAACTACATCACCGCCTACACCCCAACCGTTTTCGCCCCAAGTTAATCTTCCCCAACCCTCATTTACTTCTGCAGAAGGTTCTAAAGTTACACCTTGTGAAAGTGTTGCGCTAAGTCCTGTTACTGAAAAAATAGTGTCAGCTTGGTCACCCCAATTGTTGACACCCCATTGACCATTACCCCAGTTATTACCAGCCATGAACGGCTCCTGGGTCTAACGGAAGCCCCGCTATGAAAAACAAATTAGTAATGTTCGCCACAGCGGCACCTCCTTTAAAGTTAAGCGATTCTTAGTATAGCTGCACTCGTTGTAAATGCTGGAAACTGAATAGTAAAAGTTCCTGCAGTTGCAGTTTTATCACCGCCAAAATCTAATACCGCTACAGCTGGATCTCCAGATGCAGTGTCATTATAAATTAATGCACCTCTAGCAGTTAAAGTTACACCAGTAAATGATAAATCAGCAAAATCTGTTATAGCTGTGTTCGTAGCTATAGATGTTCCTACATTTACAAGGGCGCTTCCGCCTGCTGTGTATTGACCAGTGTTAGCAACTTCTGTATTTGCTCCACCACCTGGGTTGGTTGCATATGCAGTTGTTGATTTTCCTAAAGTAGCTGAGTTAGTATACATTGCTAATTTGAATGTATTTCCACCAGAACCACTAGTGCTAAAATTGTGCTTGGCTTCCAAAAGTTCTTTTTTGAAAGAGTTTGCGATTGCGTTAGTTGTTATTGCCATGTTTTCTCCTATTTAAATTTATGGTGACGGTGAAGGTACTTTGATTCGAGGCACTCCACTGTCGTATTCTCCTCTTCTTCGTCTGCCCATTTGTTGTAGAGCAAAAGCTTGTATGCTTTGATTATACCTGTCAGAATACAGTTTGTATAGGTCATCGGGACCTTTAAGATAGCTGTACGCTTCTTTTAAAACTCCGTATAATAATAAAGCCTCCTGGTGTTGAGACAGGAATGTGTTTGTAGAACTATCAAAATGTGGTGGATCTTTAATATAGTTGATTTGAACAGTATATGCTTGATCAGGAGTCGGTGCTAATAATATGTTTGTTTCATCCCAATTTGCATAAAATTTAGGTTGCCCTGTTACCGTATCATTTGGAGAATATTCTGAAATAAAACTAGTTTCTCTTTTTTCAAGGAAATCTCTTACATCAGAACTAATAACTTGAACAGATCTTAAAATTAATAAGTCAGCTGGCATAGAAACATATCTATTAGAAGCTGTTGTATTTGAAGTAGAGTATTTTCTAAGATCATCATAATCTACACTTCCTGCAATATCTAATTCTGTATTTCTTATAAATTGATCTAATATAGAATCTGTTAATACATTACTGTCTACCTCTGTGTAGTTTCTTACTTGTGTTAAAAAATTTGTATAAGTAATTGCCATTATGATATACTCACTGTTACTGATCCTAATTGAGCTGAAGCTTTTCTTCTTCTATTTTGTAAAGAAGGATCTCTTGGTTGCATTGTAGGTCCTTCTGTACCATCGTGTTCTATTGCGTAAAATACTTGAAAAGCAAATTGACCAGGTAATGTAAGGTTAGCGACTGCTTGCCCTTGGCCACCCGATCCAGCAATTGTAATGTCGTTTGAAAAAGGTACTTCAGGTTGTTGAAAGTCTTGTGCTCTAGAATTTTGTAAAGCAATAGGATCAGCTACAACTCTTTTTCTTCTAATCTGAGGCTGTTTAGGTTCAAATTCAGAAGTGTGTACTAAAGAACCATTCCATTCTCTAACCATTTCAGTGTATGGAAATGCCATACCAGATCTATCTGATATTGCTAATGATCTTTTACCTCTTGCAAATGTTCCCATTATACTCCATCTCCAAAAAAAGTTTGAGGTGAAATATATAAAGATGTTCTTGAACCATCTTCATCTAATGCTCTTTTCATTTCATCTTCATAAGCTAATTTTAACATGTCTGTTTTTTCAGCTGCTTTCATAAAAGAAATATAGTAAGCTAACCCTGATACCATACAAGGTAAAAATCTAAATGGTGTGTCAGGAGTCTTTCCATATGCTCCTGCGTCTTCAATCCTATTTATTGAATAATATTTTAAAGTTGTGTAAGTGCTTAAATTAGGAGCTTGGTATAAATATATAATAGGTGTAATCTGTCTATCTACATAGTATTGAGAAGGTTGTCCTATAGCATATTTATTAGGAAGAGCTGAATATGCAGATCTATCTATTTTAGTTAAAGATACATCTTGTGTGTTAACATTATTTCCAGCAGCATTTGTGCTTGAAACAAAAGCTTCAAGAACATCACTTACTGAAGCAGGTGTGGTGTAATTAGGTTGTCCACTTACAAGAGCAATTTCGTTAAGTGCTACTTTCCAAAGATGTATACCTCTATTTCCCCATTCAGAAAAAAGTAAATTTAAATTACGTCTTGCTCTTTTTAGATCATAACCTGATTGAGTTGATAAACCACATCTCTCGTATGCTTCATCAATGACTTCATCAATATTTAAATCAAATGCTGTTGTTCCTGAACTTGCCATTAAAACCTCTTTTTAAATCCTAGTCTTACTCTATCTTTGTTAATACCAATACTTACTCCTGATTTTTTATATATCTTATCATAACTTAATTCAGGGTTAAACTTAGCCTCAGAATCTCTTATTGTAGTAATTAAATTATCACCCTTTTCAGCTTTAGTTCCTTTTGTTTGAAAAAAATTTAAAGAAAATTTACCTTTAGGATACATATTAACCTCTGCACCCTGATCGGCTTTCAATATTGTTTTTACATTTGTAGGTTTACCACCAACGCCTTGTGCTTTACTTCTCTTTCTTACAACAGCAGAACGCTTTTGCGAGCTTGTCATTTGGCTTGCTTTTGCAGCAGGCACGCATTTGGGGTATTTTCTTTTTGATCCACTTGCAGATTTTCTTCCACATGATTTATATCCTCCTCCTTTTTTAGGTGCTGATATATCCACCCATTTTTCGTTAAACCATTCTTTTAGGCCTCCTGATTTCATACCAGCAGGAACACAATTAGGAACCATCCTATTTCCTTTTTTCTTCATTCCTTTTTGTTGGTAGCCTTCCCAACAAGTTCCTCTTTTAGACATCGATCATTCCTTTGTAATAAGACTCATAAGACTTATTAGAAATTTTCTTTCCACCTACTTCACTTTTAATGTATGGACCAATATATTTACCTTCACTAGCTTTTACTGTGCTTAAAGTTTTAGCTTGCGCTGCGTGTAATTTAGATGCTTTTTTTAAACCTTTGATAACTTTGTTTACCTTAACTTGATCGCCTTTGGCATACTTCATTATCCCGCCCTTCATAGCTGGTTTAGGTCCTCTGAAGTCTTTTCTTTTTTTACCTGATGGATCTTTTATTTTACCTGCACATATTTTAGATGCGTAGGCGTTAGCATATGCTGAGGGGTACACTGCGAATTTTCTTTTCGCTGCTGCTTTACCTCTTGGACATAGTTTTGTCATAGTATTTTTCCTTTATTAGGTCCGTTTTTAATTCTATATCTATTGGTACCCGATCCATTAATTTCTACTTCTTGTCTAAGAAATTTAAACATAGCCATCCGTTTAGCATTTTCAAATTTTTCTTGAACATACTTGATGACTTTATTTTTATTTACTTTTTCTCTATCATCCATAACTTAGCGGCCGCATTAAGAGTGTTATTTCTCTCCTTTTTACGGTTGTACAACTTCTTTGATTGTACCACTTTCGGTTTGAATGCGCTAGACCTTAGACTTTTTGCTATTGGATTTGTAGATTTTACCATGTGTTTTTTCCAATACTTTTCTAAATTTGCTTTTTTCAGCTTTGCCCCAACCTCTACCTAAGCCAGGTTCTAATTGTTTTTTTATCTGTCCTCGTGTAATGGCCATTATTCTATTACTTTACCATCTTTCCATTTCATATCAGCTAAACCATTCTCATAGCTCTTTCCATCATAGGTTAGAATTTGTTTTCTATTACTTCCTTTTTCATTATAACTACAATGGATCCATCCCGCTGATGGATCAT
>Ga0209535_1000919_pt1 | contig 20460 bp, 22 predicted proteins | sample LinPmetageLP28_FD_184041 | JGI IMG/M metagenome (GOLD analysis project Ga0209535, IMG submission 184041) | Marine viral communities from the Pacific Ocean - LP-28 (SPAdes) (version 2) | ecosystem: Environmental > Aquatic > Marine > Oceanic | place: Pacific Ocean | collected 2009-08-22
GACCTAAATGTTTTAATTCTCTTCCATTATTCAAATATGTTTTAGATATATCATCATAATTTAAAGGACTACTTCTTGTAATAGTTCTATCTGAAAGATTTTCATTATTAAGAGTTAATCTATAAGATTTTAAAGCACCATTTAAACCATTAATTCCACTAAAAATATCAGTTCCAAATCCTACATAAATATTATTAGATCCAGCATCAATAAGATAATTTTTTCTAACACTTACTCTATTATTATGATTATCCTCTTCTAAATCATAAGAATAATAATTTAATTGATTAGGGACATTTTGAGGATTAACAACAACTTTTAAAACTAAATCCATTTTATTAATTTCTAATGATGACGAAGCAATATCAACACCGATAGCAGTTATACCTTGAACAGATCCAGCACCGATCCCAACGAGTTCAGCATCTAAAGTAATTGTTATTTTTCCAGTAGTTTCGTCATGAGATATAGAGGTGATTACTCTTTCTCTTCTCGCTGGTAATACTGGATTAGTTGTATTTAACGATAATTTTTGATTAACAAAATAAGGACTTCGTCTTTTAAAATCATAAGTAGAATAAACACATTTAGTAGTAAGAGTGTTAACCGCCATAACACCACCACCAGCAGGAGCAACATACGGCACATCCTCAAAATCTCCCTGTTGTTCTCCAGCACCCTGATCCGCTGGACTTCTCGCCCATACACCATCACTCGCTCCTAATGTCTGTAGTGCTTTTAATTTATCAAAGTTCATCTCTAAATGAATATCAGTATCTCCATATAATCCAGCGTCATATTGTTCTTCATTAGCAATATCAAACAATTCATTAAGTTTAATTCTAACATTATGAGATTTATTACTTGATTTTAAAGAACCTTCTTTAACAGCATCTAAAAAAGGAGATGATCTTTGTTCAGCAACACCTAAAGTTCCTGCTAAAGAATAATAACTCCTATCCTCTTCTTCATTAAGATCTTTTTCAAACATGTATAAAATATTTTTTAAAGCATCAACTCTACGAACCTCATCAATCTTACCTTTATTTGAGCAACTCATAAAACAATTTTTAACTAAACAAGCATTAGGATAATTATAAAAATCTGTTCCACCAGCACCACCGAGATCATTATCTGTTAATGAAAGATCTACCATATAATTAGAAACACCTCCACTATTAGGGATATTTCCAGCACTCGCAGTTGTATTAGTATCAACACCCTTTAAGGTCATGTTAACATTAATATAACTATCTTTTAAATTATATACTGAACCTGCTGGGATTGTAAAATCACAAAGATTTTTATCCGTTGTATTAAAACTACCTTGTTTTGAACTCAACTTAATTATACGATCCATATTTATATATTATATATAGATAAAAAAATAATAAAAATAAAAAAAAAAAATTAATTTAATTAACTCCTATTTGTATTGATGATTGAGGTGGTAGAGGTAAGGATGGTAATGACGCTTTTTTATGTTCTGCTCCGAAAATACCTCCTATAAGTCCTCCTACTCCTACAACTAAAGATATAGCATCAGTGATGGGATCTTCAATACCTCCACCTTCAGCGTCAATTTCTCCTGCTCTTATAACAGATTTAACAATATCCTTTCCTATATCATCTTCACCAGTTTCATCTACTACAGGATCTGTCTTAGGTTCTATAGTATCTTCATCTAATTCATCAGAAGGTTCTTTTTCTTCTTGTGGTTGTGGTTGTGGTTTAGGATTTTCTGCTGGGTTATTTGTTTGAGCATTAGGATTTTGTGTATACTTGTTCATAGTTCTTACTTCTAATTTATTTTCCATCTCTTTTTGTTCTATTTCTGAAAGATTATTTTTGATCTGATTTCTAATAGGATTTTCTCTTGATTCTTTTAAATCTGATTTAAATGACGCTTTATCCTCTTGACTTAATCCTTTATATTGTTGTTTTAATGACGCTTTACTATCTTTTACTGCTTGTAGTTTACTTCCTTCTAAATCTTCTACTGATGGTAATTTTACTTTTGTCCCTTGTCTTTGAGCATTAGTCATGTCGTCAGTAAGATCTAACGCTTTTCCTTTACCTTTACCTTTTCTTAATTGATTTATAGCATCTCTCGTATCTTGTTTAACTTGTGCGGTTTGTATATCTCTAACGCTTGGATTCGCTCCTAAAGTTCTTACAATATCATCATCCATATTTGATGAAACAAAGGGATTATCTAATTTTGATTTTACACTATTAATTAAATCCTCTGCTGATCCTTCTTGTGTCTGTGTTTTTCCTAATTTTGTAGGTGCTTTATTTACTTGCTCCGATAGATCACCTAATTTATCCCTTAAAGTTCCTAATGATTTAGGAGATGAAAAAGGATCTTCTTTTAATAATTCCTCTGTAGACTCAGGTTTAACTATTCTTGATAATTGTCCTCTTGCGTCAGATATGGTCTGCCTCGCTTTTGTTTCTGCTTGTGTTTTTAAATCTTGTGCTGTCTGTATTGCTTTTGATGATATTTTATTTTTAGCATTTTTTAAAACTTGTTCAATACCTCCTTCTTGATAATCCTTTTGTATACTTTCCGCTTGTTCTAATAACGCTTTTGTTGTCTTACCTGCTTTATCAGTAATTTTATTATAACCGAACTTTGTTAATCCTCTTGCTCCATCAACTATTAAGGGTTCTGTTAAACCTTCTGCTACACCTTGTATTTCTCTTTTTTTTGCTTCTATTCCATTTATTATCGCTTGTTTAACTCCGCTTTGATCTTGTTTCATAGCATCATATCCACTTACTTCATTATCATAATTATAAAAACCATCCATATTAATATCTATATTATATATATATATTTATAATGAGTAAAAAATTAAAAATAAAAGTTATGAAAGATAAATCAGATGATTTTGAAATAGATAAAGGATTACTATTTGATATTCCTTTCAGATTATTATTTGTAATGAGAACTGGAGGAGGTAAATCAAATCTCATAGGTAATTTTTTTAGAAAGGAGTTTTATGGGGGTAATTTTGATGGTGATGATATTTATATTATAAGTCCTATGATAAATGATAATAAATTAAATATGTTAGTAGATTTCAAGGATATTCCTGATGATAATATTATAACTGAATATGACGAAGAAATTATTAGTGCTATTTATGATAAATTAACAGAAGAGTTTTCTGAAAGGGTTGAAATGGGTAAACGCCCTCACAATAAAGTATTTATATTTGATGATGTATCATGGTCAGGTTCTTTAAGAAAAGGATATTTTAATATAATAAATAAGATCTTCTGTAATGGTCGTAAACATAACATTTCAGTAATAATAACAAGTCAATTTTATAACCATATTCTTCCATCCTGTAAAGGTCAAGCATCAGGTATGATTATAGGTAATACATCAGAAAAACAATTAAAAAATATTGCTGATGATAATAATTATCTAAAAGATGAGAAAACATTTAAAAAAATGTTTCGTGAAAATGTAAAAGAAAAACATGATTTCCTCGTGATAAATTATAGTAATAAATCTAATGAAATATATATGAATAAAGATTTTGAGGTAATTACTTCCACATAGATCCCTTTTTCCTTCCACTACTTATTACAGAAGGTTTTTGTATATTATTTATATTAGTTCTTTTAAGAACTTCTTCTTTGTCTAATTTTCTTAATTTCTTTTCATTTTGTATATCATATTGTTTATCTTTCATTACATTTTGACTTAAATCCTCTTTATTATTGTTTTGTAATTGTTTTGTTAATTCATCAATTTTCATTTTTAAATTATTGTTTTCATCTTCAACATTCTTTTTATTATTTCTTTTTTTATAATCTTCTTCTAAAACATCATCAATCTTTTTTCTTTCTTTTTGTTTTAATATCTTCTTATATTCTGCTCTTTTCTGTCTATTTTTCTGTGCTGTTTCTCTTCCTTTTTTTAAGTTTTCTAATAATTTTGCTTTCCGTTCTTCCGTCATAGGTTTCCTTTCTCTTTTAGGTTTATCTTTCTTTATAGGTTTCTCTACTATTCTATGATTTTTAGGTATATAAACCTCTTCAGTTTCTACACTTTCCATATCTACTAATTGTTCAGGTGTATCTGATCGTTTTTCTTCATCTGTATCTGAAAAATATTCATCAAACTTATTAGACATTATTACAAATATATTAGAAAATAATTCTGTAATAATTTTTAAATACTTTCTTATTTTCCTATTTTTTTCATTGTAATATCGTGTGCTTGTTGAAAACAAAATCCTTCTAACATTAATTTTTTCATCATTTTTAGGTGATCTTTACTATGATGTTTTTTATGTTCGTTCATTAATCTTTTTTGTAATACTGATAATCCCTTTTTAGGTTGATACATAGGTTTAACTTTTTTCTCTTTATTCATTTTTGCTGGAGTATGATAGGGCATTTTATACTATTTAGAAATATATTTTTTTAAATTAAATCTTTTCATATAATCTTTAATTGCTGTATTAATATTAGAAGATTCACCCCATAAAACATAATAAGATAAGTATCCTGCTCTTTTAAAATCATTTGTTCTTAAATCTTTCTCATGTCTTTTCCTATATCTATCTCTCGCTTCTTTATCTTTTGTAAGAGTATAATCATTCATTCCCTTACTTCCGAAATTAGTTGTTTTTATTTTCTTTTTATTTTCATCATAAAATATTGCGGTGTATTTGTATTTAGGTAATGTTGATTTTTTTATAGATACAAACATTATATATTATATTGATGATATTTTAATTTTAGTTTCATTTGATTCTATTTCTATGGTATCTAATTTACCATCTCCATCAGTATCATTAACAGAGCATTTAGACGAACAACATGAACTAACACATTTACACTTAATTTTAGTAATCCACTTCATAAATCTTTCTATTTTTTTCATATTAAATATAATATATATATTATTGAATATTTTAATATTTATAAATTATTTTTCTTTAACATATTTTTTAAGTTCTTCTATTCTCTTTCTTAAATCTTTATTTTCAGTCTGATAGTATATAATTCTAATCTTTAATTTATTAAAAATATCATCTAATTCTTCTATTAATTCTTTATCCTTCATATTATATAATATTTTTTTATTTTTCTTCTGATCCTCTTTTTATCTGTTTATTTCTTAAATTATATTGTTTATTTTCTATCTCTTCTTTTATCTCAACTTTAATTTTGTTATCTTGTTTATCTTCAGATCTACTCAAGACATTTTCTAAAATCTCTAATACTCTTTCTCTTGAATAACAACTCATAAAATGTTTCACCTTACGACATTCATTACATAAAGTATTAATAATTAAATATTCTTGATTACAAACAGGACAAGAAAACATATTTTTATATTATACTATTATATATTAATTATGGAAAATAAAAAAATGAATCTACCTGAAAATGTTTTAAACCCATCATTATACATTAAAGCAAAAGAAACAGCAGATAAAAAATATAAAAGACATGGAGCATATAAAAATATGTTTTTAGTATCTGAATATAAAAGATTAGGTGGTAAATATTCAGGTAAGAAACCTGATAAGAAAAGTGGATTAAGTAAATGGATAAAAGAGGAATGGGTTCAAGTATTACCGTATTTAGAAACAGGAGAAAAGGTTATCTGTGGAAGTGGATCAAATAAAAAAGGATGTAGACCTTTAAAAAAAATGAATGATAAAACCCCTATAACATTACCGCAATTAATAAAAATACATGGTAAAGAAAAATTAATTAATCTCGCAAAAGAAAAAAGGAAAAATATGGACACGAGAATAAACTGGAAATTAGGAAAAATATATTGATATAATATAAACATGAATAAAACACCTACTAAAAAAAATACATTTTTTAAAAATTATGATTTATATAGTGATGCTAATCCTAATGATACGATCTCAATAAGATATAAAACGATAAAAGATGTTAGAGATACAATAAACATGTTAGAGAAAGGATTTAAATCAGATAAAATAAAACATAACAGAAATAGTCAAATTGTAAATGTAATGACGCAGAGATTAAGAGTAATTTTAAAAAATCATGATAAAGGAAAAGATAGATTTGAGTTAAGTAAAAGATATTTTAATTTTTTAAAAGAAAGAACAAAAATAAAAAAAGATAAAAGAAAGGAAATGATTTTTAAATAAAATAATATTATATTACTATATAAATGGTAAAATTAGAAGATTTTTCAGTAGGAGAAATAAGGAAGATAATCTCTAATTATAATTCAACATTAAAAATTACAGGATACTCAAAATTAAAAAAAGTAGATTTAATAAAACGATTAAGGGAACATAAAGCGATAACATTATCAGAAACAAATAAAGGAATAAGTATTAAAGTTAAATCTCAAAATATAAAAACAGATAAAATTAAAAAGGAAAGAAAGAAACCTGAAAAGAAACCTGAAAAGAAACCTGAAAAGAAACCTGAAAAGAAACCTGAAAAGAAACCTGAAAAGAAACCTGAACCTAAACCTGAAAAGAAACCTGAACCTGATAAAAAAAAAATATTAATGGAAAAAATAGAAAAATTAATAGATAAGTTTGATAAAGATTTTTATGTGCCTGATGATGAGGTTGTTATTGAAATGGATAATGAATATTTAGATAATTTTAACAAACTAATAAAAAAATATGAAGATGAAAATATCAAAATAGGTGAATGGCAATCAATAAACGATCTGATAAAAAAATTAAAAACAAGAAGTAAACAGTTAAAAGATGTTTTAGATGATGAGAATAAATATAAAGAAGAAAGGGATAGTTATAAAAAATTATTTGATGAAATTGATGAACAAGTTAAAGATATTGAAAAAAAAATGAAAGAAAAATTAAGTTTGAAAGAAGCATCAGTTTATTTAAAAAAAATAAAAAAAAGAATGATTTATTTTAATGAGGAAGATAATAAACTTTATATGAGTTTAGACGACGATATGACGAATAAATTAATAATGAAAATTGACGAATTAAATAATAAAAGAACACTTCTTAAAAATAAAATAGATCAATTTAGAGATTTTGTTCAAGATATAGGATACGATGATATAGAAGAAGAAGATAAAAGTAGAGGTTTAGGTGTTTTATCTACTAAAGATTTAACTAACATTTATGAAAAAAAAAAATTAGAAAAACCTGTGCCGTTTTTGTGTAATTATACAGGAGGTATGGTATTAACATCAGTAGTCATGAGTAGACATAAAAACGATTGTGTAGTATTAAAAAAACAAAAAAGAAGCATAGGTGAAAGAATAACATCTGTTAATTTAGAGTTAACACAAGAAAAAGGACAAAATAAACTTAAAGTAGGTTTAGAATACGAGAGTAGTTATACTTCTTATAATAATGATATAGTAAAGTTTAATAAAAAAAGTGAATTAGGTGAATTAATCGCAAAACAATATTTAAAATGTAAAAAAAATAATAAATGTTTAGTTATACCTTTAGTATTAACACATCATAAAGGAGGAGGACATATGAACATGTTAATTTTTAATCATAAAAGAAATGAATTAGAACATTTTGAACCTCATGGAACTTATTTCGGAGGTGATTTTGGTGTTAATTTTAACGATAGAGTTAATAAAACATTAAATAGTATATTAAAAAATGTTAATTATCAAATTAAATTAATAGATAAAAATGAGAGTCTTAAATTAATAACACCTATGGATATATGTCCTTTAGGATTTGAAAAGTTTCAAAGTTTAGAAAATATTGATAGAAAAAACAACAAAGTTAAATTAAATGATTTTGGTAATTATGATATAGATGTAAGAAAAGATAGTGGATATTGTTGTTTATGGTCTTATATGTATTTGGATTTTAGAATGAGTAATTTAAGTGATAGTGTTGAAAAGGTGTTTAGTGTAGTTTTAAAAAAAAATGATCCTAAAAAAGATAAAAGCGGTGGTAATTTAATTAAATATGTTAGAGGTCTTTCTAATGAACAATATGAATTATTGATTAAACTTTTAAAAAAATCAGTAGGAAAAGATGTTTATTACCTTAAAAATAATGAAAGATTAATAGAAAAAGACAATTCAAACCCTAATATTCTTTCTTTTAAAGTATCAGATGAAATGTGTTTAGGATATTTAAAAGTTATGATTACATCGGCAAATAATCAAAAAGACATATATGAATTAGTAGATATAGATAAAGATAAAAGTTATAAGTTATTTGAATTAAAGGTTTTTGAAGATTATATAAGATTAGAATCATCACAGTTATTAAATAGAGTTATAAAAAATTAAGGAATAAAATATTATAATAAATTAATGAACACATCAGAACAATTATACCACATGAACGATACTTTAGAATATTTATCAAATAAAGTTGATAAAGAATTAAGATATATGAAAGAATTATTAAGAAAGGTATTAGATGAAATTAGAGAAATGAAAAAAGATCCTTTAAGAGATGGATTTACTATGAGTATTTAATTAATTAATTTTTATTTATTTTATTTAATTTATTTCGTTAAAAAACTATTTAAGAAAATATATTTAGATATTAATAATGAATTGTATAAAGTGTAATAAAAAATTAAAATGTATAAAAGATGACTGGGGATCAAGGAAACTACATAAGAAATGCTGGAAAGAATTAAAAGAGGAGCAACATTTATTATTTTCTGTTTTTTGTAATGATGATGAAACTTTATTAAAACATTTAGAAATATTTAAGAAAAAAAATAACCTGACTAAATTAGTATAATGTTTTATTCATATCAATTATTTTGTTCTATAGTTTCTTATGAAATTATAAAATATACTTTTTTTAAAATCTTCTTTTTTTTAATTTAATATTTACGATAAAAATATTAATTAATTAATTAAAATATATATTGTTTAAAAACGACTTAAACAAATAGTTATTAGTATAATTATTGAAATGTCGGAAAATAAGAAAGTTAATAATTTTAATTCGTTTAATTACGAGAAAAAAATATCTAAGTTAAATAATATACAAATGAATAAAATCTCTAATAATACTAATATGTCTAAAAGTATTCAATTACAATCATTAAAATCATTATTAGATAGTGAAAGACTTGAAATTAATGAATTAATTCAGGTAGGAAAAGCGACTAAATCTGATTTAGATAAATTACCTAAAATAATAAAAAAAGGATCTAAATATACAAAATTATTTTTAACATGGAATAGAAAGAAGATTAGAGAGAAAAAAACTTTTTTTTATGCTGATGACGATAAAATGTATAATCCTATTACTAATAGATTTTCAGATAAAAAATACGATAAAAGATATAAGAAAAAAGTATTATCAAAAGCAACACAGAAAAAACAGATTAAATATAACACAGAGTTTAAAAAAATATTAAGTAATACTTCTGAAAATTATAAGAATCTCATTTTAAATGATTTATTAAACCTTAAGAAAGGAGAAGACATGATTGTAGATTTAACTAAAATTAAGTTTAGTGATTTAGTAGAGATATTAATTGATAATGTTAAAGAAGGTCAAAAATTAGTTTCTACGGCGATAGGAGATAATAATAGATGGATTACTTTATCTCAATCTAATTTAATTAATTTAAAAGAAATAACCGATTTAACTTATCAAAGAAACGGAAGTGATATTGAATATTTATTTGATAGTATACAAAATCAAGGAAAAATTATTATTCAGTGGATTAATGATGATATTGACTTTATACAGGATAAAAAGAAATCATATAAGAAACCAGCAGGTTCATTTTTTAATTATTATAATTTAACTCATTTTGATTTATCAAGATACGATATTTATAATGAAAAGAGAGATGATTATAAAGATAATTGTTTATATATAGCGTTAAATAATAGTGGTGTTATTGAATTATCTAAATTAAATCAAATAAAAGATTTATTTAGAAATGGTTTAATACCTACATGTAAAATGACTGAAATTAGTAATGTTTTAGGTGTGTGTATATCAATAAATAGAAAAATAAATGGAAAAAATACTATTACTAAATACGGAGATAAAACAAAAGATATTATCAATATAGGTTTAATAAATGAACATTATATTTTAATAGAAAAAACTAACATTACTCGTTTTTGTTTAGAAAATTATGAAGAAGTAAAAGATATTAAAGATTGTAATAAAATATATAAAAAAATAGGTGGTAAATATAAAAAATCAAATGATAGATTTATTAATAGTTTAGATGTTGTAAGAATATTATTAGAAAACAAAAACCTTATTCAGAAAATACCATGTAAAGATTTAATGGATACTCAATTTTTTTCATCAGATATAGAAAACGATATTTTAGATTATAATAGTAGTATATATGATCCTGAAGATAATCCGACAGGTAATTTAAAAATAAATAAAATAAGTAAAACTGATAATCAGGATTGTTATAAAGTATTTTATGATTTTGAAACAAATACAAGCGGAGATAAACATGTCCCCTATTTAGTTTGTTTTATAACAGAAGATAATAAAACAGGATGTTTTAAAGGTAAACTATGTGGTAAGTATTTTATTAATCATTTAAAAAAAATGAATAAAGAAAAAATTATGTTGATCGCTCATAATCAAAGATACGATTTCACATTTATTTTAGACCATGTATTCTGTTTAAAACCTATTTTAAAAGGTAATAGATTAATGGGTGGTTCAGGTCGTATATATAGAACAAAAGAAGATTATACAGAGATAGTATTTCAAGATAGTTTAAACTTAATACCGAGTTCATTAAGACATTTCGGTAAAATGTTTCATTTAAAACAAGAAAAAGAAGTCATGCCTTATGATGTATACACAACTGAAAATATTGAAAATAGATATGTAAAGTATTCTATTATAAAAAAGTTTTTAAAAGAAGAAGATAGAGAACAATTTAAAAACAATTGTAAAAAATGGGGATGTTTAAATAATTTAGATTTAGATAATGAAGGTAAATTGAGTAGTTATATTAATATTATTAAATACTCTGAAAAATATTGTGAAATAGATTGTGATGTGTTAAAAAGAGGATATACAAAGTTTAGAAATGATATGATTCTAATAACTGGATTAGATATGATAAATTATTGTTCAATCGCTTCTCTCTCAAACGATTACATGATTAATGAAGGATGTTTTAATGATTGTTTTTCTCTATCAGGTGTGCCTCGTGCTTTTATTCAAAAATGCGTCGTAGGTGGTAAGGTAATGTGTTCTAAAAATCAAAAACAAATTATAGATTATGAACAGGCGGATTATGATGGAGTTTCATTATATCCATCATCCATGAGTAGAATTAAAGGATATTTAAGGGGTGATCCTAAAGTATTACAAAAAAATCAATTAAATAGAGATTTCTTATTCTCTGAAAAAGTTGATGGATTTTTCGTTAAAGTTTTATGTAAAAATAATCCTAATGTAAATAGAGATTTTCCTGTTTTATCTTCTATGACTGATGAAGGTATAAGAAACTTTTCTAATGATACTGAAACTAATACTTATTACCTTGATAAAACTTCTTTTGAAGATGCTGAAAACTTTCAAGGATTAGATTTTGAAATATTACAGGGATATTATTATAATCAAGGTCATAACAATAAAGTAAATGAAACAATAAGATATTTATTTAAACAGAGATTAATTAAAAAAAAAGAAGGTAATCCTATTCAGAATATTTATAAACTTGTTATGAACTCGTCTTATGGTAAAACCATGTTAAAACCTATTGATAGTGAAACAGAAATTATTTATAAGAAAAACTGGTCTGAATATTTAAATAGAAATTATAATTTTATTAAAGAGTATACTATATCTGATAATATTGTAATTGTAAAAACAATAAAACCGATCGCAAGACATTTTAATAATGTTTATGCTGGTGTTGAAATCTTATCTATGTCTAAAAGGATAATGAATGAGGTAATGTATTGTGCCGAAGATAATGGATTAAAAATTACTTATACTGATACTGATAGTATACATATTAAATATGATGAAGTTAAGGTTTTAGAAGAAAAATATTTAGAAAAATACGGTAGAGTTTTAAGTGGTAAAGATTTAGGTCAGTTTCATATTGATTTTGATTTAGAAGGATCAGAAGGAGAAATCAAATCTATTAAATCAGTATTTTTAGGTAAAAAATGTTATATGGATTTATTACAGGGAAAAGATAAAGACGGTAATATTATTTATGGAGAACATTTAAGAATGAAAGGAATACCTAATGAGAGTATTCAGTATACCTGTAAACAATTAAATATCAATTCTTATGATTTGTATAAGCAATTATACGAGGGGAAGTCAATAGATTTTGATTTATTGTGTGGAGGTAAAAAATGTAGTTTTCAATATAATAAAGACCTTTCGGTAAGAAGTCGTGGATATAATGATGGGGTTTCGGAGTTTTCAAGAAAATTAGTTTTTTAATTTATTCATGTTTTTTATTATTTTTATATTAAATATATTATGTAATACTATATATAATATGTCTTTTAGACCAGTTGATTTAAGTCCTAATTCTATTGTTCAATTACCTCAAACAAGTATATTAGAATCAATTAAACAAAATACTACAACATTAACAAATACAGATAACGCAGGAAACTTAAATGTAAATATACAATCAGGAGGAGGAGGTGGAGGAGTTATGAAGGGAAATGATGGGAATGATGGATCAGGAACAGATAGAACAATAAAAACAGACTCTAATGGAAAATTACAAGTTCACGACACTTTAGGTGATATAAGATTAAATAATATACATACGAGATTAAATGATGGAACACAAAAAAGTATGATATTAGGAAATGATGGAAATGATGGAAGCGGAACAAATAGAACAATAAAAACAGACTCTAATGGAAAATTACAAGTTGATGACGCAGGAATGGATGCTCATTTAGTTAATTTAAATAATAAAATTAGTAAGGGTCAAGGCGTTATCGCTGTTGATGGAGAATTACAACAGGTTTTAATGTATGGAAGAAAACCTGACGGAACATTACAACCATTAGAAACAAACGGAGATAGATTATTAGTAGATGTTTTAGAACTCGCTGGAAGTGGAGCAATTTCTACCTCTACCGCTTTATCATCAGTCCAAATATGTGGAATAAATAGTAGTGGAGATAATAGATTTAAAACTTTAAAATGTGATAGTAATGGTATTTTAGATGTTAATGATAGTTCATCAAATACATTATTAACTCAATTAAATACTAATTTTAATAGTGGTGCTTTTTCTATTAAAAATGAAAATAATTTTGTTCAAGTAATAACTAATGCGTCATTATCTCAAGGAGGAACACCTATAACCAGTAGTTCTTTCACTTTAAATAATGGACGATCCAGTTTTCATGATAATAGTAGTGGTATAGTAAGAGATACTTTTAATATAAATGTATACATAGATTTAGGTAATTCGTTGATAAATCATGGAGGTATTTTATCTAATTTCTCTTTTAGTTTTCAGGAAAGTCATGATAATTCTAAATGGTTTTTAGTAGATGGATCTAATAATAATTTTAATACATCTGTTAAAGGACAGGATGTAAGTGCTATAACACATCCTATAGTAGAATCAAATGGTTATAGTAATGCGAGATATTTAAGAATTGTAATAAATAATTTAAATGAAAGTAATACCGCTACTATAAACGCTTACATTCATAGCAGATTTTAAGATGCTTTATGTTTATAATAATTAATATATCGTTTAAAAACTATTTAAAAAAATATCTTATTATAGTATATATAATAAAAATGAAAGGAGTTAAATATAATTTATCTATGGATCTACCTCAAGGAGAAATATTTGAACAAGATGGATTAAACATGTCTGAATTATGTGAAACTATTGTTGATCAATTTGAAAAAAAATATTATATTAATATAAAATGTAATAATCAAATAATTTACAATTTAATAAACCGCCCCCAAACCTCTAATAAGATTTTAAATGAAAAAATAAGAGTCATAAAAGTTTAATTAATTTTTTTTTATTATTTTTTTTAAATTATTATCATATTATATATTATATATATTATGAAGTTAATAAGATTAACCACAAGTAATCAAGACGGTAGTTTTGAAAGTTTATTTAATACAGATATAAATATAGATCCTAAATCAAAAATAGCACTACGAAATATAACATTTCAAACTGAAGGAGAGGAATATATTATAGATGGAACTAATAGTTTAATATCTTTTAGTATCGCAGGTAATTTCATTTTTCATACTTTAACAGAAAGAACAATAACTAAAAGTAATTTTAATGATTTAATTTTAGATATACAAAATGGTTTAAATAATTCTATGTCGTTTATAGGGAAACAAATATCAACTCAATTCAGAGTAAGAGTTAAAGCAGGGTTATTTGAGATAGGATATTTAAATAGTCCTTTTTCAAGAAACGCAGATTTTTTTGAAAACATCCCAACTAATTCTATAACATTTACAGGATCGGTTAATGCTACTAATATGAAATCTACGACAAATACAGATATAACAAATGATACTCGGAAATATGTTTCTAAAATACCATTTATAAAAGGTTGTGGTGTTTCTCGTGTTAAAATATCAAATATGAATGGAAATCCAGTAGATAATAATAGCGGATTTTTTTTAGGTGTATCACGCACAAATCGTAAGAACTTTCAAAAATCCAGTATACCAGCGTCAGAAAAAGATTTGTGGATACATGCTCCCAAATTAGATGGTGTTATTACTTATAGATATGGTTATATTGATACTGATGGAAATCCTCAAGAAGTCCCAACAGCAAGGATAATAACTTTAAATGATGTTTTAGAAATACGAAGAGTCTTAAATCAAATTATTTTAGGTGTTTATGATGATGCTACTAAAACCTTTACACAATTTTACGCTCAAGATGATCCTGATAATGTTGACTGGATTAATTATATTATAATGAGAACTAAAAAAGATGATTTAACACTACTTAACTTTAGAAATACTTTAGATCCTACAAGAATGAACTTAACCTTAAGTGAAACTGTTTTTGAAGATGATAATTTCGGAGCAATACCAAAACCTTCTCCACAATTAAGCGTTAATAACATTTTAACTTTTCAAAATGCTTCTATTATGGAGTTTTTAGGATATCAATCAAAAGACGGTTTAAGTATTTCTATTAAATCTCCATCCCCCTCATTTTTCGCTTCTGAATTATTTACATTCGCAATCTTTAATGATACTTATTTAGTAATTTTAGATAATATTAATTTAGAGAGTTTTGATGGATTCGTAGGTATAAGAAAAAGTATATTAGAAGTTATACCAGTATCAGACGATAATACTAATCAAATAATTCAATATGAACCTAATAATTTAAACTTTATTGATATTAAAAATATTGAAGCGAGAAATATAAGAAATATTAAAGGAAGATTATTAAAAGCGGATTTAACAAAACCTAAATTAAGAGGATTAACAACAATAACAATTCTCGTAGATGGTTAATCAAAATATAAAATTATCTCTTTAGGAGATTCTTCTTCTTGAGGATTAAAAACTTTATAACTATGTTTTTTTTGTTCTAAACAAGATACTTCAAAATATCCATTTATCACCATGTAATAAAATATTTTTCTAATGTAATATTGAGTAATATTAGGAAAATGATAATTAATAATTTTTCTCCATAAACTATATCTTAAATATTTCTGTCTATCATATTTTCTATTTAATAATAATTCGTATATACATTCAGTTTCTTTTTCTATGTCTATCTTACTTGATCTCATTTACATTATAATAAGATATTTAATAAAACACTAAAACAATATATTTTTTATTTTTTTTATTTTTATTATTTTTTTATCTATATATAATATATAAATAATGAGTAGTATAATTTATCATCGTGTAGAGGTTGAAAATACTAAAAATGTATATAGTGAGTTTGATAATTTAGATTTTTTTTTACAAACTGACGGAAGAGCATTACAAAAAAATAGTGTAAGAATTGAAGGGGAACTGCGAGTTATGGTCAATAATGGTGCTGGAGGAACACAACGATTATCTACTGAAGATGTTAATATAGATAATGTTATAGGAGTTCATTCTTTATGTGATAGTTTTTCATGTGAGTTTCAAAACGCAGGTTTAGTTGAAAATTATAGTGAATATTCTCATAATGTTAAGACAAGAAATATCGGAGAAATGGATCGTAATGATTTTCATAGTGCTTTAAAAAATTGTGAGTTAATTTATCCTGCGGAACAATTAACGAGGGAAACTCTTACAGGTGAAACATCTTTAAATACTGATACTGTCGCCACCGATCTTACTGATATGGATTTCTCTTTTAAACCTTTAATTTGTTTAAATAGAATGTCTGACGATGTATCTTTCGGAAAAACTGGATTTATTAAATTAACTTTGAATCTTAATAAAAACGCTCAAACTTTCTATGGTAGAGATGTTGATAATTCTACTGCTTATCAGTTAAGAAATGTTAGATTAACTTATAGAAGTGTCCCTGATGTAAATAATTCAGTTCAAATGAGAACCACATTATCATTAAAAAGTTCTATCAATTCTACTTTTTCAAATACTATGAGTAAAGTCCCTGCCGTATGTGATGGGGTTTCATGTGTGTTTATGAAACAGAGTAAGGAGGGAGCATTAAAATTATGTAATCAAGATGTAGAAAAATTAAGTGGTATTAAAGAAGTTCAATTTTTATTTTCAGACAGCACATCTCAATATGTATCTTATGTTATAGATGATAAAGGTGAAATGATTGATAGATTTATAGATAGTTTAAGAAATACTGGTCATAATATTTTAAATAGTAATCAAAATGATATGAACTTCGGTATAGGATTATCCTTTCCACCAGTAGATCTATCTAACCAAAAGTTTAATATTCAAATTAATTCTGATGATAATACTATCTCTACAAGTCCTTATTTAATCTACATGTATTTTCATTCTTTTATAAGTCTTTAATTAATTCTTTTTTTTTTATTTTATAATATTTTTTTATCTATATATAATATATAAATAATGAGTTTCTATAGTGGAGGAGAAGTTAAAACGAGAACTTTAGATCCTGTTAATGATATTTCTAATGTAAGATCCGAGTTTAGATTAGATAGTATACCAGTAATAATGTCTAATATGAGATTAGGTAATGTAGGTCTTCAAGGAGGAGCAGGAGCGACTAATAAATATAATCCTCTAACTGGTTCTTATGGGGTTATTAGAAATATTAGATTGATGGATGGACAAACTGAAATTAGTTCATTAAGAGATGCGAATAGGTGGTTAGGTTTTAAAAATGCTCAATTATCTAACTCTAAAAATGAAAGTGTTAATAGATACATATCAAATGATCAATTAGGTTTTTATGTTGATAGCGATAGTTTAGATGCTGGAGTTGTAAGAGATGATAATCCTTCTAAAATAGGGACTGGAGTAGATAGTTTAGGACATTTAGATCTTCGTCAGGTGCTTCCAGTATTGAACACTTTAAGATCATTAAATAATAAAGTATTTCCAAAGTTAAGACTTGTTATAGAGTATGAAGATAATATTAGAAAAAGACAAACTGACGCTACCGCTAATAACACATCAAGACCTATTTTAATTGTTGATGAGATGATTGATGAAGGAGTAGTTAATTCTGAAATCGCTAATTTTCCTAAACAAATTACATGGTTAGAAATTGAACACGACAGTTTCCATATTACCGCTCCTGATTTCACCGCCTCTGATCATGTATCTCAATCAGTATCTAATAAAGTAAATGGATTTAATAATAAGAATCTACAAAGATTATTAGTCTTAAAAAATTGTGATGATGAGAGTTCAGTCGCTTTTGTAAACGCTGGAGTTGTTCAAGGTAATGGTAATATGGATAGTTTAGGACAATTTAAACAAGTTGTTTCTTATGTTGTAAATGGTAAAAACATTTTAACAGGTAAAGGTGCTGAAGGTGTAAATAGAAGAATCGCTTTAACTTGTGATACATGGGGAGATCTTAATATATCACCTCTATCAATTTTTCAAGGAGCAGATACTACCTATGTAGCAGGTGCTAACGATAATTTAGGACATAATTCTTATGATGGTGTTTATATAGGTGAGGATATTAGTGATTTGAAAGTAGGTATAGATAGAGTATGTATTTCTAACAGTGGAGGTGTTCAACCAACTACCGAAACAAGTGGATTAGTAGTAAATCTTTATGGAGAAGTAATGAAGACCTTAAATAGTAAAGGTGATGAATATGTTGTAGGATATGCTTGAATTAACTATTAATTTTTATTTATAAAAATATATTATCTTTATATAATACATATATATAATGTCTTATCAAACATCAACAATAATACAATTAAGGGAAAAGAACGCTCAAGGAAATAATTTAGAAGGAAAAAATGGACAATTTGAAGTTAACATCTCCCCTTCTATTTTAGTAGAGGATGGAGATCAGATTGAATTAAAAAGTGCTTTTATTGATAGTGTTTCAAGTAATAGCGGAAAAATTAACATAACTGAAGAAGAATCAACTTTATCACTTAGTTTTTATCATTATATTTTTAATAATGATATATCAAATAAAGAGTATAATAGGGGTCAACCTACCTCCGATGATCAACCTGATGGAAAGGAATATTTTTTATGTGATACTAATGATAATTGTGTAGGTAGGAAAACATTACAAAGTATAGAGTTTCATGAAGCGGAAAATTATGGAGTAAGATACTGGGGAGATGGTGGAATAGTTTTTTTATATACACCAGCAAATCAAACTACAAAATTACCTCAATCTGAATTAATTATTAATTTACCTAAAATAAAAGGTGGGGATGATACTTTTCTCGCATCATCAACTAACGGATTTACATTACCATTAGATTTTAATGGAGCATTTGATATTGATATTAAAGGATCAACAGTTAAAGTAGAAGAAGATTTAGGAATTAATACAGATAAATTAGTTTTTAATACTATATCAAAAAGTAATGGTTCTCAAAGAGATCCTCATCAATTTAATATAATTCTAACAATACCAGTCGGAGCATATGATCCTGATGAACTCGCAAGATTTATAACTGATGAAATATCTCAATTAGATATAGGTTCTTTTACACCTAAAGATCCTAATAATAGTTTCACTAATGGTTCTACAGCAATAAATAATTTTTTAATAACTACACCATCTCAATTTAATACAAAATATCCTCAACCTAATAACGAAGTTTTTTATTCTTCTCGTGATGGATTAGATTATTATAGATATACTGCTAATCAAGATTATTTATCAGGAACATCTCAATTCGGTTTACAATATGATCAGGGATTAAATAAGTTTAAGTTTTCTATATTAAATAACCCTTACTATGTAGATGGGAAAATCGCTGTTAAATCTTTTCAAAACGGAGCATCACCTAATTATGTCGTGTCTAATAAAAATAGTGGTATTGTTTTTTGTAATTTAGAACCTCAATCTGTATGGTTTGATAAAATGGGATTTGATCGTGATATATGTATACATCCTACTTATCAGACCATAGATATTAGTGGAACTTTAACAAATCAAACTTTACCAGTATTCACAGGGTTAAAAGAAGGAACTAATATGACTGGATCATTTTCAGGTTTAGATGTTGTTGTTAATAAAACAAATATAGGAGCGAACGATCCTAATGGTCAATTGTTATTACCTGCTCAAAATATTAACTCAACCTCATTAAATCAGAACATTATTTATGGAAAAGGTTCTGTAGGACAAGACACTTATAGTTTCGGATATTACATGATAGAAATAGGATCTAATCTTATTTCTCAAGAATTAAGAGGAAAAAACTTTAATAGTAATAAAATACAAAGTATAATAGGTAGATATTATTCAAGTGAAAGTTATACAAGTGCTTATAATGAAGGATCTGTTTCTTATGTTCATAAAGGAGATGCTAAACAATTGAATAAGTTTATGGTAAGGATTTTACAAGATGACGGAACTTTACCTGAAGATTTAGGAGAGAATAATACAATATTTTTAGAATTAATAAAAAATAGTAAGAAGACCTTAAATGTTTTACCAGTGCCTTTACAAGATTTAGAAGAAGTTGAAGGTAATAAAAAATAAAATTATTTTTTCTTTTTATTTTTCTTTTTTACATCTTTAAAAATATCTTTTTCAGTTAGTTTTTTATAATTTTTAGGAAGAGTTAATGCTTTTAATAATGCTTTTCTTTTATGAGGATCAGTTATTAATGAGTTCATTATTTAACTATAAAATAGTAATAGATTTTTTTAAGATTTTATAAAATTAATTTTCTTTAAATGAACTTAATTTTATATTAATTATTTTTTTAGTTTAGGGCGGTTTTAATTTTTTCTACTACATATTATAAGAAAATCTTGAGGGGAGGGGATTTCTTATAAGAAATATGGTGTTAAAATTGAAAAAGACCCAAATAATACAACTTATATA
>Ga0209535_1000921_pt1 | contig 20431 bp, 11 predicted proteins | sample LinPmetageLP28_FD_184041 | JGI IMG/M metagenome (GOLD analysis project Ga0209535, IMG submission 184041) | Marine viral communities from the Pacific Ocean - LP-28 (SPAdes) (version 2) | ecosystem: Environmental > Aquatic > Marine > Oceanic | place: Pacific Ocean | collected 2009-08-22
CTTTTGGTAATACTCTAAACGTAACTACCGCTGGTTTTACTTTTGATTTAGGTGGATATGAAAGTAAATTAATTCAAGGAGCAAGTTTAAATTTTTCTTTTACTTATCAACATTTATCTTATAATGGGACAGATACTCCAACACAACTACAAGGGGAAACCCTAATTAGTTTTCAGTATGTTTTAGTGGATAATTATACTACAGTATCAGATTTATATAATAGCTCAGATTTTCAATCTAAACTGGGTTTAATAAGTTCTGCTATTCAGACTGTAGCAGATGCTCAAAATGGTTTAGGTGCAACTTTAACAGATGCGTTTAATTTTTCTTTAACACCAACTTTATCAGGTGGAGGGTTTAGTTACTCTTTAAATCAAACAGGATTAACGTCAAGCACAAGCTCAGTTCCTCCATCCACTAATAAAGGTGAACCAATCGCTTCAACATTAAACGGAACTCAAATAGAGCTAAAATTTCCTGTAGCTCAATATATTCAAACATCACCAGGAACAAGCAATTTAATTGTATCGTATAATACTTTTACATCTATTACCGCTATCTTAAAAGAAACTGCAGATTCACACAGTTTACATAGTAATAGAGGTTATGAGTTAGGTATAGTATACATGGATGAGTATAACAGGTCTTCAACAGCTTTAGTTAGCAATAATAATACTGTAAATATTCCATGCAGAAACTCTGAAACTTTAAATAAAATTATTGCTACAATACCCACTAGTCAAAGAGCTCCTTCTTGGGCAACAAGATATAAGTTTTGTTTAAAACCAGATAGAACAACTTATGAGACCATATACTCAAGCATATTTATTAATGACCCAAATTCTAATAATACGTTTTTATTATTAGAAGGAGATAATATTGCTAAAGTTGAAGAAGGCGATAGATTAATTGTAAAAAGAGACGTAAACGGTCCAGTTGAATCTTGTGTATTCGCAACTGTTTTAGAAAAACAAACACAAGTTGCGGACTTTATTACCCCCGCTAGTGGGAATCCTGTTCCAGGAGGGACTTATATGAAAATGAAGTCTCAAGATTTTTCAACAGATGAGAGTGCTAATGATATCATTTCTTTAGGAACATTTCAGCAAACCGCAGATAATGGTCAAGAAAATCCAGTAGCAGCAAATCCTTTTTATACTACAACTACTACGTCTACGCCAACAAGCACCAATTACACTGTACCTAGCGGAAGTAAAATAATAATGAAAATTGAACAAGAGAGAAAAGGAGGAAGCAGTGGAAACAATTGTGAAGAAAGAACAAGTATTATAGAGAAGGAGTTTATTGCACAAGACACTTACACAGATATGTATCAATGGTTTATTAATAGCAATGCAACCTTTGTAATAGAAAATGAAGCTATAACCTTTAGTGGAACTCCTGCAGACCCTGTAGGAAACATTGTTATTTCAGATTTAGTTCCTGGTTCACCAACAGGTACTCCAGAATCTAATGGATACGCAGGTAAAAATTTAAGTAACTCTACGATGCTTACTATATTTGGGGGGAAATCAAACAGCCCAACATCTGGTAGCGACTTACTTTTAAATAACTATTACAGGTTTTATGAAAACAATACAGACAATACTTATTCGCTACTGGTAAGTGGTACAGAAGCATGTTCTGGAGCTGGCCAATCAAGCAAAAGAAGATCACGTGTTCAAATTACATTTACAGTGTTTAGAAGAGATTCAGTTGTTGTATTTGAAACAGAGCCAGCCGAAGCACTGCCTGATGTGTGGTTTGAAAACGAAGAATCATTTTCTGTTGATTCAAACGGAAATCATAGTGGTAACATAACTAATCAAGATATATCTACAGGTGTTGCTGGGGTAGTTGATACTAAATTTTTTAATTGTTTTGCATTTGGAAATGGTGTAGAAAGTTATAAAATAAGAGACGCTTTAAATGGTAAATCTTTTAATTTAGGTAATAGAGTATTTACAACTTCTAACGTAGAATATAAAGAAGCTCTTAGGTTTGCTGATTTAACTTATAGTGGTGTATATAATGATGAAACTAATGTCAATAAATTAAATGAATTTAATTTAGGACTTGCTAATTTTAAACCACTTGAAGAAAGTTATGGAGATGTCGAAATATTATATGGTAGAAGAACTGATATACTTGTTTTACAAGAAGATAAAATATCATATGTCCTGGCTTCTAAAAATATTATATCTGACTCAACTGGAGGGGGGTTAGTGGCTTCAGTTCCTCAGGTATTAGGTAATCAAGTTGCTAGATTAGAAAATTATGGTATAAGTAATAACCCTGAAAGTTTTGTGGCTTGGGGAGAAAATAAATATTTTACGGATATAAAAAGAGGAGCTGTTTTACAGCTTATAGGAGGTTCTGTTTCTGATGAAAGACTTATAGTTATATCGGATACTGGCATGAGAAGCTGGTTTAGAGATTTATTTACCTCAGCATTTACTACACAAAAATTAGGTGGATATGACCCCTATATGGATGAATACGTTTTAACATCTAACAAAATTTTAAAACCTGAAATACCAGTTTGTTTAGCGTGTGGTGTTACCCGAGATATAACAATAATAGCTAATAAAGATTTTGTTTATTGTGTTGATCTTACAGAACAAGTAGGGTTAGTAACTGTTAGTTATGTAATCCCACAAGAAGGAGAGCAAGATATTGAAAGCGAAACAGATGTTCTTATGACTGACGAGTCTGGGGTTCAACTTATTACAGAGGGGTCTCAATCTCAAGTTGGGTATACAATAAAGGCTATTTATAAAGGTGTAACATATACATCAGGTTCTGTTACAGCTTCAGGTAGTTTTACTTTTGATAAAAATGTTTCAAATGTACAAGAGGTTACATTAGTGGTTAGCTCAAATTCAAACCAAAACGATACTATTCAAATAAATGTAAGCTGTCCTAGATCAGGCGCATTAAATGTATATAATATTTGTGTTACCGACCCATTAGAAGCTGGACAATTTATACATAACGAATTTGATTGGACTGACGGTGTAACTGTTTCACCGAAAGAATCTAATTTAGTAGAATTTGCAAGCACATCTTCTTCTTTTGCTATCTCACAATACCAGTTATTTTCAGGGCCGCAGGGTAGTGGAGTTTTCCCAGTGGACGGATCTACTGTAACTATTAATTCAAACAAAATTAATTTTGATGACTTTGTATTTAACCCTTCATTAGATAGATTAAAATATTTAAGAACAAACACATTTTATCAAAATAATGTAACAGATATAACAAGTTTGCTTTCTTCAGCAATTGATGTAACACCAATATCTACTGCCGGCGCTCCTACAGTTTATTCGGCAGATTTTATAATGCCAGCAACCGGAAGTATTTTATATTTAGTATGGGATTATAGATCAACCAATACCCCAATTCCTACAGCAACACCGACACCTACAGCAACACCGACACCGACACCGACACCGAGTCCAACACCAACACCAACAGGGCCAACGCCAACACCAACGCCAACGCCAACGCCAACGCCAACGCCTACAGGGCCAACGCCGACGCCAACGCCAACGCCTATAGGGCCAACGCCAACACCAACACCAACACCAAGTCCTACACCGACGCCTTCTTGTACTGAGTGGACATTAGCTTGTCCAAGTGGAAGCGGTGGTTGTAATTACTCATATACTGACTGTAATGGAGTAGTGCAAAGTGGTGGTCCTATACCTCCAGACTTTGATATTGACGTATGTGTATTAAGCGGAACAACACCTACAGTAAACGGTGGTAGTGCAAGTGACACAGGAGTAAGTTGTAATCCTTCTGTAACTCCCACGCCAACAGCAACACCCGGAGGACCGACACCGACTCCGACTCCGACGCCGACTCCGACGCCAATACCGTATAATTACTTTACTATTACTATTTGTCCAGGAGGAGGTAATGCTTCATATACTAGTGTTAGAGCAACTTTTGCAAGTGGAGTAACATCAGGAGATATAGTAGAAATGAATGATGGCAGGTGTTATGAGATAGATGAAACATCAGCGCCAGCAAACAGTAACGATTATATAAATGTTTACGTAGATTGTGATACATGTATAGCAGCTAACCCTACCCCTACACCAACACCACCTCCTACCCCGACTCCAACACCAAGTGGTTGTAATGAATGGGATTTAGAAGGAGGTTCAATTTCAGTTGGTAACTTTAGTTATACTGATTGTAGTGGTGCAACACAATTTGAATCTGTAGATGCTGGAGATTCATCATCAGTTTGTGCATTAGGAGTACCTACTTTATCAAGTGGTAATGGAACTGTTACTTTAATAGGACCTTGTGTCACGCCAACGCCTACAGCTTCGCCTACGCCAACGCCAACACCCGGAGCACCAACGCCTACGCCTACCCCAGTATTACCAACGCCAACGCCAGGTGTATCTTATGATAACTATACAATAACAAGGTGTGATGGTGGGTTTAATAATTATACTGTGGGTAGAGCACTTGCAAATACATTTCCAACTTATACTGTATTATTAATGCCTGATGGAAATTGTTATGAAATTGTTGATCCTACTGGAACTTTAGGTACACTTGCAAATGGGGAATATACAGATTGTAATTCATGTACTGCACCTACGCCTACACCTACGCCTGTATTACCTACAAGCACTCCAACACCGACACCGACACCGACACCGAGTCCAACACCCGGAGGCCCTACACCAACTCCCACGCCAACACCAACTCCGACGCCGATTGGTCCGACGCCAACTCCGACTCCGACTCCTACACGTGCGCCTGCAACTTGTATCGCAATTGAAGTTGGATACTCCACAGGCCTTTATTATGGTTGTTGTGTGCCACCAGACAACAACGGTATTAAATACTTTAATGCAAATACTGTAGCTTCAGCAACAAGATTATACACTGGTTTAGGTTGCACAACACTTGAGAGCGGAACAATTTATGTTAGTCAATTTGGTTCTACTTATTATGAATTTTTCAATGGTGTAAAAACAGCAGGACCAACATCTTGTCCATCATGTCCGTAAAAACAATAGAGTTTATTAAAAATGTTAATAAACATTTAAACGAAAATGTAATTATTTTAGGTGGATGGTCTAAATATTATAACGGGTACAATTCTAACTATGACAAACATTGGGTTGATATAAGCATTACTCCTGACTCAATAGACTTGGTATCTCAATTGGGCATTAAGCTTGAAATCACCGGAGGTCATTCATGGGGAAATTATATTAATAATCAGTTTACAGTGATGTGTGGAGTAAAACCAAATAGAAATTTTTTAGATGTATTTGTTGCAGATAAATTAGAAGGATATGATATAATCGATGGTTTAAAAATATTAACCCCTCAAGCTTCTATTGATTGGCATCAAAAAGCTTATGAACAATTAGGTCACCCTTGGTTGATTGAAAAAATTACAAAACTTAAAACACTATACGGTGTTTAATATTTTTTTAATTAATTTATAATTAATAACTTTAATTAAATTTAATCTAATATAATAATGTCAAAAAATAGTATATTCATCCAAATTGCAGCGTACCGTGACCCAGAATTAGTACCCACCTTAGATTCATTATTTGACAACGCAGAATTTCCTAATAATATAATGGTATGTATTGCTTGGCAACATTCAACAGAAGATAAATGGGATGATTTAGGTAAGTATAAAAAAGACAAAAGGGTAAAAATATTAGACATACCTTATACTGAAACAAACGGTGCTTGTTGGGCACGTAATTTAATACAGCAAGAATATAATAATGAAAAATATACATTACAACTTGACAGTCACCATAGGTTTGTAAAAAATTGGGATGTTAAGTTGATTACAATGTATGAGAATCTGCAAGAATTAGGGCATGAAAAACCACTGCTTACTACTTACGCAACAGCATACGACCCAAATAATTTTAACATTAAAGATAACGCTGATGTTTGGGGAATGAGTTTTGATAGATTTACACCTGAAGGCATAGTGTTTTTCCTTCCTTATACAATTGAAGATACAAGCAAACCTTTACCAGCAAGATTTTATTCAGCGCATTTTGCTTTTACAACAGGTAAACACGCAGAAGAAGTTCAGCATGATCCTTCTTTTTATTTTCACGGTGAAGAAATAACTCTTGCTGTTAGGTCTTTTACTCATGGTTATGATTTATTCCATCCAAATGAAATAATTGTTTATCATGAGTACACAAGAACAGGTAGAACAAAACATTGGGACGACGATACAACTTGGGTAGAAAAAAATACACACACACATAATAGCGTAAGACAGCTATTAGGGGTAGATGGTGAAGTTTGTTCTCCTTGTAATGAAAAACATTTTGGTGTCTACGGTCTTGGTAAAGAAAGAACATTAGAGGATTACGAAGAATACGCTGGTATTAAGTTTAGCAATAGATCAGTCAGACAATCATGTTTAGATAATAAAATACCAACATTGGGCAAAAGTGATGAATCTTGGAACAAGGTATTTAAACATTGTATAGATTTACATGCTGAAAATTTTAAAGAAAAAGATTATACTTTTGCTGCTGTTATTTTAGAGGATAAAAATGGTAAGGAATTATATAGAAAAGATGATGTAAGTTTTAATAATAAAACACAAAATACAAATGAATTTATAAAAATTTGGATTGAAGCAAATGTTCCAAAACCAGATAGATGGATTGTATGGGCCTATAGTAAAGAAAAAACATGGGCTGAAAAAATAATAGGTAAATTATGAGAAAATTATTATTAGGTACTGCTAGTAATATTCCTGAAAATATAAATAAAGTAAAACTGTGGCATAATAGTTTTAAAAAAGTATGTGATGGGGATGTAATGTTAATTGTGCCTGGATTAACTGATCAAGATAAAGAATTATTAGGTAACATACCACATACAAGAGTTAAAGCTCCAAAGGGGGTAACTGTTAATAATGATAGATTAGTAAATCAAGAACAATATTTAAAATTACATTTAAATGATTATGATGTTGTTTTAGTTACAGATGTATTTGACGTAGCTTTTTTAAAAAATCCTTTTACTAAAATGGACTTTAATAAGTATAATATTTTTATAGGAGGTGAAGGAGTGCTGCATAGAGAAGAACCTTGGAACTCAGATGTAATGAATAAATGTTTTCCTAATTACTTTTCTCTTACTAAAGATCAAGAAGTATTTTGTAGTGGAGTAATAGGAGGTAAACCTCTTGCATTAGCTAATTGGTTTAGAGAAATGGATAAAATATGTTTGCATAGTTTAAAAGGACATGATATAGAAGATCAAGCCGCTATGAATATATTAGTTTATAACTATAATGATACTAAACTTAAAACATTTAAAATAACAGACAATTGGTGTTTACACATGGCTACAGGAGGTCCTACTGATTTATTCGAAGCATGGGGATTTAAACGTATATTAAAAAATAAATTTGGGATAACACCTAACTGGAAAGATTATGATATCGTACATCAATTTAATAGAACACCTGAAATACATAAACAAATAAAAGAATTATGCACAATAAAGTAGTGTGCACATATAAGCCTACATTTAACAGTTATGACTCCCATTGGAAAAAAACCGGTATTGATTTTACGTATTTGACTGACAATACCAAACAAAAGTTAGATGTAGGTTTAACTTATACTGAACAAGATCTCAGAGAAACTTTTAACTTTACAGGCGAAGTAAGCAAAATAAATTATTGGAATTCATTTGGCAATAGAAATATAATTTGGTTTTATGCTCATTTTAGAATGATGTACTACTATCTCAAATATCCTAATTATCCATATTATTGGTTTTTTGATGATGATGTAACCATTAAAGACTGGGATTTATTTTTTAATGTTTTTGAAAATAATAAGAGTGATTTTATCTCGTACTACTGCTTTAAAGAAGAGAGTGTTACATCTCAACCTAATATACCCAATATAAACAACAACACCACTAGCGGTAACTCTTGGTTTATGAGATTTCCTGGTGATGGAGATAAATTGCCTAATAATGTTACACAGACATTTGGTTCATTTTTTCCTATTGTAAGATTATCTAATCCAGCGCTAAAATTATTACACGAATTATTATTGGCTAAAATACATGGGTATAGTGAAGGATTTGTTCCTACAATATTAAATTATCACGGATTTAAATTAGATACTATATTTGATAATACATCTAATGGTAAATACTTTGATAACGATAAAGTACAAGTGAAACATAAACATATAAAAATAAATTGGGAATGGCTATAAAGAAACCTGTATTAGTTTTAGCTCTATATGACATTGGTAGAGACAATTGGGATAATTTTACTATGTCTTATCATACTTATCTTTCTTGGATGAGAAACACTTTATCTTTTGACGTAGAGATGGTTATATATACTGAAATGAAGTTTGCTAAAGTTATTAAAGATAACAGAAGACCATTTGATTCTAATTTTAATAAAACTAAAGTAATTATCCAACCATTAGAAACTTTACCAGCATATACCATTTGGTATCATAAACTTAAAAAACTAATGGAGTCCCAAGAATTTAAAAATAAAATAGGTCATGATGTGCCAGAAATGACTAAACCTCTTTATAATATTATTATGTTTAACAAATTATTTTGGTTAAAACATACTAAAGATAATGCTTATTTCGATAACGATGCTACTGTTTGGGTTGATGCTGGATGTTTTAGAGAAGATATAATTAACTATCAAGGTAAAAGTTATCCTCAAGTAAATTTACTTCCACCGATACATCCTTTATTTTTTAGTCACCACGATGTTATAAGTATACATAATATTTACGACCATGCTTTATCTCAAATGAGATTTATACACGGCACCTCATTTGTTGTTCCTAACACAGCCTTAGAGTCTCTAATAGAGGAATTTAGTTTTACTATAGATCATTTAATATCTGAGGGTTATATTGGTAGCGACGAAAAAATCTTCGATATTACTTACAAAAGAAATCCTAGTAAGTATAAACTTATAAAATGTGATTGGAGAGAATATAAAGAAGTATTAGCATGAAAATATTAGTAACTGGTGGGTTAGGGTTTATAGGAAGTAATTTGGTTAAAAGATTAGTCAAAGAAAAATATGAGGTAACAATAATAGATAATCTCAGCACAGGCACTATGGATAATTACGTACCCGGTACTAGAGTAATACAAGAGGATATAAATAATATAAATATAGTACAAGGGAAGTTTAATGTATGTTTTCATCTTGCAGCATTAAGTAGAGTACAGCCAAGTTTTACTAATCCTTCTGCTACATTTGATAGTAATGTAAGGGGCACGCAAAGAGTATTAGATTATTGTAAAAAAAATAACATACAAATTATATATGCCGGTTCAAGTAGTAAGCATCATAAATACACTGAGTCACCTTATGCCACAACAAAGTACTTAGGTGAACAGTTATGTAAGATGTATAGAGATACTTATAGCATGGATATTCATATTGCAAGGTTTTATAATGTGTATGGTCCAGGTGAGATAGTAGATGATGATTTTGCAGCAGTAGTTGGTATATTTAGAAGACAGAAAAGAAATAAAGTACCGATAACAATAGTAGGTGATGGAAAGCAGACTAGAGACTTTACTTATATAGATGATATAGTAGATGGTTTATGGAGAATTGCTATAACGAATAAGTCACATGAAGATGCTTGGGAATTAGGTACAAATATCCCTATAAGTATAAATGAACTAGCAAGTTATTTTAATCACCCTATAGAATTTATACCAGAACAAAGGGGTAACTATAGAAATAGCCAAAGAGTAAACTCAGACGCTATAGATATATTAGGATGGAAACCGGTAGATAGATTAAAAGAATATGTACTACAAGTTAATCAAGGTAGGAGCACATAAGGGTGATACTCTTCATAGCAGTATAGATATTAACTCAATGTGTCTTTTCATAGAACCGGTAAAAGAGATATATGATATACTGGTTAGTAATTTAAATACGTTATATCCAAATAATAAATTTGTAATACTCAATAAGGCTGTATCGGATTATAATGGTAAATTAACTTTATATGTTCCTGATATTCCATTGTTTAATAAAGAAGTAGAGCCGTGGTATATAGAAAGAGAGTTAGTAAATTGGGTAGATCAATTAACAAGTGTGTATAAAGACCATGTAAAAAATCATTCACTAAAAGTACCTGTGATTGAAAGAGAGGTAGAGTGTGTGACGCTAGACAGCTTAATAAATCAGTATCAAGTATCGGCCATAGAAACTCTAGTAACAGATACAGAGGGTCATGACCATAGAGTGTTAAGAGGTATAAGTAAAGTATATCCAGACAATATAGTATTTGAAAGCAAACATATAGAAGGTACTAATAAACCAACAGGTAAAAACTTTAAAGAGATTATTAGTAGGTTTATAGAGAGAGGATATACAATAGTAAGGCAAGATACAGAAGATACCTACCTAAAAAGACAAGACCTAAAGATAAATTAGTTGAATATATACGCAATAAAATTTAAAAGTTGATGTAGAAATACATAAGATAAAGCGATATAAAATAGATTGCATTTAAATTCGTAAATTTGTAACAATATTTAGCGGATGGCTTGTAACATTTATATATTATCTTGTCCGATAGGAGCAATAGGAGATGAGTGTACGTTTGAAATTGATTGTTGTAATGGACAATTAGTAAACTACACCTTGCAGCCTGATAGTATTGTTGAGGCTTGTGTAGACGATCAAGGAACAGTTACTGTAACATCTTTATCTGGTTCAGCCTCACCTGCCTTTGAAGAATGTTCTTCTGATTGTGGTGATATTCCTGTAGGACCTACCCCTACACCAACACCCCCACCTACAGCTACACCTACACCCACACCTAGTCCAACTCCTTTAGGCCCAACTCCCACACCTGGTCCTAGTCCGACACCTAGTCCAACTCCCACACAAACGCCAGTAGGTTATAATTACTTTACTCTTACTGCCTGTCCAGGGGGGGGAGGTACATTATATAGTAATGTAAGAACAACATTTGCAAGTGGTGTATTTCCAGGAGATATAGTAGAGATGCCAGACGGTAGATGTTACGAGATAAATGAAACAGCATCACCGCAAAATAATAACGATTACCTTAATGTGTATGTAGATTGTACTGCTTGTTTAATAGCTAATCCAACCCCTACACCAACACCACCTCCCACACCAACTCCCACACCAATTGGTTGTAATGATTGGGAGCTAGAAGGTGGAGCTGGTGGCGGTAACTTTAGTTACACAGACTGTAGTAGTAATCCACAAACACAGTTTGTGCCAGATGGTGACTCAATACCTGTGTGTGCTTTAGATGTACCTACTGTAACAAGTGGTAACGGGACAGTTACTCTAAATGGACCTTGCCCTACGCCAACTCCGACTCCGACGCCTACTCCTGGAGCACCAACGCCTACGCCAACAGCTTCGCCAACTCCAAGTCCGACACCAGGTCCTCCTACGCCTACTCCTACACCGCCTACTCCAACTAGTGTTGTTCCTCCTATACCTTCACCGGTAGAAACAGAATATACTTTAACATATAGTCGAACTTCAAAAGGATGGCCATCGTTTTATTCATACATACCTGATTATATGCTTGGTATGAATCAATATTTTTATACATTTAATGGTGGTAATTTATACCAGCATAATGCCAATGACAACAGAAATAATTTTTATGGACTGCAATATAATTCTCAAATCACAACGGTGTTTAATCAGAACCCGCTTGAGAATAAAATATTTAAAACTATAAACTTAGAATCAGATCAGGCGTGGCAAGCAAATCTAGAAACTGATATACAACAAAACGGGTTTATTGACAGCACTTGGTTTATTAAAAAAGAAGGTGATTATTTTGCATTCCTAAGACAAACCGGAGAAGTACCAGCGCTTCCAGGACAATACGCTATGAGGTCAGCTAATGGAATAGGAAAGTCTACCAGTGTTTCAACTGTCGGAAACACAACTACTTTAAAATTTTCTACTAACCCTGTTGTTGAAATTGGAAGCATTGTAAGTGTAGGTGACTATTTATATTTTTCTTTACCAAGTTATACTACAATTAGTTTGGGTGGGCAAATAACAAATATAAACGTAGATATACCAGCTGGCATAAATCAAATTTTAATTGATACAAGTATTACTGGAGCATCGACTATCACAATTCAAGACCCTTACATACTTTACATTAAAAGTTCAGTTGCAGAATCTCATGGTTTACTTGGACACTACTGTATATTTACATTAATAAATGAGAGCACTAATTCCACTGAACTCTTTGCTGTTGAATCGGAAGTAATGAAAAGCTATCCGTAAAAATTAGTATCTTTACACTAGTATGGAGTTTAGTATAAGAAAATTAAATCCATCTGATTATGAAGATGTATTGGTTGGGTGGTGGAAAGATTGGGGTTGGCACGCGCCAGCTAAAGATTTTTTACCAGAGAATGGAGAAGGAGGAATAATGGTAATGTTAGATGGTAAGCCTGTTTGCGCAGGATTTACTTATATTTCAAACTCAAAGGTTAGTTGGGTAGATTGGATTATATCGGATAATAAAATAGAAGATAAAGCATTGAGACACGAGGCAGTTAAATTTTTAGTAAGTACATTAACAAATATATGTTCTAAAAACGGTGGGTATATCTACGCCTTGCTAAGACACGATGGTTTAATTCAAACTTACGAAGACCTTGGATATGTAAAGGGAGATAGTTATACTCACGAAATGATAAAAAAAATATAATATGGCATTAGGAACTACAGGAGCATTGATTGCTTCAGCGGCTATTCAAGCAGGAACATCTGCAGCTGGTTTTGCACAGGCTGGCAAGGCTCGAAATGAAATGAAAAAAGCAGAAGCTGAGGCAGATAAAGCTATGGCTGCAGCAAGAAAAAAATTAGAAGTGAATTATTTAGCAGGTCTAAGTATTGCTAAAGAACCTTATGAATTAGCAAGAGAAAATTTACTACAAGGCTCGGCAGCAGCTTTACAGGCGGGTGTTGAAGGGGAGACTAGAGGTGCAGCAGCAACTGCGGGTCAGGTACTTATGGCTCAGCAAGCGCAAGCTGGGCAACAAAGAGCTTCAATGTCACAGGAAATGAAAAGATTGGAAGAATTAGCGGCGAGAGAAGAATCAAGATTACAAAGCGCTAGAGTTGATTTAGATTTAGGAGAAGTAAAAGGAGCTCAACAAGCAGCGGCAGACTATCAAGCAGCGGCAGATGCAGCAAAAGCGGGTGCTATTAAAAGTGCAGCAGGCGCTTTAACTACGGGGGTGCAAATTTTCTCAGAAAATCCTTTTGATGTAACAAAAGCAGCGGGTGGCACATCAGCGCCAAGTCTAGGAACTTATAGCGGTACAGATTATAGTAATTTTGGGCAGGACTTAATTAACTTTGACTCAACAATTTCTAACCTAACTAATGATCCATTTCGTCAATTTATGCAACCAGGTGTATCAGCGCCTAAAATAGGACAATAATATATTATGGCAAGTAAATACGGATATGTAAGTAGAGACACAGCGAATCGTCAAATAGACTGGAATGCTATTGGAACACAGGTGTCTGAAGGTATTACTCAAATCACAGAAGACAGAAAGGGAAGAAGGGAAGACATATTAACCAAAAGCACGGACTATGCAAAAATGCTTATTGATATGCCTATGGGGTCTAACACGGCCTTCAATGAATACCTTGCACAATTTACTACTCAAGCATCTAAAGCTGCTCTTTCAGATTTAAATTCATTAAAAAGAGGAGATATATCTGAACAAGAATATTATAACAGAAGAGCTAATTTATTGTCAGGTACAGAGTTAATGATAGCGGGAGCTAATAACTTTAATAAGAATTATGATGTTATACAGGAAAGAATAGACAATGGTACTGCTTCAGCTGTAGAAATAAAGTACAGAGAAAAGATGGCTCAACTTTTAGAGTTTGGTAACCGTACTCCATTTATAAACCCTGACACTAGGGAAGTTAATACTGCAAGGCTAGCGCCTAGTGGTATAATGGAAACCACTGTAGAAGATATTGCATCAGCTTCAGACATGTTTAGAATATCAAACTTTCAATTAAATAAGTTTGACATGAACAGTGCGATTGAAAACATTACAAAAAACATAGGGATACAGGATGTTACTATAACACCTGAGATGGTAAGAAAAGCTCAAAGTGAAGGCAGACCAATAGGCGCAGTTGGAACAAGAGTAAAGGGTGCATTTAATTCTGCATTGATGAGTGAAGCAAAAACCTTAGAAGCTAAGAGAGACTATGTAAGTTCTTATTTAAAAGACGATAGCGCTGTTATTAGTATACTTGCTGATTATGTACCAGAGTATGATGTAACATTAGATCCGTTTGAAGTAGATGATAAAACAGTTCTAATCGGCAGGAATGGTGCGTATGAAATAACAGATGAACAAAGAAAAGCAGCTGAAGATTATATGATAGATAGACTAGATAAAGCGTTGCCTGAAAGTGTAGATACTTCTGAAGTTAAAACACCTGTTGAATTAAAAAGAGAAGAGTTAGAAATTGAGGCTCTTCAAAATCAAGTTGATCTTGGTGATATTAAAATTAGTGATGCACTAAAAACACTAAATAAAGATTTGTCTACTTTTAACTCACAATTAGAATCAGATATTAAAAATTATTTGGGAGAAGACTTCAATACCAATTATGCAAATAATCGTACAGCATTTTTAGGATTTTTAGGTAGAGATTCACGAAAAGCTGAAAACGCAATTGATGCTAGTTTAGCAACATTAAATGAGTACGGAGCATGGGCTGGAGTAAATGTCGAGATAAAAGGTTCCAATATAGTTTTTAGTACGCCTATTTTTGATGATAACGGAAAAAAATTAGACGAACCATTTAAAATAGAAATTCCTGTAACAAATATAAAATCAGGGCAGCAATTGCAAAATACAATGCAGGCATTTATTTCTAATTACAGCAATAAACTATTTATTGATAGCGCATATGACACTGGTAAGTTTACTGAACCTAAGGAAAAAGAAGAAGAAACTATACCAGACGATAGGACAGAAATAGTATTATCTTTTGGAACTATAAAAGTTCCTAAGCCAGAAGATAAAAAACAATATTTAAGTATAAATGAATTTAGACAAGATTATCCTGATGCTCTATTAAATGATTATATAATATATAGCCGACCAGATTTAGCTAAATAAATGATATGGAAACATTAGAATTATTTGAAATATTACCACAAGGTTTTTTTACTACCCCAGAAGAGCTTCAAGCTTTTATTGACCAAGAAGGTGTTGATGATTTGTATCAACTTGTTTCAAAAGAAACATTTCCAACTCTTGAAGATTTTCAAGTTTCATTAAAAAAAAACGACAATCAAGAAATAAATACGGGCTTACCATTGGAAAATGGTTCTTCGGGGCAGTTCGATCTGCCTGAAATTTCAGTAGAAGAAGAAGGTTTCTTTGAAAGAAATTTAGGTAGAGGTGGTATTACAGACTTATTAGACGATACCACGAATAGTATTAGGCAAGGTTTTGCACAAGGCTCTAGTTTAAAAGAAGCGCTAAGACTTCAACGAAAAGGTTCTAGGGCAACAAAAGAAGACATTGATAAATATGAAGAGGCTGTAAGAAAAATGCAGTCTATTCCTGTTACTGATGAGCAAAGAAGTTTTAATAAAATTTATGAAGAAAATGACAAGTCTTGGTTAGGGTTTGCAAAAGGTGTTTATAAAAATCCATCTGTTCTTTCATCAGTTATTCTTCAATCAGCCGCAAGTATGCTAAATCCAACCGTAGCGTTTGGTACTATTAAAGGTGGGGTTATTGGAGCTATTACTGCAGGAGCTGCAGGAGCTGCAGGAGGTGCAGCTTTTGGTGGTCCTGGAGGTGCAGCGGCAGGAGGTGCAGCAGGTTTAAAACAAGGTGGTAAGTATGGAGCAATTATAGGATTAACAAATACATTAGAAGGAGGACTTGCCTTTACTGAATTTTTACAAGAAGAAATAGAAAAAAAAGGATTAGAGTTTGATGACGATGGTATAGCAGCCATATTAAATGATGATGAAGCATACAGAAGAGTGAAGTCAAGAACAAAAAAGAGAGGTTATTCAATAGGTTTAGTAAACGCCATAACATACGGTATAGCAAGCACCTTAGCAAGGAGTGGACGAAACATTAAAAGATTAGGAAATTTAAAAATTGGTAAAGTTAAATTGCCCACAAGTAAAATACTCCCTAGTCCTCAAACTGCAATAAGATCAACAACAGAAATGATTGGTGGAGGTTTAGGTGAGGTGGCTGGTAGAGCGGCAGCGGGGCAAGAAATGGACGTGGCTGAAATTGGATTTGAAGCTCTTGGTGAACTTGGTTCTCCTGAAGCAATCATTCCACTTTTTAGAAACTCTACCTACACAATAGATGGGGAAAATGTAACACGAAATGATGTAATAGATGCAATTAGAGGTCCTAGACAAGATTTGTTAGGCATGGACATAACGATAAAAAATGATACAACACTGGATAATGATGTTAAAGTTGTTATGGAAAGAGCTTTAATTGAAAAAAGAGTTAAAGAGGGGTTAACAGCAGCTCAAAATGAAAACATTACAGCTGAGCAGATGAATCAACTAATTGATTTAAACTTAGAATATGAAACATTAGTAGCAAGTAATACCCCTGAAGGAAAAAGAAACGCACAAAAAATAGATGAACAAATACAAACAATAACAAATGCCATTCAAGAGTCAAGCACAGAGGAGATACCTCTATCGAAACAACCCGAAACTAGCCCAACAGTGGGAACAGGAGACACCGAAGGGTCAGCCACTCCCGGAGAGATTGCGCCCGAGTCAATCAAAGACAGTGAGGAACAAACCCAAGAGAGCGAGAATGAGATTGAAATATCAGAGGATGAGATAGAAAGTCTAGCTCAAGACATAGAGAGAATAGAAGACGAGGGAACATTCAATGATAATATAGGAGAAAAAGCATACAAAGATGACCAGGAAGGGATGATTAAAATTGATGACCAAAATGAAAACACTCTTGTCTTTGAAACTAATAGTCAAATAGTTGAATTGGGGAATGTAGATGAGATAGGCAATGATATAGTAGCAAGTAAGGGTTTAACCTTGACACCACCAGAGGGGGTTGATGTAACTAAAGTAGATGATGCAGCAGATGTTGTAGATATAGATGGTATTAAGTATAAAATTATAGGTCGTAGACGAGATAAGAAAGGCAAAGCGGTGGTGAGAGTTAAAGAAATAGAAACGGGATTAGACAGAAGATTTGTGGGGCCAAAAGCAGAGCGTATATTAAAAGATCAAGCTTTGAAAAAACCTTCAACAACCCCTCCTGTATCTATTACTTTAGAAAGAACTCAGACAACTCAGCCAGAAATTAATCAGGTTATCTACGAGCAAAAATCTTTAAATGAAATTATTGAATTAGAAAAAAAAGCAGAACAAGAAGTAAAAGTTTTTGAAAAGAAAGTGTTAGAAGAAATGGTTGCTGAGACTATAAATAAAGATTTAGTCCAAGTAAAGGAAAATATTTTTCAAGTAACACAACAGCCTAATGGAGAATTTAAAGTTTCTCAAATGAAAGAAGACGGCAGACTTGTGGGAAGATTTGATACCCAAACAAGAAGTGCTGCTATTAGTAAATTTAAACAAGAAAAAAATAGACAAGAAAAAGCTCTAATTAAAAAAGCAGACAAAAAGGTAAACGAATTTAAAAAGAAGCAAGAGGATAAAATTATTCAATATCTTGATGACTTGATTGAGCAAACCTCAACTAAAGGAAGATTCTTTGATGCAACTTTAGGTATTACTTATACCGTTTTAAATAGTTCATTAAAAATAATTAAAGCTGCTTATAAAGCAGGAAAAAGTTTAGCTGAAGCTATGGCGGATGGTCTTAAGTTTTTAAAAGATCAAGGTTATGCTCCTAATGAAATAGAATACAAAAGGTTTGTATTAGAAAGTTTTACAAAACCTACACCTCCAAAAAACAGAATTACTAAAGCAAAAGAAAAACCACGTGAAGAAGACCCTGCTGCATTAAAAGCGACAGTTCCGCCTAAACCAACAGAGCCAGCTCCAACAGTATTGGATGAAAATGTACAGGAAGGATTAGATCAAATGATTCCAGTAATAGAAACTATTAATAAAGCTACTATAATAGAAAATTTAGAAAACCTTCCCTCAATAGCAAAATCTTTGTTGCGTGATAAAGGTAATGTAAAATTAGAAAAAGCAAGAAGCACACCAGGGATTTACTTTGACCAAGCTCTAGGCGTTAACAACAGTACAGTTTTAAGTGATAATTCAGTAGAGGTACTTGCGGAAGGATACGGTCAATATGAAGGAGCGTTTGAAAAAGTTCAGGCAGTGGTTGAAGAAGAACAAAAAAAAATAGCTAAACTATCTTTAAAAAATAAAAAATTAGAAAAGTTTGCAACGGTTGCTGGGGTAGACAGAATGAGAAATAAACAAATGGTTGACAATATGCTTATTCTTTTTTATATGGATGTAAGACAAGCTGAGTTAAACAAACTTCCTAACGGTGAATTTAGTGATTCTTCTCCTAATCCTTTGGTAACATTAAACATGTCTATCGAAGCAAATCCAGCTCCTGAATCTAGAACCCTTAAAAAATTTAAAAGTAAATACGTTAAAAACGGGGAAATAAAATCAGAAGATATTTTAAAAGATTTTAATCCTCAACAAAAAGAAGTTTTAGAATCTATAGATAAAGAAAATAAAAAATTAGAAAAAATTGCAATTGAAACTAGAGAAAGAAATGGTGAAACTTTAACACCTATTAAGGGGTATTTTCATAGAATTGTTTTAACAAAAGATAATGAATCTGAAAGAGTAAAAGTTCAAAAACAGGGGGAAATGGTTAGTGATAGAAAATTAAGATCTGATGCTTTAATAGATAGAACTAAGGGAAGTAAACCTATAAATTACAATCCTTTTCTTTCATTATTAAGAGGTGCACAGCAAAGTTTTATTGAGTATTATATTTTTCCTGCTGCTGATACAGTGCAAGATATTACAGAAAATTTAGTTGAAACATTTAAAGATGGAAACGAGGGCCAGGTTGCTGCAGTTAAAGCATTAGACGCAGCTATGAAAGAAAATATAAAAACTATTTATCTAAATACATTTATGGGCGCTAACAATCTTAGTGTAACTAAGGTCGCAGGTAGAGAGGTAGTAAAAAATATGTATAGAGCAATGTTGGGTTCGGCTACAAGATTTATGTCTGAACTTTTAGGAAATACGATGATGTTTGTTACGCAAGATCCTGTCATAATTAAAAATGCATATACTAAATTTTCTCCTTTGACTATGACTATGAAAAATAGAAACAAATACAAAGATGTTCTTTTTAATTTAAAATCTACAGAAGCTAGAAAAATAGGAAAAAGAAGAACAGGAACAGCAGCAACCAATAGAGCTATAGATGTAAATGATTATTTAAATTTAGGTCAATCTACAAATCAAATGATGTCAGGTCCTGTATTTGAAAAAATTGAACAATTATTAAAATTTGGCCCTAAACAATCATATAATGCTGTTGGAGCTGTTGGGGATTTTTTAATGGGTGGTTCTGATAAATTAGTCACTACTCCTGTTTGGGCTTCAAAATTTGCATTTGAGTTTGAAAAAAGTGTAAAAAAATATAACAATGAAGATATTTCTTTTGAACTTGAAGATTATGATGCTATAGCTGACGGTACTTCAAAGTATTTGACAGACCCAAAGTATAAAAAAGCTTTAATAGAAGCGAGACGAAAAGCGGATAGAATGGTAGCATCTTTTGTAACGTCTGGAAATCCTATAAAATCTATTCTTAAAAACAGAAGAAGGTCTTTTGGTATGGACACTACTTTTAGAGATTATTATAGAATCTTAAATTCGTTTATGGCTAATTATACTTTAAATGAATATGCACAAGCTAGATTTGCTATAGGTGCATTATATAAAAGTGGTTATTACTCAAAACCCGTGGCTTCAAAATATTTAGCAGGTGTGCTTGGCCGTATGTCTTCTTATGTAATATTATATGGGTTATTAAATAATTTAATGGATCCTTTATTTGGAGCTCCTGAAGAAGAAGAAGATCCTTTAGACCAACAAATATACAGACAACTAATTGGTTCATCTTTAACTTTACTTTTTAGAGGTGGTTTAGGTAATATACCATCACTTCCTGTTAATTTAATAATTGAAAAATTAAATGAAGAATATCTTGAGGGGTTAAGAGATGGAAAACCTTATGATGCTTATGACAATTCAATTGTTTACAGTTTAATAAGCTTAGAAGATTTAGCCTCCAAAGATTTAACTGACATTGTAGCGCCTATCTTAAC
>Ga0209535_1000922_pt1 | contig 20380 bp, 21 predicted proteins | sample LinPmetageLP28_FD_184041 | JGI IMG/M metagenome (GOLD analysis project Ga0209535, IMG submission 184041) | Marine viral communities from the Pacific Ocean - LP-28 (SPAdes) (version 2) | ecosystem: Environmental > Aquatic > Marine > Oceanic | place: Pacific Ocean | collected 2009-08-22
AATCATCTAAACCGTGGAGATAGGCATCCATGTGTGGTTCTAGTGATGCATCTACACCCTCTTGCGGGTATCCAAAAATATCAAGATTCTGCATTGGTTCAGTTGGTATATCACCAATTCCCATTTTTACATTGTGACCTCTAGCACTTGCTTGGTGGTCGGCTAAGGCTTCAATTATACCACGATACCTGTCTACTTGACCTAACGCAGTTTCATTATGATGTTTAATTCCTAATGTTTCTAGTTCTTCGGATGTAATTTGATGTTCACCGAATTTACTTCGTTCATCATTACTTCCTACGCCCGATTTACGGGCAAGAGCCATTATTTTACCGGCAGTAGTATGTAACCCTTGACCGCCCTTTTCTCCCGGTTGAAGAAATCTCATGTGGTCTTCGTGTGATAAACCATCTTCTCCTGCACCATAATTTTCCATCATGAGATTGTATAAGTTTTTAAAATCGCCTTGAAAACTTCTTCCAAACAAATACATCATAGCAGGTGCATGTGCTAAATCTTTGATTAGTGCTTCACGCATATCCGGTGTTTGTAGAATTTCTCTTAATGGTCTTTGCACCATGTCGGGCGTACTCATTTTACCCGATTGATTGTATGTGATGTTTATATCCGGTATGTGTTCTATACCTTTGTCCATAATTTGGTCTATCATAGCGTGTGCGGATTGATATAATTTAGTCGGGTCTTTACCGGGTTTATTTCCGGCTTTGTTAAGTTTAGGATAAAAGAAAGCATCCGGTAAGTGATGAAGACTTTCCCATGTGTGAACTTTTTTCATATCTCCAAAGTAATCATCCGGTGCGCCACCCATCATATCGGAGGTAACTTGACCGGGATGTTCTTCATGATTACTTCTAACATAAGCACGAATATGTCCGTTTTCATCTATTACATTAGGAACGGTGAAGTGTGCGTAAATATATGGATATTTTAACCATGTATGTTTTTTCCATGTATCTTCTTCTACACCATGTTCATCTTCTAATACATGTTGTAATTGTTGATGAAAAGGTATTGCATAAGATTCCATAAATCTACCCATTGGAGTTTCTTTGTAATTTTTATTTGTATAAGTCGTAATTAAAGTATTATTATGAGTTCGAGTTGGTCTTGTAGCCGTTTCTCTATCCCCGTCACCCGGTGGTAACATACCGGCTCTTAGTTTCCTCCAAGCCATATTATCGAACATAGGTAACTGATGAGCCTTATCTGTATGTGTACCATTGAATTGTTTTATTGCTTGATTGATTACATCTACCGGATTTCTGTTAATACCCTGCCTTCTTAAAAAATCCCCTAAATGACTTGCTAAAGCATCTATACCATGTTGAAAAGCACCAATTTCAGTATTGTAGAGTTGTTCTCCGTGTTCCCCAGTTGACCATTCACCTACCAAAGATTTACCTCTTCCATCATGAGCAAACAAAGGTAAATCCATATTTTGCGGGGGTTTGAAATGTGGTGCCGGTGGGTTACGAAACATTGTCGGTCCTTGTGGAGTGTAACCTACCATACTCCATGCTTTGTAAAGTGAATAAGGTTTAACACCAATCAACCGAAATGCCCCCTCTTACCGGATAAATGCCCCGCAGGGTCAAGACCTAAACGACTTGAATTTGTTTCTAAATTCTGCGTCGGCCCGTCATTTTTTTCATCTTCATCTTCGTGTTGATGAACACCGGCAGGATGAGTTGGTACATGACCATCTTCAAAAGCAGAACCGCCACCTTGTACATATTTAGTTAATTTATTTCTTCTTTTTTGTATACTAATTAATCTACGCATTAATTCTAACATTTCTAATTTATTAGCATGACGATTAGCCTTTAGAATATCACTTTGAGTTCTATCACTACTCATCATAATTTGTGAAGGAGTATCCTCACTTGTCATGATGGGTGCAGGAGGTGCGGGTGGCATCATAGGCATTTGTGGTGCCATTGGCATACGAGGCATACGAGGCATACGAGGCATACGAGGTCTGCGTGGCCTACTTAAATTAGCCAAAGATGGTTGCCTCATTTGCCCTGCTTGACCCGGTAACATACCTGTCAGTCTACCACCACCGGTAGGACCGGCTTGGAAACTTCTTGCACTGTGTCTTGCGTGAGGTGAATATGTATTTCTTATTCCACCAAGAATTTTTTGTGCTTCTTGTTGTCCCATATATTGACGATACTTTTGTGGGTCTTTACTCATAGGTTGTTTAGTAGCAATACCACGGTGGCTCATCTCAACAGATAAATGAGGTTTCATCAAACCTGTTCTTTTACTGCCTTTGATACCACGCATTCTTGCTTTGAATCTACGCATGGTGGCACCTGCACCGCCGGACTGACCGCCGGGTGGTTTTTTGAATTGTCCGGTAGATGGTCTAAAATTTTGCCTTGCTTCACGGCGACGGCGAGCCTGTATTGTATTTGGAGTATCACGCTTTAACAAACGCCAAGCCATTTTCATAGGTTCACTAGCAAGTTTATTTTGAAATTTATCAGTAAAACCCGTATATGATTTACCACCATTGGGATAAACACCCAAATCCTCATGTATATTATCACTTTGTTGCATTATCTCGTCGGGAGTGTAAGAAGTTCCTTTAGGAAGTTCGGGGGTAAATGCAGGTGGTATTGTTGTATCAAAAATTTTAGTTGGTTGGGTATATTCATCAAAGAAATTTCTCATTCTATCAGCATAATTTTCAACCACATGGGGTGGTGCAGTGTTTTTCAAATGTTCATACTTATCGGTTAATGACGGGAACATTTCAATATCACCCGGCATAGCCTCTAACACATCACCTGCTCTTTCTTGACTGTAATCCTCATCATAACCTTCTTCGTTAAATTCACCTTCTTCAAAACTTGGTGGTTGTTTATTTCCATATTTTAAATTTTTAAACTGTGGTTCATAAAATGCCGCAACTTCACCTGCTGATGTCGTTTTATCAAATGGAAGATTAGAACCTTCAGCATCCATAGACCGCATTTGCATTTCTTCATTTGCTTTATGAGCAATTCTTTCATTAGGGTGTTGTAATAATCTAAACAAATCATCCATTGATAATTCGGGTATTCTTGTATTAGGGTTGTAAGGTGATTTGAAATTAGACATGTCGGGTACATCATCATCTTTCAATAATGTAGACCAAGCATCTTCCATCGGCTCGCCTGTTCTAACTGCGGAATTTCCCGTACCCATCGCTGAACCTGTGCCTGTTTTTGCACCTGTAGCCATATCAAGTAAATGTCCACGGCTACCTGCCGGTCCACCTTGGAGAGAAATTTCACGCTCGTCATCACGCTTATTACCATCATCTAATCCTTCTTCTGTAGGTAATTTAGGACCACTACCTAACCCTTGTGATGGTTTTATTTTGATATGTTTAATATCTTTTAGTTTTTTTCTTCTTTCTTCATCCTTTACCTGTTTTTCTTCTCTACGCTTTTCAGCGTCTTCGGAGGATGTAGGACTGTATTTACCGCCATCTTCGTTAGCCGAACCATACATGTGAGATGACTCGCTTCTTGGCGAGTACATTCTAGTATCCGAACCACGACCCATAACCATTATTCTACCCCCATGTTTTCGGCTAACTGCTTTCTAATTCTTGTCCAAGTTTCCGGGCTTTCTTTACTAAGTTCAATTTGTAAAACATTGATTGTTTGATTCACCTGTTGATTATCAGTCTTAGCCCCCCATTGGTCTTGGAAACGAAGTAAGTCTTTTACCGTTTCTCTTACTTCTTTGTGAAGTATTACCGCATCTCTAACAAAACCATCTTCATGAACTGTGCCTTCATCTAATAGTTCACTTAATTTACTATTTAATTTTTCTGCATTAGAACGCAATAAATGTATTTCTTGACCTGCCGCTAATGCTACTTCGTATGCCGCAGTTTTTTGCACTAAAGGTTGAAAGTGATGCTTCATGTGATTGTATACAGTTCTTTCTGCACAACCTACTTCTTCTGCAATTGCATGAGTATTAGCACTTTCTTCAAAATATTCTTTTTCATATTCGGCTCTTTTAGGGTTTGAACAAACGGGGCATGAAGGATTAGCGGCCATGTGGTATTCGCCCATGTGATTTCTAAAGTGTCTGTCAGTAGTATTGGCTCGCCAATTCATCATTTTGTCTACTTCTTTAGGAGTGATGTGACCGTTAAGTAATTGTTCTTCAATCTCATCTCTATTGTCACTAGTACAAAGTTTGCAAGAGCGTTTCACTATGCGAGTCGCCTCCTGCATGTACACGCTTATGTCTATCCCTTACAAAACGCTTATGGATAAAAATAACTTGGAAAGTACTATGTGGCGAGTGAAGAGAGTAGCGGGTGTACCATTAAATATGCAGACTCTCAAAAGTTTGACTAAAGCCGCTAAGGATGTAGCACTAAACAATAAAACTCCACCGGAATTGAAAATGTTAAGACAGAAAGTATGCAACTCTTGTCAATTTGGGGGGAAAAGATGTGATATGTGTGGTTGCTTTATTAAAACAAAAACTGCTTTACTGAGTTCAAGTTGCCCTATCGGAATGTGGCCTTCATCTAGTGATGCGACTATAGACTCCGGTAAGCATGAGAAAACTAGCAAACAATCCAACTAAGAAATATGATATAGTGGATGATGGCATAGAGCCGCCTTTGAAAACCAGTATCATAGACATACATACTATCATTGATAACAATTGTACCATAATCATATCAACTATTACACTTCTGTTTGGATTTAATACATCTAAAGTAGTTGCCGCAAAGGATTTTGGTATATACGAATTATAATCTTTATCTGTTATCATTTTATCTTCCACCTGTAATTATTGAGCGAGCGAAACTACCTACGCCACCACCTACTTTGTTCATCATTCCTTCATCAGCAAGTGCGGCTGAAAGTGCATTACCCATCATTGATTGCTGAGCAAAAGTGGCTAATTGTTGTTGAGTCATTTCACTTTGGTTTACAACTTGTTGTGCGGATGATTGAAGATTAGTAAACTGACTTGCTATATTTTCTGCACTCATAGTTTGTAGATTAGCAGGTAACTTTGTAGTGTCTAATGTCATAGTACCATCGTCTTCATTAATTATAAAAGTAGCATTCCGTAAAATATCTAAAACGCTTAAAGTAACTACACTACCTATCATTTCTATTAAAACACCCATTTGACTACTTGCAATAAATCTTTCAATCACGGCTTGCTGTTTTAACAATTCCATTTGTATTTCTATTTCACTTGGAGGTTGTACAGGTTGTTGCATAAACTGATTCGCTTGTTGCTGTCCTCCAAACATGCCCGCCAAAAACGGATTAGGTTGTTGGGGTTGACCCCATGGATTAGCATTTTGTAATGGCATTTGCCCTTGTTGTGACTGAACACCTAAATTTAATGTGTTACTATTTTGATTATTTCCACTTAGACCAAACATCTCTATCACTCCTTCGGAAGAGTATCTACCAAATTAGGGTTTTGATTGATAACTTCTTCTACTTGACTATTTAACATGTTTTGAAAAGCGGGTGTTGGTTGATTAAACATAGCCAATTCATGTTGAAATATTCTTAAATCAAAACTTACAATAGTAATATCATTTTGTTTTGTCATAGGATTAGTATAATACTGAATGTTAATTCCTTTAGTTTTTCTTGCATCTTTTTCTAATTCAGCAAAAAATGGTTCATATTTTTTCAACATTTCCGGGGTAGGGTCTTGTTTTTTAATAGCAGTAATAGGTACAGTAACTATTGAAACTCCTTTTTTGACTCTATCTCTAAGTCTTTTAGGATTAGATTCACTTATTTTATCTTCTTCTGCTTCCCACTTACAAAGTAAATGGTATAGGTGCATGTGTTCGGGACAATATGTACCACGCATTTTACGGCCACTTGTAACTTTTTCACGAGCCACAAATGCTTCCGGCTCTCCGGTAACAGGATTTTTCCAATATAATTCCCACAAAGAATTTCCTGTATCTTCATCAGTAATTTTATGATACAAATTATCATATTGGATTAAATTTGCACAATCACAACCATCTACTACACATACATGGCTTTGTTTATTATAACGATACTTTCTTCCAAAAAATAATCTAAAAGGATTGAATATACTTCTTTTAGCAGGAGTAAGAAGTTTGTATGCTTGTTTAATGTCTTTTTTTCTTGCTTTGTGTGGATTAGGATGTTTACTTGGATAGAAATTTACTTTAGGGACTTGCAAATCTGTTTTTTGAGAGGCTTCTTGCATAGCCGCTTGTGCAGTTGCTTGTTCTACTAATGCTCTATGTGATAAAGATGCATTACCTTGTTGACTTAAAGCCAACAACTGCGCTTGGTTCACTTGGCCTAAATTTTGTTGATTTGTTGAATTGTACATTTTATTCCTCCTTGTTTACTTCAAGATAAAATTTACCGTTGTTACTTATTAATTCCCATACAATTTCATCCCCTGCTTTAATGTTTAATAATTCCGCCATGGCATTTGGAATTACGGTTCTTACACACTTTGTGTTTTTATTCACTGCTATAACTTTTGTTGTCTTTTTCATATTATCACCTATGTAGAAAGTAAATCTATCAGTGTGGTTTCTACATTCCACCCTATTCTTGTAGCCATAAATGACCTTCTTGTTGGGACTCCGGCTTTTTGTAATCTAACTAAATCATCTCTAAACGGGTCAAACACTTTATGTTCTCCAATTCTATTTTGTTGCCAAAGCATAGCGGCATTTTCATCAAAAAATCTATCAGCCTTATTTGCTACAAGCATTATAAGTCTTGGTACATATTTTTTTCCTTTCCATCTACTTTTGAAATTACGATACCTATATTGTCTATTAGTGATGCAATCTACTAAATATTTGAATCCTGCAATTTGTTGTAGTGCTTCATCTCCACCTTTTAATGCCCTTTCATCAAACATGTATACTACAACTTCTACTTGTCGATTAACCATATCATCTATCCATAACGACCAAAATCTTTCTTGACCGCCTAAGTCAGCAGAAAATACTACTCTTCTATCTCCTTTCCAAGATATACGCTTTCTAGTAGGTTTAGGTAAAAAATACTTTCCGAGTAATCTCATGTGACCCGTTCTTTCCTCATCGGGTATTTCTTCCATTTCACCGGGTGTAGTCATATAACGGTCAAGTGTAGTCTTACCTACCATAGCCGCACCGTATATCCCTACCTTTCTTGGTCGCCAAGAATTGTATAAATTCTGCCCCCATACCGCAACACCAACTAAAGCAGTTCCGGCAGGTTCAACCATTTAATCACCACTTACCCAACTTTCAATTTTATACCAAAACCATTCAACGGTATTTTCCCATATTGAGTCACCACTTTTTAATTCAAAAGCACTAGTAGCAAATATAGCAACAACGACAAACAATAATGTTCTCAACCAACCTACACCCTTTTCATAATATGTATCTAACATATTTTGTGTGTGCATAGCCCTTAATGTTGCTTCTGTAGAATCATCAGTAGGCGTTTTGAATATACGACCCAACTAATCACCTCATTTTTTCTTTTTTGGTTCTTCTTCTTCTGTAATTCCAAGATTAATAGGTTGCTCTATTTCAGCATCGTGGTTTGGAATACCCGGATTAAACTGTCCGGTATCATATTGTGAAACTATAGATTGAGAACCACCCGGTACACCCCAACTCGGAGGCATTTGACCGGGGTTTGCTTCCATCCATTTTAACTCACGATTAAGTTGTGCTTCCTGCATTCGCATTTCCATTTCTACTCTTCGATTATCAAAATTACTTTGCATTTGTTTATATCTCAATTCTCTTGACCTTTGTACTCCGGTGTTTCTTACTCTTTCTTGCATTTCTCTTTCAAAGAACATTTTAAAGAAGTAATAAGCAATACCTTGTACAAAGAAAGCGGCCATGGCGTATGTAAAACCATTTAACATAGCCGTTTCACTTTCTAACCAAAGTTTCGCATCAAATATTCCTATGGCTAAACCTACTAACGCTGATTGGGCTAAAATTAATCCCATCAATCTTATTTCTGCATCCGAGTCTTGTCCTGTTCCTTGCATGTTGCTCACCATTGGTCAATTTAATAGTCAATATAAACATTTCTATCTATATACTCATTAATCTCATTATATCACTCATTATTTTGATATTATTATTATATTATTATTATAGAGAAGATGAGATATTGATATAGTCAATTTATTGACTAATACTATGAGATATATGAGATGTTGACTATTACAAGAGAGTCCCTTTGTCTTTAAAATGTCTTGCCCGATTGGTATGAGAGTCTTCCGGTACAATGGTATGGTCTTTGGTGTGACTCATATCCGGTCCACCCTGCCCCATAATGTGTCTACGCCTACGCTCACGGTTCAACTCTTCACGGTACTTTACTCTCTCCGGTGAAGATTCATATTTCTTGTCGTACTCTAATTTATGTTGCTTGGCTTCGGGGCTTACACGCTCTTTAAGCAACCGCATAGCAATCTCCATTGGTTCGCTACGGGTAAAACCTGTTTCTTCGTTAAGACCTATTCCATCAAAAGACTCTTCTGCTCGCCTTTTCTTTTCAAGTTCGATAGCCTCCAATAAATTGTAATACTCTTCAAGGTGACTTTCATCATCGTGTAATTCCGAATAACGCTCGTTAATGGCGTTTAATTCTTCGTCAGTCATATATTCCCCATCAGCACTAATGTTGTTTCGCACACGATGGTATGTATCGCCATAATCTACGGGTTCATTTTTCAACAACCGCATAGCAATCTCCATTGGTTCGCTTGCATTTTTTGCTTGCCAGTCGTAAAACGGTTGAGGATGAATTGGAGTAATTGGGGCAAGATGTACCTTAGCAGTGCCTCCGTGTTTGTTTGGCATTTCTCGACCCGGAAGTGACCGCCATGGATTTTTACCAGTTTCTTGAGCATATTGGTCAAGGTTATCTTCAAGAGATATTGAGGCATCTTGAGGATAATAAATATCATCTAAGCGTTCCAACATTTCTTGATAAGCCGGACTGTTTTGACCCGTCTTATCCGTTTCTAATTCTTCTCTTGCACGACGAGCAAGTGTATTACTTCCTTGAAGATAAAGTGGTTCTTCCTTAAGCAGACGCATAGTAAATTCTGCTAAAGTTATTTCACCTTTAAGCATTTTGTGATAAAGTAATGATTGCATATCATTTTTGTAAGCACATTGTTCACACATAAATTCATGATTATCTATACTTCTAATTGGGTTAGCCATTCTTCTATAGACTACAGGTGGCAGACCCGACTCACATCCCGGCATGTTACATACTTCGGGTGTTGGGCCGGAATTTTTAGAACCCATAAGTGGAGTACCTGTTGATACAGCAATTTCTTGTGAAGGATAATCTCTACTACCATAGGGTGCTTCTTCTTTTAATAATTGCATAGCGAGGTCCATAGGTTCGCTTCTTCTTAGGTTATCAAGTGTAAATTGTTCAAGACCTTCCGGGCTTGAAGTCATTAAACTATCGGGCCTCCATTGTACAAACGGGTCATGCGCTTCTTGTACATCCGATACCTCATCTATTCTAAATGGTAAGGCATGAGTTCTACCTGTAGTATCTACATTAGATTCTGCTAATATTGGTGGAATACCTGCTTCCATAATATCACCTGCTAATTCTTGTTGATTTTCACCTAATCTTGTTACATCCATGCTTTCATGAAACGGTGATAATGCTCTTGCTACTTGAGCAAGTGAATATGCAGTAGTCGGTTTTCTGTTTAATTGAACTACATCATTTTCATCTAAATTATCATAAAGTATACCTTCCGGTTGTAATGTTTTATCAGTAAACCTTTGTGGAGTAGGTGCATTACCAGTAAAACCGTATAGATTAAGTGGTCTGTATAAATCTCCTGCACCGTGTGTCATTTTGTAAGATGTTGGTAAATCGGGTGTTGTTTTTAATTTAAAATTAGGATTAAAAGTATATAACTCACTAGGATAAACATGTCTACCGTATAATGATTCACCTTGATTAGTGCTTAATGGTAATGAAAAATTGTGCATCGCATTTTGAAAATTTAAATTTTCCATATTTGCTAATGTTCTTGCTTTTGCAGGTGAACTTCTTACTTGACCTGTTCTTGCATCTGTAGCAGGTTGCATTCTTAACGAATGATAAATAGATGGTTTACTAGTTACAAATTCTTCGGGCGCATCAAATCCAAGACTCATAGGCTCGGTAACTTCTTCTAAGTACTGCCTATGTTGGTCTGCTAGACTTCTTTTAAGGAGTTGCCAATATTTATCGTCTACCATAATAGTCCTCCTTTAGTTTATTTAGATAATCAATAAATTGTACTTGTCTATTACGGTTTTCAGTAGCATTAAATACACCCGGTGCTGATGCAAATTCATCTCTTAAAGTTTCTAAAAAGTTTTCAAACTCGTATGGTTTAATTTTTCTTTGTGTTATATCATCATTACCAAATGGTAAAGCAGTATTATATCTTTTGATTTGACTTACAACATCAGTTTTATTATTAAGTATATTTTGCGCTAATTCTTTTAAATTAGGGTCACTTACAAGATTAATTTTTTCATTCATTGACATAGCACTACCATCTTCATTCAATGGAAAACCATGTTTATCTAAATTAAAATTTAATTTATCTCTAGCCTCTAAGTCACTTTCTGTACGATGAATACCATCATCATCGGGTTCTTTTTTTGGCATTTGTATTAAACTCGCTGTTTTATCATCTAAATTTATGTTAGACTGTATATCTTCTAACATAGGTAATTGTTCATTTAAAGAATTAAGTGCATTAGTATATTGTTCTACTGCTTTAGCGTGGTCACTATCAAAGTTTTCATTTTGATGATTTAAGGTTTTTATATTATGCAGTGTTTGGTCAATATAATATTGTTTACTATTTCTTTCTATATGGTCTTCTATCCATTGTTTTTTATCTTGTCCGGCACCCATCATATCGTACATTTCTTCGGCACCTTGAATTATTTCCTCTTCCCTACGATAAAGACTTTCTAATTTATTTTTGTTGCCTTCTATTCTATCATCAATATTTCTTTGTTTAACTTTATCTTTATTGTGAACTAGGTTAAATAAATTTTTAAAACTTAAATCTTTATGACCTAATTCGGGTTGGAAAAAACCACTATTTACACCATGTTTAAGACCCTCATTTGCGTATGTCCCTCCTAAAATTTGTTGAACTCTTTGGTCTTCTGTGTATAAACCATCATTTTCTCTAGTAGATAACGATAAATTCCCTATAACAGTATCGGGAATTGTGTGTCGAGGTATTTGTATAGGAACTAATCTCGAAGGGTCTATTCTTGAATTAACAAAACCTTCGGTTACTCCTTCGTGTTGTCCGGTAGATGCTCTTTGTTGTACAAAATCATCAATAGGATTTAAACCTCTTATTCCTATCATTCCTTTTGGTCCACCTCTTCTTGATGCAACTACAGCCTCATGAATATCTCTTTTTGTAGTTGGTGACACGAAATATCCTGCTTGAGTAGCACCACTTTTTCTACCAGTGGCCTCATTGTCAACAACAAATGGTTTTGCTAACAACGCAGTTTTACGGTCACTTTCACCTTTATGAGGATTAAATGCCTGCATTAGTCTTTGTATAACACCATCTTCATAACCTCTATTATTAGCATCAGTATTACTACCTACAGGTAAAAGTCCCGCACCCATCATTAAATTTTGAATATCTTCTCTATTCATTTGTTTAACGGCTGTTACAGGAGGTACAGCACCGGGTTTTATCGAGCCATCTTCATTAAATGGGTTTTCAGTTTGATAACCCGGTACTACTTGGGGTAGACTCAATTGAGTACCTGTTTGTAAATTAGGATGATTTATTAAAATTTCTGCGGCACCGTCTTTACCATACCTTCTAACTAAATTAGCATAGTAATCTCTTGATGATTTATCATTACCTTCTGTACCAAAAGCCTCATCAAAATTAGAATTCACTGTATTTGTTAAAGTTTTACCTTCTTCGGGATACAATTGAAATTTTGCAGATGAATCGTATCCACCCACATTATTTGCAATTTGTCTAATTGCGTTATTTCTAGCAGTTTCAACTGAATCGCTAACATCACCTATTCTTTGGGGGTCTGTATTTGCATTTACATAATTCATATAATCATCATACATAAAATTTTGATAATCTTGTAAGGAATTTATAGGAATACTTTCTGCATCATCTAGTGAACTTGCTCTTTCATTAATACTTGCGGCAATACCGGGTGCTAATTGTGAAGGGTCATAAGGTACAGTTGGAAATTCGTCTACTCGCCCCATACCGTAGTCTTGTAAGGTGCGCTGTTGTTTAACGAATATCTTGCTCACACTCGCACCTATTATGGGCGAAGTAGCGATAACATTTAGAATGCTCGCTTACTACGAGTGATATGAGCCGACCTGTTGCTGTTCGTAAAGCATCCGCTACAGTAGCAGGTGCAAAAGGGGGTCAAGTTGCAGGTCGTGCCGCAGGAAGTGCTATAGGTGCGGCTCTTGGTAGCATTGTTCCTGTTGTGGGTACTGCAATTGGTGGTGCAATTGGTGGTGCAGTAGGCGGTGTCGCCGGAACCGCCATAGGTGGTGCAGTAGGCGGTGCGGCTGACGCAGGTAAAACAGGAGTTGCTAGGAAGGTAGGTCAAGTTGCCGTAGAAGGGGCAAAAGAAAAACTTAAGCCTCAAAGTATGGCTCAAACAGGCATGGAGATGCAACAAAAAAGAGCAGAAATGCAACAACAAAAGAATCAAGCACAAATGTCATCGGCTCAAGACATGGCTGATAAAGCCAAAGCCGGTGCAAATGTAGCAAAAGGAGAGTATGTCCATCCTTCTGTACAACAACATATACAAGACATGTATAATGACCCTAGTGTAAATCTACCGGAAGATTATTCGGGAGTTTCAAGACAAAATTTTACAAATGTATTAGCAGGAAACCGAGAAGGTGGTTTTTTTACCGAAAATATAGATGCTGATAAATCACCTCAAGATATTCCGGCTCAAAATTTACCTCCTAAAATTGAACCCGAAGCCAAAGTCGAACCTAAATTTGACCCCAACGCAGAACCTAGTTTTGAAGGTAGATTATCCGATGAATTTTTTGAAAGACCTCATGCTCAATTAAGATTATTTAAAGATTATAGAATAAACGATGATGAAGAAAGACAAGAGGTAATAGATAGAATACATTCTGCACTAAGTCCGTATTTAGATAAAGATGGAAATTACAAAAGAGATGTTCCTACTAAAGAATTTGCTATACGAACTCATTTGTTAGATAACATAAGAGAAGCGAAAGAAATTCCTAAAGATGTATTAAGACAACACGGTTTAAAACCTAATGAGGGTGTTAGTGTAGGTGATTCAGTTATTGCTGTTGTTAAGCCCCATGAAAGATTTAAAAATAAACCTCAACTTATTACAGTTATGAATCGTCACATACCGGAAATTGCGCCGGGGCAAGAATTTACAGGCGACCAATTTGGAAGAAATAATACAATGACTCTTAATGCTCATGGTCTAAAAGGAAATCAATACAAAGAACATGTAGCACAAAGGCAAGCAATTGATGGTAAAGTTAGTAAAAATCAATTAAAAGCAAGAAGAGAAAAAAGACAAGCGGGTATTACAGCAAGAAAAGATGAGAAATACAAAAGTAAACCATTTGATTTAGCGTGGCAAATGCTGTTTAAAGAATCAGTAGAACTTCACCACAACGAAGAATTACCACAAGAGTTTATTGATGATGTAATGATGCTTGACCGTACACATAAAATGACACCGACAAATAACGGTACTTTAATTGACGATATTGACCCTTTTATGCACAGAACTATACAATTGATGGCTGAAAACTATAAAGAAGATAATCCAACATTAATTGAGCCAAGAAACCAACATTTATTTTACTAACATTAGTTTTTGAATATTTTTTATTTCTTTTACTATTTTCAATGCAGGTTTTAAATTTAGTTCTTTAATACCACAATCAAAACCCCATGCGTTTAAATGACGCACTAGACTTTCAGTGGACAAGTTTGCACCACTTTCTTCTACAAAAGGACAACCACCAAGTCCACCAATACTTGAATCTATTTCTGTAATACCTTCAAACAATGCATCTCTTACTGTTCGCAACGCTTTTTGTTCATCTCCATTATGATGTATATGAATAGCAGACTTAATTTTATTCTCTTTCGCTATTTCTGCCCAAAGAGAAACTTCTTTTTTAGTTGCTACACCTATAGTGTCGGAGAAAACCACAGTATTACCTAGTACTTTTGCATCTTTTATACAAATTTTCATTATGTTAGGTGTAACTATACCGGAATACGGACTTCCAAATGCCATAGAAATATAGACTCGTATGTTTTCTTTAGGTATTCCATTAAGCATTGTATAATACATTGTAATTAACTCACTTCGTGTTTTACCAAAATTTTTAATATTAAATTTTTCACAAGGTGAAAATACAATATTTATTTTTTTGGCACCTACACTTAAGGCTCTATCAAGCCCACGCTTATTCATTACTAAAACAGAACCTTTACTAAACACATTTTCGGCATCTGCCATCTGTGGTACATACTTTGGATGTGCAAATGATGTTTCTTCAATATGAGTTATACCGGCTTTGTATAATTCATCAATTAAGCCCTTTTTTATTTTAGTCGGTATAAATTCTTTTAAATTTTGCAAACCGTCACGAGGGCCAACCTCATAGACGGTTACTTTCATTCTTTCACTCTCCGAAGACCGCCTATACACATTTCTTGCAGTTCGGCTTCGTCTTCAAAGATAACTAAACCGGGGTCTTTTTCTTCAACGAGGGCGAACCAAGCCCATGTAAATCCAAAGATAATACCCAGTGCAAATAATCCGACCATTCTAGTCAATAAAAATTCAAACATACTCATGTCGAAGACGAGAGCAGTGTAGAAATTAAAGTTACCGGTTCCTCATAGCGGCCATAGCCATATCTTCTGCAAGAGTTCGCTTGTTGGTCGGTTGAGTTCTATGCATAGCCATTTCTTCTTCATTCGGCATAGGCATATCATCTTCCGATTCCATCATTTCATTATCTTGAGGTTTCATGCCTTCAAGAATTTGCGCCATAGCCGCTTCTTTACCTTGCATTCGCATTCTACCGGGTGGATTTTCCATTCGACTTTCCATATTCATAGGATTATGTTGAGTCTGCGTACCTGCTCTACCTTGTTGTAGCATTGGAGGGTAACCTCTTTCAGTACGAGATTTTAGTAATTGCCATGCATCGGTAAAAGCGGCCATGTAACATCCCAAATTGTTTTAGCACTAAAAGTTATCTAACAATTTTTACTTTTATTCATCATAATTTTTTGGGTCATAGTAATTATTTGGTGGAGTATCAGTGTATATATCCGACATTGAATAAGGTAATTTACTTTGGTCTTCTACTGTATATTTCGGGTGTATTGCACGAGCGTCAAATCTAGGTACGAATAAAGGTTTACCACTTTCTAATGTGTCTGTAGTTTGTTCTCCGACTCTACCTTGTTGCATGTTTTCTTGCATCTTATCATGTACTAATCTATCTACTGTAGTTTGATTAACTGTATCTTGCTCATGAGATGGCATCATATTTGAGTCACCATGTTCTCTTGCGTATCTAAAATCAATGTCATCTTTCATGTTTTTTGCTTTATCTTTATAATCTTGAAAACGCATTTTCAAAATACTCCATGCTTGTTCAAATGCTGTCATTAACAATTCCACCTTTTTAGTGATGCCCCTTTTGGAGTAAGTTTGCCCTTCTTAGAAGTTGGCCCTTTCATTCCACCCATTCTTGCACAAAACGACTTACGACGCTTTGCAGACTTGCTACCCGGTTTAAGTTTTGACGGCTTAGTAGTAACAGGTGCTTTCAAGTTCGCACCGGTTTCTCTTTTGGCCGCCGCCCTACCCTTAGCGTTCAGCCCACCTTTTTTGTGGTGCTTGTTAGGGTTATAACCGTGAAACGGCTTGGACTTTTTCTTTGCTTTCATCACTGCAAAAGCAAGTTCGGTAGGACTACAACAATCACAGAAGTCATACTCCACCATGCAGGTGCTAAGAACAATGAGAATAAAAGATATTCGCTATAAAATTACTTTAACAGTAAATTTTTTCCTATAATATTTTTTTTATCGAATGCCGTGTGTGACTAAAAGAAGTGCTATGGGGCATGCTATGGCTATCTCTCCTTCTAAGGGGGCGTGCTATGGGGCGTGCTATGGGCTGTGCTATAGCCGCCGTACCCCGTTCTATAGAACGGCATAGCACTTTGTGCTATGGTTAAACCTTGCGTGCGTGCTATGCGTGGGTAGGGCGTAGGTATGGCACAGGCATTCTATAGACCGCTATACTGCGCCCCTACCTGCGCCCACATAGGCCGGTCTATAGATTCCTAAGTGGCATTCCCACCCCCGCCTCATGTAACCTATACCCATAGCCTTCTCTAATTCGCACCCCCATGAATAGCGACCCTTGACCCAACCCATACGGGTGCGGTTAGCACCTTCCCTTAGTGTGCTTAGGTGCTATGTGCTATGGTACATGCTATGTAGATTTCAACATCAAAATCAAGTCACCGAAGTCAAATGATATATAAACCGATTAAGAAATGTTGGTTGAGGAATAAGAATGAGCAAACAAAGCCAAGCAACCCCAAGCCCAATAATGACCGTAACCCCAACCCCTGTGAACAGGGGTGCCGCAAGAGGTGACCAGTTCACCCCTGTATGCACAGTAATGCATGACTTCCTAGCAAGTGACTATGCGTTAGTAAGCCTACCTGTGTCCTTCGATGAAGAAGGCGGCTACCTTGAGTGGTTAGGTGAAGCACCTAAAGCAAACAAATCTGCATGGATACCAACCGAGTTCCGTGTCTACACAAGAGCCGAAGTCGTAGCCTCTATGGTTGCACTTGCAGGCTTCGGTGAGCATGCAAACAAAGCGTTCCAAGAGAAGGTACCTTCCTACACATCTACAGAAGTCCATGTCCTAGACATGCTCTCCCATGAGCATGAGGTCTTGAATGGTAAGAACAAAGGTAACACCCGCAACCTTGTAGCACATGGAATGGGTAACATCCGTAAGTTCATCCGTGACATGAAAGGTGACATCGCTGTTATGAGTGCTGTGCAAAAAGGTGAGGCTTACTACGCCGCTAACGACCCTAACCAAACCCCATGTGAGTTTGAGGGTCAAGCCCGCAAGATATGGGTTAGAAACGAGTTCAATGTCCGTGATGTAAACGGCAAGGTCATCACCCAATGGTATGAAGGCAAGACCAAAGATGAGAAGAAGGTCATGAAGAAAGCGGCTGTCATAACCCGTACTCCTTCACAAGTGCAAGCAACTCCAACACCAACTGCAACTGTCGAAGCACCTGTACAGGAAGAGGTCAAACTAACCATCGCTAACATCTCAAGCATGCCTAGCATAACCGTGAGAAACATCGCCAAGAACAAAGGCGCACCACAGACTGTCTACACCGGTGCCGGTGCAACTATGAACAGCATGACTTGGCTCATGACCAACGGCCATGTGTCACTGTCTTGAGTAGGTGACTACCCTAGCAAACTTATGAACTAATATAGTCCGAGCGACTATAACTGCCCCTACTCACCCTTCGGGGTGGGTGGGGGCTTTTTTTTATCGAGAAATTCTCTATAGCGCATGCGAAGTCGGGGTATTGTCGCCTCGCATGCGGTTTCACTAAGCGTTTAACCTTGCGAGTTACTACGACACACCCGTATGGGTTGGAAAAATAATTGTTATTACTGCGAGCGAGAGCGAAGTTTAAACCCCTGTATATTAACGGGCGTGATTCTATTCTTAGGGGTGAGGCTGACCCTTGCTCGCAGTACCCTCTTTCCAGATTCTTATACAGGAGTACGAGTTACATCTTGTAACCTAATGCTGTTGTACTCACTATCTCAATGTTCTCACTACTCATGTCAACAAAATGATACTACTCATTATCTCACTATACCTATAAGAAGAATATATATTATTAGTATAGGGATATATGATATATGATATAGTCAAATCTTTGATACACACTATGACATTAATGAGATAATGATACAGTGGCGAAGATACTTTTAGCCTCAAAGTATATGCACCTACGGTACAAAGATTATATTGAAAATCAATGGACTGAAATGAAATGATATATAAACTGATTAAGAAACAGGAATTGATGAAACCAAACTTTGATAATACCAAATATAAGAATGTGAATGAATGGGCTATGTGTAATGGGTACATACAATGTGCAGGGTGTAAAGGTTATGGCAACCAAGACGGCACACTGTGGAAGACTAGTCCTAGTTTCAACATCGCTACTCCTTACTGTACAAAAGAATGCTACGACGGTGATGTACAATGAAGTACAAAGATGTAGCGGCCTTGTTTGCAAGAGCAAAGCACCCAAGTAAGGGCAAGCCTCTTCATGCTAATGTAAGAATCTTCATGGGAGATGATGGTATGTACATGCTACGCTATCATGATACTGACATCATCACTTGGTACATAGACGGAACAATACTTCTTTGCGATGGTGGATGGAATACCATGAGTACATACAGGAACATGAACAGGTTCTTACCAAACGGTATCAATGTGTACAGAAGGGACTGGAAGATGGAGTTGTCCTTGAAGCGTAGTACTGGATGGGAAGCGATGAAACATATCACCGAGTGGACATACAAACAAGACGAATGGAACTTCGCAGAAGTAAGTATAACCAAAGCAAACTATGGCAAGCGAGCAACATACATCATGCTTCACCCAATCACTACAGCCGGTAAAGAATATGTCATAGATGACATGAAGGTGTTGATAGTATGAATGAGATAAGGTTCACTACATGCTTCGTAAGAGCATACGAATACCAAGAACTAATCATGCGCTTAGGTGTGTGGACACCACCACCTATGCATGAGATAACAATCAAGAAAGATAGACTGAATGAAAACAATATATAAACCGATAAAGAAATAGGAGTTGAGAAAGATGATAAGCCAAAAAGCAGAAGCACTAGCAAAGTATGTACAGAAGAAAAACAATGGTGGACTATACCAAGACTTACCTACGCTACCCACCAATGACATCAAATGGAACTTACAGTGGGGTGACATCCTTGACGATGAAACCGTTGAAAAGTTCGTGCAACAATCTATAGAACAAGTCACTAAGGCATGGACTACTAACGGGTTCTGTTTGGAATCTCCTATGTTCATACGAGCATGTCCACTCAACCCAAGGCCGGGTGTACTTGAATCATCACCGGCTTACAATCTTTCATCAGCCAAAGAAATAGTTGAGCGCATAGTTAGAACTATGTTATCCAAAGACCCAAGTGATACTCCTGCGTACAAGCATGGTTACATAGACCCTCAAGGTATGATGATACTTCAACCGTTCATCGAAGCAGACGCATCAGCAGTTGTGTACCCTAACTCTCACATAGTTTTCGGTGAAGGTCATGCGGGAGTCACAGCAGGTGAGGACTGTTTCAAAATCATACTCAAAGTAGGTGAAGATAATAATCTTAACCACGACTTAGACTTGCTTGACATAGACCCAAGCATGGTTGAGTTAGAGTTTGTTAGTACACAAAAACATGATGCCCGTAACTCTCATGGTTACATGGTTCGTGATACTTACCTTGTTCAGTTGCGTGGTTCTCATGGCGCACCACCAATAGCACCCGCACCTAGTATGCCAAGTGACTTCGATGGTAGACTGTACAGTGGCAACCTGTTTGGTTGCGATGATGGTACTGTCACTGTCGAGCAAATCATCCATGTCAAGAATGCGGATGACTCCGAGTTGGCATGGTTAGAAGAACAGTTGCGTGAGCATGCAGGTAAGGAAGGACTTGTAGTATCACATCCTCTTGGTAGCGATGGTACACATCACTGTGGTCAGTGTGTTAAGTATGGTGTTCCTTACATCAAGGGTGGCGTGAACATCGGTGACACTTATGTTCAAGTCGTTAGCGGTTGGGTATGTGATGACCCTTCTATCAAGCCTGTACCTTATGACATCATGGAGTATGCAGATGCTTTCATGGAAGGTGTCGAGGTAGGTATGCACTCTTTCTCCCGTCAGTATGGTTGGTTGTCTAACTTGTTCCATCAGTTCATGGATGGACAGATGCTACATGAGCCGGAACAAACTGCTTACCTTGCAGGTGTGTTTGCAGGGTATATGGTTGCCGCACCTTACTCGGTATCACTTGGTGAGTGCCGACACTACGGGCAGAAGAACAACAAATCTCCGTTGTAC
>Ga0209535_1000924_pt1 | contig 20348 bp, 11 predicted proteins | sample LinPmetageLP28_FD_184041 | JGI IMG/M metagenome (GOLD analysis project Ga0209535, IMG submission 184041) | Marine viral communities from the Pacific Ocean - LP-28 (SPAdes) (version 2) | ecosystem: Environmental > Aquatic > Marine > Oceanic | place: Pacific Ocean | collected 2009-08-22
GGTAGATTTACTTTTGAACCTGGGTCAAATCAACCATCAAGAGCAGATATTAGTGCTAGATTTGTAAATCGTGATGGTAAAAACTATCTTAAGGTAGATGGATCTGGAACTGCAGAGATTAGTTTTAAATTGAGAGTTGATGATAATCCAAGAACTTCTGGAGTTTTTGCTGAGAAAGTTAAAATTGGTCTTCCTCCAAATGATTATGTTCTTTTGTCTAGAAGTAGATCTGGGAGTGGATATAAAGAAAGGGAAACAATCACTGGTTCTGATATATTTGAGGCAGGGAGAGAGTATCTTGTAGATGCAATAGGACCATCAAGTGGATCTGGATCCAGAATACAAAATAATGGAAACTCCATTGGGTATGATGATAATATTGGAAATGGCTTTGATGAGAATGGTGAACTTTCTATTACTAAAATAAAAAATCTACAATCTTCGAGTGTAAAAGGTGTTAATCCAATGGCACTTGCTATTAAAATTGAAGTAGGTGAAATAGAGGTTACTAGAATTTCTGCTAGAACTTGGAATCAAAATCCAATGGGTGCTGCGTTGACAATTGAGGCACCATTACCACCCATTCCACAAGAACAACCCGTTGATGGAGAAGGAAGATGCCCAAAGAATCCAATCTGGACAACAAGATTTCCAAATGCTCAAAAGAAATGGTGGCCTGTAAATCACTCTGATTGGAGTAAATTTACAAATAGGTTTGCATTATCACCTTTACCTCCACTCAGTAGTCTTAATAGTGATGGTGGTGGTGGAATTGTATATGAAAATACATGGCCACTTGAGATTCCTTATGATGGTTTCTATGGCATCAAAGGAACTGCTGACAATAAAGGAAGGATTTTAATTGATGGTCAAGAAGTTTATAATTTGAGGGGACCCAAAAGATCATCACCAAATATTAAAAAAGTGAAGTTGATTGAAGGTAAGCATACTATTACTGTTGAGGTTGAAAACGACAGACAAGAGAATGCAAAAATAATTAAGAAGAAAATTTTTAGCACCCAAGATTGGGCTGGTAAACAAATTAAAAATCCCGCTGAACCAGCTGAACGGTGCGAATCTGTAATCATTTATTATGGTCTACATCCTAGAAATAAAAAACTAAAAGTTTCTAGTGATAAAAAAAGAATAGATTTCTCTGATGCTGACGGCAAATTTAATGACTCAAGTTTTACAATAAAATCTGGTAATGCTGTATTTTCTGATGATGGTAAAAAATTGATTGGAGAAAAAGCAACACTTGAATTTAAATATGATGATAATCGAGTTACTGATGGTGAAGCAATAACTTCTATCTCTATTGGGAAAATAAACTGGGGTAAAAAACAATTACCTGGATCTCAATATAAAACTGCTAAAGAAGCATATGATGCTGGTGACATTAGAGGACTTTCAGATTTTTCAAAGACTATAATTGTGGGTCCTTCATGGAAATTTTTTCCAGAGAATCTTCAAGCACCTGGACTTTACGAAAAGTCGGAAGGTGTATTTGATAGGGTAAGTGAAGGAGGTACTTCATATTGGCAAGTTGACAGAGATGATGATGAGCAAGGATTTGTTCCTTTGCCGCGACCTAATGTTGCAGATTCAGGTAAGGAAACAAAAGTAATTGATATATGTGCAGAGTCAGGAAAAGAATTTAAATCTGCCAAACCTTCATCTATATCAATTCAGGCAGCACCCACTCAAAGGGGGGTAACTTATTCTGGACCTGATATTTTTAGGTATGTTGATAAGAGATGGAGTGACTTTATGAATAAAAATAATGTATCTCCTTTCCTTCCACCACTTAATTCTGATAACCCAAATATTGTTGGAGAAAAAACTTTTACTTGGTCTAATGTAAATTTCTCTCAGAATGGTAGTTATGAACTTGAATTTCAATCAGATAATGTAGCAACATTGTTCATTAATAATCAACAGGTTGCTGTTTCTAAATCATTTAGAGGAACTCCTATCAAAACTTTTGTTAATCTATCTAGAGGAAAATATGAACTAAAAGTGATTCTGACAAATATTCAATCACCTAAGAATATATTTGCAAACAATCCAACAGGATTTTCTCTTAAAATTATTAAAGATATTGTCAAAGTAATTTCTACACCACCATGGACGACTAATCCACTCTGTGCATCTGCTATTCTAATTCCACCACCATGTCCTAAAATAATTGAAGGAACTGGTGTTGTCACGGAAATAATTCCAGAAGAACCAGGTAATGGATATCCAGTGGCTCCTGGTGGTGGTCCTCCAGTTACATTAGTTCTTAAAGATATTATACCAACCTCTCCTGGAATTAACTATGGACCAGATGATTTAGTTCTTATAGATGGAAAACCACTCAAACCAATACTTGGACCTTTTGGGACTGTAGATGGAGTTGAACCATCAGATAGACCTTTCTATGGATTTACTGACTATCCAAACATAACAATGCCATCTGATACTGGCGTTGGATTTAGAGGAAGACCAGTATTTGAACCTGTGATTGTTCCTGAACTTGTCTTACCAGAAGATCAACTCCTTCAGGTTACAGATTTGGTTGGTCTCAAACAAACTGGATATGTGAATGGAAAACCATACTATGGTTCTACATTCTCTCAGGATGGTATTCTTTATGCTGGTGTCTATGAGACTACAGGAGACCTTGTTCAGGTCTATGCAACTCTTCAAGAGAGTGTTGATGGTCAGGTCACTACAAGAGCATCTGCAATCCTTAGACAGGGTTCTGATGTTACCAGTAATGATCCACGACTTAACATACCAAATACTCCAGATAATCTTGTTTAGGGTGTTAAATAGTTCATACACTTTAGTAGGAAAAAATGTCAACTCCAGGTCATGTAGATCTTGATAAATCTAGTGGTGGTAATAGTGTAAAATATAATTATACTGCTATTGGGTGGGGAAATGATCACGGTGCAATTTCTTTTGGATCAATTCATCTGAGAGCAGATGTAACATCAGATATTTTGCTTCAGGCATCTGATGGTGAGCATTTCTTTTCTATGGATAAAGATGGTCCTAGGAAAGGGTGGACGACATCTATGTCTCCTGGAAACTTCCAAGTTGAGTGTGGAAGTAATAGGGCAAAGGCAGATGATACTTGCATGATCAATGCAAAGAATGGTAATATTGACATTATAGCAACTAATGGTAAAATAAGATTACAAGCAGACAGTATTGAAATGTTTGCATGTGGTGCCGGTGATGAGGGTAATGTACAAATAGTTGCTACAGAAACTGCTAGTATATTTGGCACTAAAGTTATTGTTAACTCTAAGGTTAATACTAAAGTTATGTCATCAGGTATCACTGAAGTAATTGCAAATAGTTGTCTTAAGATGTATGGATCTATTATTAGTGGTGTAAGTGATGCAGTTGCAGTTAAGGATTCTAAAGTTGGTGGTAAAAGATATTGTGAAAGCAATACTCAAACATAAGGAGTAAAAATGTCATTTAATTTAGACGATACCAACGTTGGTGGTCAAATAAAAGTTGGTACTGGCATCTTTCCTGCCATTGGTGAAGGTGTGAATAGAATCAATGGTTCTGCAGGAATAGAAGGACCTGTTGTTATTGGATCACCAACACATTTTCCAACCCCATTTGCAGGAACAAATATTGGACCTCTAGTTAATAGTGATTCTCCTGATGCAAATGCGCCGGGAGCACTGCCACTTGGATTGAGTAATCCATATTCATTAATAGTGTCTCCCAATGCAGGGGTACTTGGTAATCTCGATGTCAATTTTAGAATTCAAGCAGGTGGAACTGTTTCTGGATTATCCGTCTTTGATTATAGGGGTAATGTTTTAGCAGCAAAGAAAGACTTTGATATTCCACACCCAACCAAAGATGATTGGAGACTGCGACACGTTGCACCAGAGGCACCAACAGCAGACGTATATATTAGAGGGAGAGTGGCAAATAAAACTGAAATCATCTTCCCTACATATTGGAAAGGATTGGTTGATTGGACAACAATCACAGTCAATCTAACTCCAATTGGAGCACACCAGAATGTAATTGTAAAGAGAATTGATGAAGAGAAGGTATATCTCCAAGCACATGGAGGTATGCCAATTAATTGCTTCTATCACATCTATGGGGAGAGGCAAGACTGTGAAAGAAACATAGCAGAGTATGAAGGAACATCTCCTGAGGATTATCCAGGAGATAATAGTCAATATTTACAATCAGGAAAAGTTTAAAGAGGTTTAATTATGGCAGAACCAGCAAAAGAGTTTATTCCATCCCCCCAAAGTAAGGATTGTACCAAAAAAGCAGGTGGTTGGGGTGTACCAATGTCCGACTATGAGTATATTTGGTATGGAAATAAGGGCGAAGATGATTATCCAAAAGATGCATGTTTGCCTTTCTATCATAAAACAGCACAGATTGATAACTTTAAAGTTAATACATTATTGGAATGCCCTAATATTCAAGGAGTTATTAATCAACAATCATGGAAAGGATTTGATATTAAGCACCCCAATAAAGATAATCATCGACTTAGACACATCTGTTTAGAAGGTCCCGAAGCAGGTGTTTATATACGAGGTAGACTTACTGGAAGTACCACAATTAATCTGCCAGATTATTGGAGTGGACTTATTGATTCAGAGTCAATTACAGTTTCTCTTACACAAATTGGGTCTTCTCAGGATCTTATTATTGAAGGTATTGATTGGGGTAAAATTGTAAAAATTAAGTCTGGTAATGGCACTTCAATTGATTGTTATTATACTATTCAGGCATCCAGAATTGATGGAGAACCTTTAATTGTTGAATACGAGGGTGAAACACCTGCAGAATATCCAGGTGGGTCTAGACAGTTCTCTATCTCTGGATATGACTATGATACTAGAGGTTGACAAAGATGCTTGAATGCTCTATAATACGTAGGTAATCAAACGAACCCCATGCAAGACGACTACCTCACACGCTGCGTTGTGGATCCCGTGAAGCGTAAGTTCTATCTGTACTCTGAGCAAGGTGATGAGAAGATTGTTGAATGTGAAACCGTAGACCAATTCATGGGTGTGCTGGAACTATGTCGTGCCCTGCTTGATGAAGACATACTTGCGTATGCTTCTCCACTCTGAGGGAAAATTGACTTTTAATTCCAAAAAGGGGGGTAAAAAAATTCCGGCAAAAAATTACCCCATTACCTTTTTATGAATTTTTGCAAACCATTATTTTACGAAGAAATCTTAATTTGCTACGATTATGAGACCAGAAACCCGACAGTCTATGGAAATGTTATTCTATGCGAAATGGAATGTTCCAAAAGCAGCAAAAAACGCAGGATTGACTGATAAAGAGATGAAAATCACTTTTAATGAATATTGTAGTCTTCACCCAGAAACCTGGAATCCTGAAGAAAGTTGATTCCTTGCGAGTATGGCGGAATCGGTAGACGCACCAGACTTAAAATCTGTTGGGCATAATGCCCGTGGGAGTTCAAGTCTCCCTACTCGCATTACCCTAAATATTTTGAGGGTAAATTTAAACCCATGAAATACCGCATAGAAACAAAATATGCTTGGTATGATCATGAGGGAGATCATTTAGTAATGTTATATTGTATTCAAAATATGCCATTTACTTTTGATGAACTCCCAGAACTTGCTAGAGCAAATCCAAGCGTCATACAATTAGCAAATTCCGGTCCTAGATGGGATGCAGAGAAGATGTATCGTTCTTCAATGTATTTGATGGCAGAAGAGTGTCACCCTATGTGCTTTGAGTTAGAATTGGAAAATCCAGAACTTTTACCTTTAGATTAAAAAATGATTATTAATTTATGGCGTAACGAAAAAATGAATCAATGGAGATGGTCTTTAACTGAAACCGGACTCATGTCTCAACATACTGGAACTCAAAGAGAATTACGTGATGCAATGAATGATGTTGCGAATACAGTTGAATATATACTTGACAATGAACTAAAAGAAGAGTAATATATAAGTTCCGTGTGAAGGACTGCGTTAAAAGGGTGACCCTATATAGGGTTGCCCTTTTTTCTTATGATAAATAATCCTAACAGAACTTATAGTGTAATAAGATGGGTCTTTCCAGATTAGATAATTTTTTGAAATCTACTCGTGGTACTATTCTCTACGTTGATCCGAACAGTTTAGATGCCACTGATAGTATTGAAAATCAGGGTAATTCATTGACTCGTCCCTTTAAAACGATTCAACGTGCATTAATAGAAGCAGCAAGATTTTCATATCAGAGAGGATTGAATAATGATAGATTTAATAATACAACAATCTTATTATATCCTGGCAACCATACAGTAGATAATAGACCTGGACTTATACCAGACGGGAGTAATAACTATAGATTGCGAAATGGGTCAGTTACAAATGATCTACCTCCATTTGATTTAACCTCTAATTTTAATCTTGCATCACCAACGAATGAACTCTTCAAACTTAATAGTATACATGGTGGAGTAATTCTTCCCAGAGGAACTTCAATTGTTGGTTTAGATCTTCGTAAGACTAAGATTAGACCCAAGTATGTTCCAGACCCAGAGAATGATAATATTGAAAGATCTGCAGTATTCAGAGTAACTGGTGGATGTTACTTGTGGCAATTTAGTATATTTGATGGAAATCCAAACGGAGTTGTATATAAGGATTATACTACAAATACATTTGTTCCTAATTTCTCACACCACAAACTTGCATGTTTTGAATATGCAGATGGCGTTAATGATGTAAATATTAACGACATTTTCCAGACATATTCTACAGATAGAACTGATCTGGACATGTATTATGAAAAAGTTGGATTGGTTTATGGACAATCTTCAGGTCGTGCAATTGAACCAGATTATCCTTCTTCAGGTCTTGATATTCAACCAAAGATTGATGAATATCGTATTGTTGGATCTACTGGAGAATCTGTTGGTATTTCAAGTATCAGAGCAGGTGATGGAGTAACTACAACTAATATTATTACAGTTACAACAACATCAGTAGCTGAAGGTCTTGATGTTGATACACCTTTCCGTATTGAAGGAATTACTGAATCTGGATATTCTGGACAATTTGTTGTATCGGAAAGGACAAGTAATACTGAGATTCAATATCAAGTTCAAAATGCACCAACCAACCCACTTCCTACAGTAACTGGATCAACTCTTTCATTATCATCAGATACTGTAACATCAGCATCGCCATACATCTTTAACATCTCTCTGAGATCTGTGTTTGGTATGTGTGGACTGGAAGCAGATGGTAGTAAAGCAACTGGATTTAGATCTATGGTTGTTGCTCAATTTACTGGAATTGGTTTACAGAAAGATGATAATGCATTTGTTAAGTATAATCAAGATTCTCCATCAACTGGAAACTATGATGATAGAACAGTTGCTGGTAATGAAACTATTAGTAATGATTCTAGAGCAAGATATAAACCATCTTATAGAAACTTCCACGTAAAGGTATCAAATAACTCCTTTATTCAAGCAGTTTCTATTTTTGCGATTGGATTTGCTGAACATTTTGTAAGTGAGAATGGTGGTGATATTTCATTGACCAACTCAAACTCCAACTTTGGTGCAAATGCACTGACTTCTGTTGGATTTAGAACTGATGCATTCAGTCAGGATAATCAAGGGTATATCACTCATATTATTCCTCCAAAAGAAGTTTCACTTGCAGAAAGTTCTATTGAATTTGGATCTATTGATGTCACTAATACTGATAGAGTTGCAGGTGTTGGGTCAACTGGCAATCTTTATCTTTATAAGCAAATAAATGCTGGTGTTCCACCCGAGAATGTATTAGAAGGATTTAGAGTTGGTGCAAAAGATAATGATCAATTGCAAGTTCTTATTTCACAAACAGGTATTGTAACGGAATATTCTGCACGTATTGTCATGCCAGATAATACTACAAATCCTGTTTATAGTGCAGAAAAAGTATTTGATGTTAATAGAAGTATTGCTGGAATTAATAGCATTAGTTCTAATGTTATTACCTTTACTGGGGTACATAACTTTATCAATGGAGAGTCAGTTCGTATCTTAAGTGATACTGGACAATTACCTGATGGATTATCCCCCAATGTTGTTGTATTTGCAATTACATCAGGAACTGGGATTTCTGTAAATACCGATATCAAACTTGCAAAAACTCTTAATGATGCTATTAATGATACACCAATTGTAATTAATGAAAAAGGTGGATCACTTAAAGTTGCAAGTAGAGTATCTGATAAAAATTCAGGTGATATTGGCCACCCAGTTCAATATGACACGACCAATTCACAATGGTATGTCAAAGTTGCAACAGCAGCAACTGAAAACTCCATTTATCCAACGATTGTAAGTTTGGGAACGACTGCTCTTGGAGAAGCAACTCCAAGAACCTTTATCAAGAGAAGAACAGATTCAAGATCTGGAACTGATAAAACATATAGAATGAGATATGTTATTCCTCAAGGTTCTGGTGCTGTTGCAAGACCACCGGTAGAAGGATTTATTATTCAAGAATCTAATACATCAATTGGATTAACTAATGAAGAGATTCAAACTTACTTTGGTAGTGGATCTATTACCAATGTAAATCAACAAAGAAACTTTAGGTTTATTTCTGGAGCAACTTGGGATGGATCTAACGCATCAATTGATACTGAACTTCCTCATGATCTTAAAATAGGATCTACAGTTGAACTTAACAACATCATTAGTTCGAATAATACAACTGGTGTTCAAAATAGTGGATTTAATAGACAATTTAATGTTACTGGCATCTCAAGTGCAAAGAATTTTACAGTTGGTTTAACAACTGATCCTGGAACATTCAATAATGATATTGATACAAGAACAACAGCACTTCCATCTTTTAAAAGAAACAAATATTCTAATACTTATTATGTCTACAGATTATCTGAGGCTCAAAAATATATTAGTGGTGAGCAAGATGGTGTTTATTATGCAAATGTTCTTAATGCATCAAATTCACCAACTGTTGCACCATTTACTGGGGAAAAATTCTCTCAACCAGTTAAAGAACTTTTCCCACAAACAAGTAGAGATAATCCAGTTTCTGATCCAGAATCCACAAGTTGTTTTGCTGCATCAAACCTAATTGGTCGTGTTGAAACAAATGACCCTAGAAATAGTATTACGAGAGAAACTGTTGATAAGTTTAATAATGATAAGGCAATTGGTGTTGGAATTACTGATGTATTTTCCATAACTGGCACTGCTCACACAATTCACACCTCATATGATCATGGATTGAATAGAGTTACAAAACTTTCTATCGTTAATGGTGGTGCTGGATATGGATCTGGAACTGCAGGAGATATTTACAATGCAAAACTGATTTCCATTGGATCTTCAGTAACTGGTAAGCACGCAACTGCAAAACTCACAGTTAATGGAAGTGGAACGATTACTGCTGTCAAGGTTATGGACGGTGGTAGTGCATATGGTATTGGTAACACTATGAGTGTTGTTGGTACTGCAACTACAACTGGATTTACTCAAGCAGTTGTTGAAGTTGACAACATTTATAATAATGTTGGAGATTCAGTAAGAATCGTTGGTGTTAAGTCAGATTCTTATTCAACATATAATCAACTGTATAGAATTACTGATGTTACGGTAGGATCTGCAACTACAGTTACAGTATCTGCAGCATCTTCAATTTTTGGGAATAAAATATCAAATACAACTACTGGAGTTGGTGTTACATTAACTTCTGACGCATATTTCTATGTTACAGGTGAATCTATTGATGTTAATACCTTCACATATACTGGTAGTGCTGGAATTGCAACACTTACTACCGTTAACAGACATGGACTCAGTGTTGATAGGAAAGTAAGAATTACTGGTGCTGGACAAACACAATATAATGGATCATTCGTTGTTACTAAAGTCAACTCACTTACATCATTTGAAGCAAACCTTGGTATAAGTACAGTTGCACCAACTGCAACTGGAACTATCTTTGTACTTCCAGAAGGATTTGCATCAAATGAAGGTAATATTACTGTAGAAAATGAAAATCTTGATGGTAGAATGATTCCAACTTATGCTGGAATTACTACAACAATATCGTCTTCAATTGCAAATGCATCAACAGACCAGATTTCAATTCAAGGAGTTGGAACTCTTGATATAAACATTGGTGATTACTTAATGGTTGATGGTGAGATGATGAGAGTCAAGACCACCACAACTGGATCAAACCCAGTATATGTTTTCCGTGGTATTCTTGGATCTAAAGCAACTGCACATACAATCAATTCTGTTATTAAAAAAGTTAGAGTTGAACCAATTGAACTTAGAAGACATTCTATCATTCGTGCTTCTGGACATACATTTGAATATGTTGGATTTGGTCCCGGTAACTACTCAACTGCATTCCCAGATAAGCAAAATAGAGCAATTTCTGTTGATGAAGAACTCTTAGCACAATCAACCAAGAGGGAAGGTGGAATTAATTTCTACACCGGAATGAATGATAAGGGTATTTCATACTCTGGTAACAAACGACTTAGTGCGATTACAGGTAAAGAGGAGATCTTTGATACTCCGGTTCAAACTGTAGAAGGTGAGAATATTGCAGAACTTCCAGGTTTGAATGTTATTGAACCAGTTGAGGGTGTATTTTCAAGATCAATCAATGTTGAAGGTGGTTCTGATAATAAGGTCATCTCCAAATTCAATGGACCATTAATTGTTAATAATAAAGTTACTGTTAACTCACCTAAGGGTGTTGAATCAAATGTATTATTCCTTCAAGGTGCTGCAACAGTATCTAGAAAATATACCGTTGGTATTGCAAGTCCTACACTCTCTGGTAACCCTGGAGATGTAGAATTCTTCAGCAATCCAAATGAAGGTGGATATGTTGGTTGGGTCTACACTGTAGAAAATGCATGGAGACGTTTCGGTAATGTAAGCCTCTCTAGAGATGCAGATATTAATACCTTTGATCAAGTTGGTATTGCAACCACAAGTCCCGGAGAATCTACATTCAAAGTAGGATCTGGAACTTCAATTGTTGCTGTTGATAATGATGGTGTTGGTATTGGATCAACTGCAAATGGATTCAAACTTCGTGTTATTGGTGAATCTAGATTTAGTGGATCTGTTGTTGCAACAGCATTTACCGGTGATGGTTCGGGTCTAACAAATCTTGCGAATGATACTTTGTTTGATACAGTTAGTGCTGGACTTGGGACTGGAATATTCCCAGTTGCATTATTAAATGTTGGTATCGGAACAACCAGACCACTAAGTAATGTTGATCTAACTGTTGGTGCTGTCGGTTCTTCTGGAACCACAATGCATGTCTTCTCTGAAGCAAAGTTTGCTGGAATTGTAACCACTAATGATCTTACGGTTGCTGGATTCAGCACAATTGTTGGTAATTATGATATTCAAAATTCCTCAGGTAAGATTACCTCTGGAATAATAACTGCAACCACACTGAATGTGGGTGTAGGTGGAACAGTCATTGCAACTCAGGTTGGATTTAGTTCTGTAGGTATTAATTCAACTGCACCAACAGCAACCCTTGATATTGGTGGACACACAAAACTGAAGACTTATTCAGAGAATGTTGAAGCACTTACCATTGCTGCAAATGCAGTTATAGTTGACCTTTCTAAGGCACAGTCATTCACACTTACTGCAAGTAGTGATGTAGATGAGTTTATCGTTAATAATCCACCTACGGGTTCAACATCATTCACGATTAAGATTACGCAGGATTCAACAGGTGGTCGTTCTGTTGGTATAGATACCTTCAAAGATAATGGTGGAGTTACAGTCCCAGTTTATTGGCCTGGAGGAGGTGTCTTACCGATAGTTACACCAACTGCAGATAAAACTGACATCTATTCTTTTAGAACATTTGCTGGTGAAAGTATTACAACTGCTGGTCTATATGGTGTCGTAGGAGGACAGAACTTCGCATAATGGAAAATATCAACTTTAGAGGGATTCCGACATCCCTATTTCTCAACGGACCAAAACTGGGGATTGTTACTGATCCCCAGAGTCAAACGGATGTAATTGGAGTTGCAACATTTACTGGTATTGCAACAGCAACATTTCCAAATCCTACTGATGGAGTAAATGATGGGTCAATAGAATTTAAATGGTACTATGATGGATCACAAATTTTAGATAGTAGTGAAGATATTAATAGTAATGCTGCAATTGTAGGATTTAGTTCTGCAACTGGTACTGGATCTACGATTACTATCAATGGACTGCAATCTGGAGATAATGGTAAGGAGGTTTATTTTACTGCTGACTATGTACCAAGTGCATATCAGACCACATCACCAGTAACTGCGGGAACTGCAAGATCAACTGGTAATGCCTTTAACGAACCACTCCAATCTGGTATTGGAACAATAACTGTAAAACCAATTATTGAAATAACACAACAACCTGAAAATGATACTGTTGGACAAACTATAACCGCAGAATATAATATTGCTGCGAGAACAACTCCTGGAAATGGAAATGTTATCTATCAATGGCAATTAAATGGTAATGATTTATCTGATAGTACAACCTCAACCATAGTAAATACTCCATTAAATGGACAAATTACAATTACTAACGACGTTAATAGTACTATAGAGACAATTGATCTTAGTCAAATAAGTTCATACGATTCATTTATAACTGGGAGAACATATACTCTTGTTGCCGGTGGAGATGTTAGGGTTAATTTGTTTGCAGAAGGTGCCGGTGGTGGTGGTTCAGGATTTAGAAATGTTAGTGGAAGTGTAGGTGGATCAACAGATGGGACATTTACTTTCGTAAAAGATCAGGAATATAAACTTCAAGTTGGTACTGCTGGTGGTGATGGTGCAAGTTATGGAAATGGATCAGTAACAGTTCCTGGTGGTTTCCCTGGTGGTGGAGATGCGCCATCCAATAGTAGTAGTTTTAATAGATCTGGTGGCGGAGGTGGGTACACAGGACTCTTCATTAATTCAGTCACTCAGGCAAATGCTATTTTAATTGCTGGTGGCGGTGGTGGTTCATCAGGAGATCCAGCCACAGGTGGTAGTGGTGGAGGGTTGACAGGTGGTAGTGGTAGTAATGGTTGTAGAGCAGGCACAGGTGGATCACAAACTGCTGGTGGTACTGGCGGAAGTTGTTTTACTCCTGGTTCACCTGGTAGTGCCCTACAGGGAGGAAGAGGAGTTAATTCTGTTAATGGTGGTGGTGGTGGTGGAGCTGGTTACTTTGGTGGTGGTGGTGGAACAAGTGGTGGACCTGGAACTGGGGGAGGTGGATCTGGATATCTTCATCCAACTCTAATCACTGATGGAACAACAATTACTGGTGGTTCTACTCAAGGAGTTGAGAATGATGGTACATTTAGAATTGAACTTTCATCAGCATTAGATGTAGTGTCTGTTGATGTTACTGATGTTCAGGGTAGTATTAGTGTAGGAACTTTTAGTGGGGGTTCTGTTACAGTAACAAGATATAATGACTTGCCTTCTAGTGCATCCGGAACCGAAGGACATCCTGTAGGAAGTATTGGTTATTTTGTTGATGTAACGTATGCTTCAGATTTTGGTTTTGGTGTAAGTGTTTTGGATACTGCGACTAGGGGAAGTGGATTGATTGCATCCGATAATTCGATTGCAGTATCATTAGGTTATCCACAGACAATTAATAGCCATCGTTATAGGATTGCCTTTGACATGACTAATAGTCGAGGTGCCGGAAGACAGGCAACATATATAAGAAGTTTTGCAATTTCAATTAATAATAATCAATCTACAACTTCTACCACTATATCTGGATCTAACACCAATCAATTGAAAATCACTTCAACTGAATCAGGGTATGGAGTTATTCGTTGTAAACTTAGTGCAAATGATGTTCAAAAAAGTCCAATATTTTCGAGAAGTGTAAGTTATTATGTTGTAGGTATACGAAATTTACTTAATATTGAACAATATAATTATACAGATGAAACAGCAACTCTATCTGAGTTTAATTTTAGTGATGAGTCATTAAGTTTTTCATTATCCCATGGTTCTCATCCTGGAAATGCAATATGTTTATACGCAGGAGAAAAAGATATTGATATTGAAATGGATATGTATGGTGGACAGGGAAACACGGTTGCTCTAGTTGGTGGAGATGGTGCTGGTGGAGATGGTGGAGAAGGTGGATTTTCTAAAATTAGATTTACTATGAAAAAAGATGAGGAGTATATTCTCACGGGATTATTCTCTGCAGTTAATGCACCATTTCTCTACAGAAAAGCAACTCTAATTGCAGTTGTTGGTGCTGGTGGAGATGCCGGAACATCTGGAAATGGTGGCCGTGGTGGTGGTATAGGTATATCCGGTGAAACCATCACCAATAGTCTTGGTGATGGTGTTGGTGGGGATGCATTTGCAGTAGGAACTTTACCATCGAATGGAGTTTATGGAACATTGAGATCATCAGCATTGATCCCAGTGAATCCAGATACAGCAGCACCAATTGGGGGAACAGAGGGAGGTAGAACCCTACCATGTCCAAGGGGTGTATACTGGAGAGATCAGGGAAAGTCGCCTTGTGAAGATCTTGGAAATATTAAGTTTAGAACTCCTAATGGAACAGAAATATCCAACACTGCAGAAATTTCTAGAGGATATAAATCTGGATATAATATAATTCAAACGAGAGGCGAATCATTGAGCATCCTGATTAATGGTGGTAATGGTGGAGCAGGTGCTACTGGTGGAGGTGGTGGTGCGTCTGATGATGCTGCACCAAATGGTGGCGGTGGCGGATCAGGATATACTGATGGATCTGTAACCGTTGTTCAAACTCAACAAGGTGGAAGCACTGGAGATTCCTTGGTGGTGATTAGATTGGAACCAACTCCTGCTCCTGCTCCAGCACCTGCTCCAGCACCAGCACCTGCTCCTGCTCCAGCACCTGCTCCAGCACCTGCTCCTGCACCGTTTGTACCAGTTACTGGTGATTTTACTCATTTTTATAGTCCATCTTCAGGAACAAGTAATTTTAGTACAAGTGGAATGATCGTTAGTATAAGTGCTATTGGTAATTCTGGTGGAAATCTGCAGTGGGCTGATAGATCTAGAGCTCATTATCTAATCACATTTAGTGAAGATGTAATTAGTTCAGTACTTGGATTTACGAGACTATCTGATCTCACTGCTGCAGGAGGACAATCGGATCCTGGAATCGGACTAAAATTCCTTGAAAGAGTTAGTACTAATCAAATCAGAGCTTGGTTTGTAAGAGGTAATGGCACTTCTTCTACTTTCGTGAGAAGTATAAGAATAACAAAAAGATCTTAATGAGATATTTGTATAAATAATAAAAAGTAATCACGGGGGAGAGTGAACCCGAAATGACAGTCAATAAGAATTTTGTTGTCAAGAATGGACTAGAAGTAGCAACAGATTTAATTCTGGCAAATGCTACTACCAAAAATGTCGGCATTGGTTCAACTCAACCCGAATTTAAATTAGATGTAAGGGGTGGAATTGGTGCTACTGATATTAGTATCAGTGGATTTGCTACTGTTGCAAAAGATTTGCAGGTAGGAACATCTGGCAGTGTATTCTATGCAAGTAATTCCACTAATAATGTTGGTGTGGGAACTTCTGTTCCCAATGCTGCATATACATTAGATGTGCGGTCCTCAGTTTCTACTGGTCAGACTGCACTTTATGTTTATGGTGACATGCGTGTCACTGGTGATATTAGTGGTAAATTTCCTGCCTTAACAGACTTAATATACGTTACTGTAGATGGAGATGATACTAATTCTGGAACATCAATTAATCAATCAAAAAGAACTGTTGGCGCAGCACTTTTAATAGCTACCGAAAGCACTTTAATTAAAGTATCTCCTGGAAATTATTCAGAAAATAATCCCCTTATAATGCCAGAGCAAGTCTCCATTGTAGGAGACAGTTTAAGAGAAGTTTCTTTATCTCCACAAAATGCATCTAAGGATTTCATTTATGTTGGACAAGGAAATTATATTAGCGACATATCTTTTACTGGTACGGTTAATGAAGGAAAAGCAGTTATTGCATTTAATCCAGATAAACCATCTTTTGTAAATCAGGGCCCATACATTAGAAATTGCACTAATTTTATTTCCAATAGTATTGGAATGAAAATTGACGGAAATGATGTCATTGGTGACACCAAGGCAATGAATGTTGATTCTTATACACAATATAATCAAGGTGGTATCGGTGTTTCTATTTCTAATAATGGATATGCACAGTTAGTTTCTATCTTTACTATTTGCAATGATCAAAGTATTGTATCTATTAATGGTGGACAATGTGATTTAACAAACTCTAACTCTTCTTTTGGTAGATTGGGTTTAGTTGCAGATGGGATAGGTGCTCAGAGTTTTATTGGAACTGTAACAACAGAAGCAGTTGCAAACTCTGCTACATTAACACTTAATGTAGGTGTTACGACACTAGGTATTACTACAGCAGTTTATAATAATAATGTTGGATTAGTTACAATTACTACATCCACGAATCATAGTTTTAATGTTGGACAAGAAGTAGAAATACGAGACTTATTATTTGAATGCACTCCAGGAGGTCCCACTGCGGTATTCCCATCTGGAAATTATGGAAATATTTTTACAGTAGATGCAGTTGGAGCAGCAAATAGTTTTTCTGCATATGTTGGAGTTTCAACTCTTGCACATACATATGTTTCCGTAGGTGTTGTTTCATCATTCATACCGAGACCTTATGATGGATTGGTATCTTATTTTAATAATATTCGTAATAGTATTAGTGAGATTGTTATTACTAATAGAGGAAGTGGATATGGAAGTAGTCCACCTACAGTAACTTTTGGCGCACCATCAGAGTCTTGGGGAATTAGTGCAACTGGTGTTGCAAGACTTACAAATGGAAGTGTTTCTAGTATTGATATGGTTTCTAATGGTAGAGGGTACACTTCTCAACCATCAGTAACTTTTTCTGCACCAAGTTCAGGAGTTACTGCTACAGGAACTGCAACAATTTTGCCTACATATTATGTGGTAAATAGTGCCACTCCAATCGTAAGTGGAATTACTACCGTTACTTTCTCTGAAGAAATTCCATTTTCTGTTGGAGTTGGAACAACTGCATATTTCTTCCAACAATCAAAAATACTTGCATCTAGTCATGCTTTTGAATATATTGGGTCTGGTAATACCATTGCTCAGGCATTACCAAGAAGAAATGGAATTGGAATTCAAGCAAATGAAATTCAAAATTTAAATGGTGGACTTGTTGTTTTCACATCAACAGATCAAGCAGGTAATTTTAGAATTGGTGATGGAGTTGTAATTAACCAACAGGAAGGTTCAATTTCTGGTGATGCATATCAAAGAAGTTTATTTGCAAACATTACCCCGTACATTCTTGCATTAGGAGGAGACATTTAAAATGGCACTAGCCCTTAACAATTACCAAACAATAACAGGTATAGCTACACAAACTGCAGTAGGAATTTATACTGCACCTACTGGATATAGTTCTATTGTTCTATTGGCACAAGCAACTAACGTTGGTAGTAGCACACAAACCATTAACTTTTCTTATCAAAAAACAGTTTCTGGAGTTGCAAATACCACCGAAATGCTGCAGGCGTTTCCAGTCCCTGCAAATGATGCTACGAATTTACTATCAGGTAAACTTGTTCTTGAAACTGGTGATTCTCTTGTATTATCATCAAGCACCGGCACTGATGTGAAATATATTTCTTCAATTCTAGAAACACTTAATCAATAATCAAACAAATGGCCAAGTATACAAGCGGTGATCAACTAAATCTTAGAGTTGGTGTAAAATCTCACAGTGAAAGTTTAACTTCACTAGAGATAGTTGGTCGTGTTGGTATTGGAACAACATCTGCAACTGTTCCCTTAGATGTTGTTGGAGATGTTAATGTAAGTGGAGCAGTAACTGCGGTCTCTTTTACTGGAGATGGTTCGGGTTTATCTAATGTTCCAAGTTCTGGAGTAATTGCATTTGCAAACAAAGCAGGTATTGCAACTTATACTTCTGAGTGGACAATAAGTGCTAATGGATCTAGTGATTATAGATTTTCTGGACCAGGATTTGACGGAACAGAAAATGATCCAACGATATATTTAACAAGAGGACAACAATATAAATTTACAAATAATTTAGGTGCTCACCCATTCCAAATACAATCTATTTTAGGTGGAACCGCATATAATGATGGTGTTGTAAATAATAGTGTGTCAAACGGCACATTAACTTGGAATGTCCAAATGGATGCTCCTTCAGTTCTTTATTACCAATGCACTTCTCATTCAAGTATGAATGGGAAAATTTATGTTGTTGATGCTGGTATTGGAACTGATGTAAGTGTCAATACTACTGGTATTATCACAGCAACGTCATTCTCTGGTTCTGGTGCCAACTTAACTAGTTTACCAGCAGCTACTACTATTCCAGTTGCTGATGAATCATCTGACACCACTTGTTTCCCAATATTTACAACAGCAGCCACAGGAAGTTTAGCACTTAAGAGTGGAAGTAATTTAACCTTTAATTCTTCATCTGGAGCACTAACTGCCACATCATTCAGTGGTTCTGGTGCCAACTTAACTAGTTTACCAGTAGGTACTACTATTCCAGTTGCTGATGAATCATCTGACACCACTTGTTTTCCAGTATTTACTACAGCAGCCACCGGAAATCAGGCACCAAAAACTGGAACTAATCTTACTTTCAATTCTTCTAATGGAACACTAACTGCCACATCATTTGCTGGTGATGGTTCTAATTTAACTGGACTTACTGCTGGTGATGTAGGTGCTTTAGCCGGTGTTTCTATAAGAGAAGAAGGATCTTTAGTTGGTTCTGCAGGTAGTGTTGGGGATATTAATTTTGTTAGTGGTAATTTATCGGCAACGGCATCAGGAATCGCCGCTACAATTACATTAACTAATACTCCAACATTTACTAGCACTGTTATTGGATCTGGGGTTACTATTAATTCCACTGGAATTAATGCTATTGGAATTGTAACAGCAACATCATTCAGTGGTTCTGGTGCTAACTTAACTAGTTTACCGGCAGCTACTACTATTCCAGTTGCTGATGAATCATCCGATACCACTTGTTTCCCAATATTTACAACAGCAGCTACAGGAGACTTACCACCTAAGAGTGGAAGTAATTTAACCTTTAATTCTTCATCTGGAGCACTAACTGCCACATCATTTGCTGGTGATGGTTCTGCATTAACAGGTATTTCTGCTGGTGGTGGTGGATCAGGAGAGTTTAATACTGGAATTACAAGTTCTAGACAAATTGTTCCATTATCTTTTGAGACAACGGTATTTACTTTCCCATCAACGGCAGGTAAACAATATGTAATTGAGTCTATTAATGTTGCGAATATTGATGCTTCTGTTGGTCTCGGAACAACAGTTAATATTATCGCATCAATTCAGGATGCAACAGCAGCAGAACAAACTTATATTGCTTATAATGTTCCCATCGTAACTGGTGGTTTGATTGAATTAATTAAAAATCCAATTGTTGCCGGTCCATCGGATGTAATTAAGATGTGGTCTACAAATGGTTCATATGCTGGAGTTAATAATGCCACAGAAGTTTATATGAATTTTACCGAACATACTGATAGCACTGACTTTATTAGTAAGTTTGCCTCTACCGTATCTGTAGCAAGCACTGATACAACCACCCTATATACATCAACTTCTAATCCAACAGCAATTGAAAAGATTGGATTTGCAAATAGAACCGATATTGGTGATTTCCCAATTTCTATTAAGATTACAAACGGAACATCAACATCTTATCTTGCCAAAGATTTAATCATACCAAGATACTCTACTGTAGATATATTGGATAGACAAAAGAGAATTGAGACTGGTGCTAAAATTGAAGTTGAGGTTGGATCAACATCAACAATTGATATTATTATTGCTGGTAAGAAAATAACATCTTGAGGGTAGAGTAAAATGGGAATAAGAAATGATGTATTTGGTCTAGAGCAGATTTACCAACTGCAGATAGAAGGGCAATGGTCCACGAAAGAAGATGTCTGGAATACTCCAAGTCCTTTTACTAAGGAACTTCCTTTTGGTTACTTTGGTGGTGGTCTTCCTGGTCCAAAATCAACAGTAGACCGTATTGATTATTCTAATGACACCGCAGCGGCATCAGCAAAAGGACCATTGAGTGCTGCCAGACACTACTTAGCAGCAACGGGTAATGCCGACTTTGGTTACTTTGCTGGTGGGGGACCTCAACCA
>Ga0209535_1000925_pt1 | contig 20333 bp, 21 predicted proteins | sample LinPmetageLP28_FD_184041 | JGI IMG/M metagenome (GOLD analysis project Ga0209535, IMG submission 184041) | Marine viral communities from the Pacific Ocean - LP-28 (SPAdes) (version 2) | ecosystem: Environmental > Aquatic > Marine > Oceanic | place: Pacific Ocean | collected 2009-08-22
GGACTACCCTGGGGAATCGCGGCGAACTGCTGCGTTATATATAGGGTGTCAGATATTTTTACCAAAAATAGAACAGGGCCCCTAGCGTTAACTAAGAGCCCTGCCTAATGGAACAACGAATGCAAAAGAAGCATTAAGAGACCGACCGTCAGTCATCTGAAAGTGGACCGAAGTCGATCTCGAAGCAATTAATACCAGAACCAAAGCTATCGTCAATAGCATTCTTTGCGACACTGACGAGTCCTTTGGCGGCAAAGTGATTATCAAAGACGATCTTACAGCTGTGCTTGGAGTCGGCCACCAGGATCACGTAGTTTTCAAAATGTTCTCCTAGGATAGCAGTGACGCTTTGTAAATCTTTGGCCATGGTTACTTAGAGTTAACTTAGAGTTAACTATAGACTAACTTTAGTGTAATATTCAATATTATTATCACTAACTACTTACTTTAGTTAACCTATAGTTACTATAGGGGGACATTTCTACCCTTGTCAATACAGTATTTCCCCCATCCATATAAAATCATCGGTTTTTTGTTCTTACATTAGTTAATATCGCTTATTGTTTTACCTATGGTCCTACAATATAGGCGGTACGAATTACCAAGTGAGAATATTGGCGCCCCCACGCCGGATCTTAAAGTAAGCCTCAGCGTGTTTCTGGAGCTCTTTTCGTATATCGTCGTCTTTTCGCTCTAGGATGCGTTCTGACGCGTCTTGGGCCATTTGCTGACTCCAGTAACCAACAGCCATCGAAAGCGCGTCTAAGCGGTCGTCATGGGTCACAGCGCCACGATCTCGTGTTATACGTGTTAGCTGGTAGATCAACTGGTATTTTAGAGCGTGGTCTTTAGGATACACCTGGCTAGTCTCGTAGTCGTTCTGGATGACCTTAGGATCAACCACCAGCTTATGCCCAGTCATCACTGGCTCTAGTGTATCGATTATACGTTTTTCTTTCTGTGTGCTGTGTCTCACCTCTTCGATTGTGCAAGCGTGGACTTTGCGCAACACCGGTTTAAGCAATTCGACAAACATACCGTCACCAAAGTTAGACTCAACGACGATCTCGTTGACCTTGTGTTCTTTGGCGGTCATAGAGAGAAACTTAAGGGTTTCCTCAGAGTATCCTCCTTGGACTCCCCCAGCCGCTGTGACATAAAGATACCCGTTGAGCATCTTGACTACCGCGTAGCCTGTCTCGTCTTTGCCTCGTCCTGACGGGTCGATAGACATAACGGTCCCTGTGTATTCTATGTGTTTACCCAGGGTCTTCATAGGCCGGTAGAACCTATCGCCAGTCATGCCGACATTAGGGATCGATCCGTCCCACTCTAGGTCCGGGTCTTTGGCCCACACTAGTCTCTCTGGGGCAAGCTCAGTGTCCAACGACATCACAATCAGATCCGAGATCTTGAGTGGATACTTTTCGACGTCACTGAGGTTAGAATCGAGCATAAACTGAAGGGCGTAACCTGCAGACCCATAGGATACTTTACGTTCAGCAAGGTCTACGTCAGAGAACCGTAGTGGCTCTGTTGACTTTCCTTTATTATCAATATTAATACAACACTCAGCGATGTGACCATCGTATCGCTTCATGTTCTGGTCTGGGGTAACATACTGCGCAGGCCAGATGCGTGTCTGGTAGCCCCGCTCAGTTAGCTGTCTGTATATCGTGTCTTCGCACTGCGGTGTTCCTAGAAAGATTACTTTTGCGTCATCGAGGGGCTTAATGATCGCATCGAACTCTTTGACTTGTTCTCCGAGCTTGTCTCGCATCATCTGGGTTGCCGAGTTGTTTGGCACCTCGACGTCATCAGCGACGATAATGTCAGCACGAGACCCTGTCAGTTGAGATGTGATACCCAGCGACTTAACCGACGGGGCGTGTGACGCTGGTGCTGGTCCGACGTCAAACGAGATCTTGGAGAACCGTTGTTTGTCTTGGGGTATAAGATGCTTAAGGAGTGGCATCTCATGGATAAGCCTAAGAGTAAAAGTTGAGAAGTCATCTGCTCTAGTTTTTGAAGCAGAGACAACAAGTATGTTCTTTGAGGGATCGAGCAGCAACTGGTGGACAACATAAGCAGAGCAAATCCAGCTTTTACCGACGCCGCGAAAGCCTTGGATAACTGCTCGTTTATCTCCGTGCTGCATGTAATCCGCGATTTCATACTGTATTTGAGTTGGTTCAGGTAGGTTAAGTTGTTTCCACACTAGGTAGAGGAAGTTCCTGAAGTCTTTGAGTTGCCTTAGGTCAGCCATTTCGTGATCTGTTTTGGCTTTTCTTTTGGAGCCTTAGGTTCGACGCAGCGTTGTTCTTAGGGTTGCGGTCTTTGTGATCGACGTCGCGCCCTTTGATTTTGCTTAGCCCCAACTTGCGCGCCATGAGTCTCCGTGCGGCATTGCGTCCGGCTCGTCGTTTCTTTTGGTCCGTCTTAGCGTGGTAGTTAGCGTATTCGCTCTTGTAGTTTCTACTCATTGGACGCCATGTTTACAATTCGGTCTACGTTATCGTCGTGGAACGGTAAGGCGTTGACTAGTTCGTGGAGTGGTGAGCTTTCGGTGACCACGGCGGACACGTTGTTGTCCTTGAGGAACTGTCTGACCGTCGATAGGTCAGCCGTGGTGGCCTCTCCTGATTTGACCCTGAGTAAAAACTCTTCGATCAATAGGTCCTGTAGTTCATATAGTTTATCTGAGCGGTCCATATTATTTAATTTCCTTAATGATTTTGATAGCAAGGTAAGTCAGGGTTGCCAGTCCTACACAGATAGCAACAACATCATTAACACTCTCAAGGGTAAGTGTCCCGAGGAGTCCTGTGAATCCAATGAATGATGGCATGTATGAAGAGTTCATTATTGTGTTCTGGCTGCTCGTGCTTTCTGGATCGCTTCGATCTCGCGCATACGGAGCTCTGGGTTTTCTTGGAGCATTTTTGATTTCGCTACGCCCCTGTAGGCCCTGATCATCCGACGCAACACAACAACTTTAGGGCTGTCGCTTCCTGTTTCGTCTTTGAGATCTTCTCCAGACAACGCTGCGTATTCCTTGCTTTTAAACATACGCTCTAAACTTTGACGGAGTGTCCGCCCTCGGATCGTTGAGGTCCCGACGAGCTCTAAGAACCTATCGTAAGCCTGTTGGCCTGTCTCTGGGTTATAATATTCTTTCATATCTAACTCTTCAACACCGGGCCTCAAGAACCGTGATGGTTGTCTGAAGCCAGACCTAAGGTTAGAAATCTCGTATTCAACTACGTTCTTCGGGTCTTCTTTAATATATAATGGATTAAATACACCAGAAGCCCCTCCGCTATTAGGTATCGTCATGACTTCTCCGAGAACATTACGCCTCGGAGGTAAGTTCCCACCAGCAGGTGTCCGTTTGATCATACGGTCAATGATACCACGGGCTTCGCGCAGCGGCCTGTCTTCTTCGTAGTTAAGTGACTGGTTGATCACGTTAGGCACAAAGCCTCCGGCGATACTACCTAGGAACTTTTCTGCGTCGCGCACTGGGTCTTTGAACTTCAAGAAATCAAAGAGGTTATCAAGTCCCTGGACATAAGACTTAGACGTGATGTTGTTTGAGAACGCAAGGGCAGCAACGCTAAACACTTTCTCAAGGTCCCCGTCGTCGAGCTCGTTGTATGTCTGTGCTTCGTTGATGTCAGCAACAACGCCGAGAATCGTAGCGATCGGGTCAAGTCTGTTGTAACTTACCCACTTGTCTCCGACTTTAATTGAATACTGTTGGTTAGCCATCTCCCAGGACTCTCGTTGCTCTTTGTTCTTAGGGCCATAGCCTGTGATGAGACCTTGGCCTTTACCGCTCTGTAAGAAATACAGCAAAGACGCTGTGGTGGCCACCGAGGTAGCTAGGCGTCCTCGTGTCTCGGCACGCACTGAAGCGTCCGGGCTTCTAAGCTTGGCCCTAAAGTCTTTACTTAGGACCTGTAGAGATCCAAAGGGAGAACGCGAGATACCGTAGGTCAACAGGTTCGTCGGTGTGCGCACAAACGGAATCACAAACTTAAGCGTTGGGTGTTGCTGTGTAAGCCTAGACAACATTTTTGACATGCTGTTCTCTGAGTCCTGTGTGTGCGTGTTGATTTTCGCCATCTGCTCAGCCTTAGCAGTCAAGACGCCACGATCTTTGTAGCTGAGCTTGGTCCCGTCAGGTAAAACAAACGGCTGCTGGGTAGCCTTTACTATTTCATTATCAATAAAGTTCTGCCGTTCTTCAAACTTTAGATCTTGTTTGTCAGCTTTGATCTCTGCGTCTCGCCTGATGCCTGCCTCGTTAAAGATCCTTCCGGTCTCAGTGGTGTAACCTTGGACTCTATCTGCGACATACTTTGAAAGCTCTTTGCCTCTAAGTCCTTTCTGAATCGCTTCAGCCGCTAGTTCTTGTTGCACATAGATACGGTAGTTGAATGCCTTAAAAAACTCATCGCCACCTATAAGACCGCGAGAAGGTAATCTAATGAACTCTCCAAGGAAATTAAAGGTCCTAGAGAACGCGTTGTCCCCACCAGCCGGAGAATAGCTAATAGCTTTTATCGAGTTCTTCCGGTCGTCGAATAGTTTCGCTTCGGGTATCGAGATAGCCTCTCCGTGTTTCAACGCACGCCCTGAAAGCTTAAACGCATCGGCTATAGCGTGTGCACTAAACGAATACTGTAGGGTAGCGCGGGTGAGCGCAAAGTTCCCTGACAGCGCGCTTCCTACTGTTCTCTCTACGGTCCCTACGGCATAAGTTACCGCAGAGCCAATCAAGTTAACTAGTTGTGTAGTAGGGCCTGAGAGCAAAGAGTTCATCCAGTATTCTTGCACCATGTCCATCATGTTGTTGCCCTGGCTACCCTTAGCTATCTTGTTAATTGCTGCTTCGATGTCATCGCCGGACTTAGCGTTAACAATAAGATCCAGAAGCTTTTCGTCGCTTAGTCCTCCAAGACGCTGGTCGCGTAACTTAGCGATGTCCTGTGGGGTCAGGTTGTCAGGCAGGGGGTCAATCTTCTTGCCTTTGATTTCTTTGAACATGTATTTCCGTTGGAGCATCGCCAGCGAAGCAGTGCGTCCAAACTGTGCAAACAGGTTCTGTGAGGCATTAGTCAGGTTGAGGAAATGATTCATCTCAGCGAACGCCCTTTCGTATTCGTCGGTTCCCTTAGTAAGGCCACGAGCTTCAATAGCGAAGTCATGAGTTTTCCGCGCTAATACATTATTTAATACCTTAATAGCCTTCTGGTCCTTGTTGAACTGATCGGCGTATTGAGCTCCGCTTTCTTTAAGTTTTTTGAATTCAACCTCAAGGACGTTTTTGTTTCCCCCTAGTATGTCCGACATGTCTCGTCCTTCTTCAAGAATTTCTTTCTCAGAGGTTTTGGCTCTATACCCTCCTTCCAAAGCATCTAGGTTCTGGTTAGTAGCCAAGCTTCGCACAAGAGGAACTAAGTCACTCTCAGACGACACGAGCCTAACGTTACTAAGCAACGCTTGTTCTCCGCCTACCGCTATCTTTTTAGCTAGTGTCGTGTTAAGCTTTGTAGCTTTTGCTTCGGCTTCTGCGTCTACTTTCTGTCCGTCTCTGAGTGGCGTGTTTTCAAAGCCGAGTGATTTCTCTGAGTCAGCGTCGAGCCTAAATTGAAACTCTTGTTGCTCTAAGCCTTCAAACCCACTAGGTTCGTCAGGCTCGTCTTTAATCTTCTCTGCTTCAATATCAGGCTCCTCTTCGCCTTTGACTTTACTTTCTGAGCGTGGCGCTTCAGGCGATCCTACTTCGTTTGCACCAAACAACTCGTCTTGTGTCATGTCAGATTTTGACATCGCTTCTGCAGTGGCTTCCTCAGGGTCCATCCCTTCGGCCACTAGTCTCCCTCTATTTTTTATTAATTTAACACTCTTAAGGAACGGGACTAACAGAGCCGTAGCGCCGATCTCAAGGAACATCCCTTCCAAGACGTTCTTGAAGCGCCCTTCGATTTCATCTTCGTCCCCGGTAGCCTTAAGATACTCAGTGACCGGATTCTGGAACATTTCATACTGATACAAAAAGTTACTCAATCGTTCTTCTTGTCCGTTGAACGCTAGGAAGTCTGCACCGACACCAGCCGCGTAGTTCTTAGCGAACGTGGCTTTCTTAGATGTCTTGTTGATAGCCGCCATTTGTTTAGCGGGGAGCGCTTTACCCCGGCTCAACTGTTTCGCAACGTCACTCCCAAACATCTTTCGGGCCTTAGCTACCTTACCGACCTTCCCGAGAACGCCTGCAACAGGCACGAACCCAGTGATAAACTGAGAGATACCTTCTACAATACCACCGGCCATCGTTGAGGACCGCCCAAGCGCCCGCTGGTCGTAGTCTGGTAGAAAATCTCCGGTCGCGTAATCTAAGAAGTTGTATACCCCTTGCACTGCGCCCTCGACCCCTCTGAACGGGGCTTTAACAATATCGAGGAACAAGTCGTCTTCTTCTTCGTTTGGAGGCATTAAGCTGTCTTCTATGGCCATAAGTGTGTTGCGTTGTGTTTAATATTATTTTTGAAATTAGACTTCAGGGTATAAGCTGAGACTTACTTTTTGGAGGTAGAATCCCTGTTCCTTTAAACGCTCCGTCACCTGACGGGGGGTCGTCTGCTTCTACAGGTTCTGAAACCCTAGGCTCAACAGCATCAACAAACTGTATTCCTTTCTTCTTAAGGATACCGTTATAGCGCGTCATTTGTTTATTTGTTAAGTCTCTACCGTAAGGTATATCATATCGGAATTCTGGCTTTGTCTTGAAGGCCCCTCCAGTGTCGTGAACAACAGCCCTTACGTTACGTAGGGTCTTTGTGGCTCCGGTCTTAGGGTCTTCATAAGGAAGCTCAGGTATAATATACGATTTATTATAAAAAGAAGGACTCCCTGCTAATGTTATGTATTCAGAGGTTCCGTTAGCGTAGTCTTGGACAGTGCGAACTAAAGACTTGCCATCAGGCCCTGGGCGTGCCGACGGGTATCCTCCTTCCATCTTATCGCCTCCTTTTTGCGGTGAGTAGATCGTAATATCACCTTCGGTTCCTGTTATCTTAGCTTCTACTGTAGGATCAGTCTTGATAGGTTCATCGAGATTCAACTCTAGTTGTTCTTGTCTAAACGTAGGTCCTTTAGGAATCGGAGGTAGCTCACGTTTAGGTTTAGGTTTAGCTGGTTCTTCTCTAGGAACTGTTGGAACAACTGCGGGCGCTGGCGTTGGTTCAGCTGCAGACTTACGCTTCATTTGGAAGTCTTTGAGTTCTTGTTGCGACGCCTTAATTTTCTCAACATCTAGCCCAAGCATTTTTGATATTTCAGATAATTGCTCATCAGTGACATCAGTGAGTAACGCTTTTGGTTTGTAAGCTCCAGGAACCCCCGCTTGGTATGGACCTGGCGAGTCGATTCCTGCTAACTCTTGAATAAAAAACGCTTTAGGATTACTTAAAGCAACACCTTCTTTAAGATAACCTCTCTGCCCTTCCCCAGCGCTAAGTGCTTGCTTAATGTCGTCAGACGAATACCCAACAAACAACCTACGCGCCCGTAAGACTTCTCCGCTTAACTTTTCGTATCGAGCAGCTGCGTCTTTGCGTGCATTTGGAGAAACAACGCCCCCTGCTATCTTAGCTCGAACTACAAAGATACTCGCCTTTATAGTTGGCAATGCTACCTCATATTCTTCCCTTACTTTATTTAAAATTACCTCAGTTTCTTCAGGAGTGTATGGGTTATACTTTAGGGTGTGCTCAAGACTGTCGTAAAGTTTCGGCATGTTTAATCGTGTTTCTTTCTCACCTGCAGCGCTGAAAAAATCACCCAAAGCTCCAAAGGTTCTTTGTCTTTCAACGCCGACTCCTTGTAGGACAGTCTGCTCTGCTCTTTGGACTCCCATCCTTCCAGGGGCAGGCTGATATGTCTTAATACTTAGCATCTCTTTTGATTTAGCTTTTAGACCTTTTTCTTCTGCTATCGCGTCAAGTTTCGCCGTCTCTTCTTCTTTTACTTTAGTTTCTTCTTCGGTCTTTTTGACTGCGCCTGCAAGAAGATCGTCTACGGCTTCCTTAGATGACGCCATGATAACCCCCATTCGTTTCGTCATGTGTTCGGAGATAATAGTATTACGCTTTCTTTCAATATTTTCACCAGCCTCAATCGTGTAGACCTTATCACCTAGTGTTATTTCTTCTCCAGGATCTAAGCGTGCCACTAGCTCCATTGCTTCAGCACGCTCGTTAAGAAACTGTTGATTTTTGTCATTTAGTATTTTCTGCAACTCATTTCCTAGCGCATAAGTCTCAAATCCAGCTGTTGCCCCTGCTTGAAGTTTATTTTCTGGAATTCTTTCCCCGATAAGCGCTTCACTTACATCTACCCCTTTATACTTCTCTCCTTCTAAGTCCTTTTGAACATAATTAACAAGCATACTTCTTGTTTGACTACTCATAGCCAGTGGAGACGCGCTGCTTCTTCCAGACTCTGCTTCTAAGTTATCAATGATGTCACTTTCTTTTCTGAACCCATCGTTAACGCCTTGTTCAAGTGCCTTGCGGTATCCTTTTCTCTCGTAATCGCTTACGTCTAGGTTTTCAATCCGTTGTTCCTCTTCCTTTATGTCATCAAACACTTTCGTAGAGTTCTCCGTATGTCCACTCTTAGACGCCGCTTTGTATTTATCTTCGTATTCTATCGTTTTTTCCCTTATCCTTACATTTACGTCTTTACGCTCTTTCTCAACAACAGTGGTCCGCATCTCTTCAAGATCATCAAGCCGCATTTCGTAAAAGCTTTCGCCTAAGGGTGTCCCTGATGAATCGAGGCGTGTGGTTCCGATCGTCACACCTGCGTCTCTCATGTTCTCTAGGAACGCAATGCCGTCGTCTAGTTCGTCCTCACTACTGTCGAAGTTAAGGATACCGAGGGTCGCATCGATGACCTTTATCTGTTCTGAGCGGGACAAACTGCTACTAGAAGCTTCCCAGTGACTCTTAAGTCTCTCTAGGTCTCTGTCCTCTGCGTCGTGCATACGGGCCAGTGAGCTCGCTAAGTTCGGCATGAGCACTTCTTGCTTATGCTCTTCGGCCATAGCTGCAGGTAACGTCTGTTTTAATTTATTAATATTAACAGAGGCTTCCTGTAAGAACCCGGTGCGCATAATAGCGTTTGCACTGAGAGTCGGGTCGTTCGTTAGGTAGTCGTCGGTGATCTCATTGATCGCTTCACTGATCTGACTGTAACTCGGCTTGTCTCCGTTTTCTCTAAGAAACTTAGTCTTAAACGCGTCGATACGCTCAGTAAGCACACTGTTAAACTCCACGTTCTTCTCTGCGCCCAACAACATCTTGGCGCGGTAGGTTGCCACAGGGTTAAGCTCGTAGTCGGACCTAAAGGCCTTAGAGAGGTTCACTTCGGCGTCAGGTCGCGCCAACATTCTCTCTTTTTCAGCAGGGTCCATGCTCGCGATTTTCTGCTGGACATCTAAGATTTGTCTTTCGTTCTCTGCGATCTGGGCGTCACCGTATTTCGCGATGATCGGGTTGACTTTACCTAAGGCATCAGCAAGGCGTCCGAGCGTCGTCTGTTCGGCCTTGGGTGTCCGTTGGACCGCCACCGAATACTGTCCTGCCTGTATTTCACGCGAGGTGACACTAGGCAACGATAAGTTAAAATCGACCTGCTGACGGCGTTGTTGTTGGAGAAGTTCTTGTGGTGTCATCTAATTGGATCTTGGTGGTCTTGGTGTTCCTTTTCTAGCAATGTCAATCGTAAGCTCACGGTTCTTTGCCTTTGAGTAAGATTCAAGGCTTTCAAGTGCCGACGTTAAGGCTGTCCCTAAGAAGTCTGGTTGATCAATCGGTCTATTAATATTAATGAAATTCTGTTGAGTCTGGAGTCCCAGGTCACGGGCTTTAAGTTCATACGACTGGTCAGCTAGGGTCTGACGTTGCTCAAAGGCAAAACTATGCTCAGCTACTTGTCTCTCTAGGTCTCTCATTTCAGCAAGGTAACTGGCAGACTCAGTGCTGATACCTGCGGCACCTGCGGCCACTTGTTTTCGCGCCATGGCCTCCATGCTCGCCCTGTTTGCTTGTTGGACCTCTTGGGCTACCCTGAGTGCATCAGCGGCTTGTTGTTGGCGTGTCGCCGAGATCTGCGCCATGTATCTCGCGTTCTCAGCGATCGACGCCCGTTTCTGCGCTTCGGCCTGTGCGCGGGCTTGTTGGGCCTGAGCGCCGAAACTCAGCATACCCTGGGCAACAGGTCCGAGAACAGAAGCTGTCCCTACGGCCTTCGCTAATAGCGACGTAGCGGCCACGTTTCCGCCGAGTAGCGCAGAACCTGCTGCACCGAATGCTAATGGTAAACACATAGTAGTTTATTTAGTTGTAATAATAAATTCGTAAAAAGCCTGAGACGAGATCTCTACTTCACGTAGAAACTTAGCGCCACAGAACTTGAGCCAACGTATGGCCATCTTGTTGTCTTTGAGCACCACATTAGAAGTGACCCCAAAGGGCTTAGAGATATACTGCACCCAGTCACGCGATGCTCTTATGAAGTGCCTACGGTGCTTAGTGACATCCGGGGTGCCGAGCATCCAGATATACCCACCGTTCTCAGTAGGCCCTGAGCCGAACATAGCGAACGGCTTCTTGTCTCCATCGAGGGCAGTGTAAGTTGACCTGTCGGTCGTCAAGGCTAACATTAAGGCTTTCTTTGGCGTGCTGCCTAGGAGTGTGCACTCTAGGGCATCGTGGGGCCTCAGGTTATCTTTGAGCTCATGGACGTGGTGTATCGTCGCCTGGACGATCGAACAGTCTCCGTAAGTCCTACTAGGCTCCATATCGACTTGACCGTGTGTGAACAAAGGTTTCGAACTCAGCGGACTGGAGGTTACTAGGCTTAGCCCCATCGTTTTCTAAGACTATCTCTACGTTTTTACTAGAGGTAAACACGGGGGCCCTAAAGAATCCGTCTTTGAGCTCAGTGCGTAAAATCTGTGAAGAACCGCCTGACGACGTGAACGACTCAGGGAACTCGTTGGTATACGTGTTGCGCTTATCTGGTGTCACCTTGATCTTATAGTCTGAGGTCTGCGTGTGGTAAAGCGATAGGTTCTTTATGAACTGCTTGGCCGAAGCGTTAGGTGTCCGCGCTTGTCCTGCCTGGGCCTTAAAGATCTGCTCAGAGAACTTGTAAGAACTGGTGAACTCATAGCCTACCCACACAGACGTATTGTTAGGCCATACGCCTGTAGCGTTTAGCGCTAAGTAAGTAAACGCACTACTGCCAATTCCCGAAGTCTGAACAGTCACGGGGATTTTTATTCCTCTGTCCGTGTATACAGCAATACTAGAGTTCGCTAAGTATGGCGTAGGGTTATTTGCAATACCAGATATTCCCGAGATGTTTTTTCTAAGGGGCAATGTAGTTCCTGCAGTATACGTTGGAAAAATAATCTGATCATTAAAGACTAGGGCGGGAACCCGCATGTCTAAGTGAGTGACATTATCCTCAGGTGTCGTCGCAATCGACGCGGATCTTCCTGTAGACGACCCTGTAACCGTATAAGTAGCGATCCCTTCGTCTTCCCCGTCAAAGTTTAAAGGAATATTTAAAATAAATGTCTGAGTATTAGCGACATCAGTGGCAACAATATACAAGGTTGAATCGATAAACTCAAAGCCCCTGATTTTTACGTCAAAGTCCCACTTAAACCACGAGCTCAACACCTTCTTGTTCTCGCTAAAGAAGTAACGATACATGTAAAGAGACTGGTCTTCGTCTTTGGACAATATCCCTAGTAGGTTCTGTGAGAGCGACCCAGAGAAATACGTGATGTCCTTAGGGATATACCGAGGTATCTGCTCAGTGATCTCGTTGGACTCATAGACGTCAGTGGTCTTGTTCAGTGAAAACTCTCGGATACCTGTGTGGTTCCCTAAGTCAAATGGATAATAAATATATGAACCGACAGACACAGGGTCGGTCTCATCGTTGTATTCAAAGTTCGTAATGGGCTTCACTGAGACCGTCTTAGGGGTCAGTAGGTCTTCGCCTTTGAGAACAAACTGTCCGTTATTTGAGAAAAGTATGAGGTTCTCTTGAGACGTAGCTGCAGCCGTAAGACTAACGACACGCTGCGCCTCAACAATGACGTCAATCGGGTCTGAGTCGAGAAGGGTTGTGACGGTGGTTCGCCCAAAGTTATACTCGAAGTCCCCTGAGGTATTACGTGCGCCTAGTCCAGCCTCTGAGAGTATCACGTTACCCTCGCAGATAAACCCTAAGCGGTTCTTGAAGAACACACTGTTCTGTATGTTCTTACCAACAAACGACGCAAACGGATTAGAGATGTCATCACCGACAAACCTAGGGGCCGTCTTGATCTCATTGATCTCAAACTTGTTTAATGATGTATTAGTAATTAATCTAGGCAACGTAGAAGTGTCGTAGTTGGTCAGTTGTCCTGGAGCAAACGTCTCGACCCACGCACCGTTCCCTATGTCTTGTTCGTCAGTTGTCTCAAACTTAACGTAGTAGTCGTCGGCAGATAACTCTTGGTCTCCACGGACTTTAACGATAAAGCCATTTTTAGCGTAGAGTGGTAAGTCAGTAATCGACCCAACTTCCTTATAGACAACGCCGAGTGCACCGTCGCCGAGCCCATCGTGCCCACGGATCTCAAAGTCTCCTTTGCCGGAGCGTCGCGTTAAAACGATAAGGTTACCAGAGCGCTCAATGTTAAAATCAGAATTACCGTTGTTGTTATTGATCCCAGTGAACTTATCAGAGAAAGCAGCATTGTTAGTGTTATTACTATTAACAAGGATTTCAGCAATAACTGAAGTGTCTGCGTTTGTTGCGTCAGTGGGATCTCCAGACGTTATAGACACATTAGTAGTAACTGTCCCCGATGTAGTCACAGCTTCGCCAAGTTCCAGTGTGGCTGGTATTGAAATAGTATCTCCTACGTTTTCGTTGTTTCCAATAGATAACGCAGTCCCTACGTTTCCTCTTGAAGCTGAGGTGACTACTCCTGTTGCTGCGTTTGTAACGCCTACAACTAGCGTGGAATCGATGCCACCTGTTGTCCTAACAACCTTTGAACTATAAGTGCTAGGGAGGCCAACAATAGTATAAGTTTGACCGTTAGTATACCCTTGTCCACCATTAGTAATAGAGCCAACTGATGTTAACACGTAATATGAGTTTCCCCTGTTGCTCGTCCTGCTGTATGTAAGGTTTACCTGTGCAGCGACTGGAGACGTAGTAGAATAAGTAAGGTCTACTGCGTATTTCTTTTTGTAGTCGCCTTGCTTAACAAAGATCAACGCTTCTTTGTCAAAGTCAGGGGAACGAGACGATTGGTCTGTCGCGACTGTCTTTGCTCGGTTAACAAGAAAGGTGCCATCGGAAACAGTAGAGGCCCTAAGAAGACCACGCGGTGTTCCTACTGACGATGGGATGTTAAGGTAACTATCCGACGCAGGAATGAATCCGCCGGTAGCGTTGTTTATAGACGCCTCTTCTCCAGTAAGGACATTGTAAGCGTGAAGCCTAATACCATCGTGGATGAGCACATAACGCTCGGTTTCACTCCGGTTAACAAAGTGAATAAAGCTATCTGATGCGATCGGTAAGTTTGTTGAAAATAGTTTCTTAACAAACCTAGTGCCGTTGCGTTTTGTTAATCCATCAACAACACTGCTCATGAAGTTAACCTGTTCGTCGCATTGTCCCGAGAACCGTGTGGCATCAGGCTGCTGGCTAACCCCTTGGATAAGGTTTGGTAATGATGTATTAATTAATGGCATTAGAGAATGTCGTAGTTTCGGTTGACCCCGAGGCAAGACGCGACGTCATAGTTATCAAAGATAGTCCTGTCGGCTCCTTGGCCATCTGCTTCTTCGAGGTTATAGCGTGCTTTGAGTTCATCCCGTAGGATCTGTTGCTCAAGCTCCTGAGACCCGACGGTGCGTGCCTGGAAGACCCTTGAGGCTTTGAGTGTAATGTATCTCCGTGCTTGTTCGTGGAGATCAGTGAAATCTAAAAGGAACATCAACCTGACGTCAATGTCGCTTGTGAAAGTAAAGGTGTTGTCTTCACGGTTAAACAGTTTACCGCCACGTTGCACAATGTCCTTAGAGTGATCTAGGGTATCTACGTGCATAATGTCAGCCGCGAGAACAATCTCATTGCCGCTGTTAGGAGTAAGTGTTTGTTTGTTGACCGTATTGAAGTGCCATCCCTCTGACTGAACCTCGCGACTAACTTCGTCTAACACGGTGATCGCGGTGACCGCAGAGATAGGCAGTGAGGTAGTGACAGTGATTTGAGTCACTGGGCTTTCACCTATGGTGCTCAGCATCGTATTGACAGCTTCGAGTTCTGTAGTGAGTGGCATAATAATATTAATAAAATGAAAAAATACCCCGTCCCCAACTTAATGAGGACGAGGCATGAATTTAATGAGTGCTATTAGCTAGCAGCAGATGCAGTGGTGTTAACCACAACAGCAGACTCAGGGCGAAGAACGCCGAGGCCCATTGCATACTTAGCAACAAAGAGCGTAGACTGACGTTCAATCAGATACTCAGACTCAGTCGCAAGGTCGAGGAGCTTAACGCACCCAACAGCAGACGAGTGTCCAGCAACGAAGCCGCAGTTGTCGTCTTGACCACTTCCAGTTTCGCGAACACCCGAAAGGTCACCGTTGTAACCAGCGTCGTCGTTAGCCACAGCGGTTCCTGAGAACGGCGAGTTAGCTACGTTTGCGTCGTCTCCAGCTTGCCCACTAACAGCAACCTGAACACCTTCGATGTGCGGGCTCTTGTATAGCTTGATTCCTGCAACTTCCACAATGCTACCTTTAGCAGCGTCAGCAGAGCCACTTGAAGTGTCCTTGTTGATCGCTGTGCTATCAGCAGTAAGCAGCTTGTAGTATTGGAACGGCGTCAAGATAGCAAAGCGGTCCTCAGATGGGACTTCTTTTTCATCGAGGGCCTTCGCGCAGTCAAAGAGTGCAGCAACAAGTCCTAAAGCAGTCGTAGTGTCTGCACCGAGAAGCTCAGTTCCAGTCTTTCCTCCAGTGAAGTTAGCAGTGCTAGTGAGACCAGCAGCGAACAACGTCTTAAGGATCTGAATGTCCATGCGCTTAGCCAGGGCTTTACCAAGCTCAGCAGAGTAGATAGAACGAAGGTCATAGTGATTCTTCAGTTCATCAATGCGTGGAATCAGAGACGAAGCGACAAGCATGTCGTCAATGTTGATTACTTTCTCGTTGTGAGCAATCTGAGACAAGTAGTTACCAGAGCCCAGGAGGTCGTCCCCGGCTTTGTGATACTTGGCTTCAGCGTTACCTGTGACAGGGAACTGAGCAGATTTACCACTAGAGATAGTGCGAGTCATGATGAGGTCTTTAGCTACGTTCGTTTCGTTGAACGCAGTGAGGATCTCACCGCTGAATACTTTAAGGAACAACGCTGCGTCAGCTGACAAAGCGCCAGCAGGTGCAGTGCGTGTCCCAGAGCCATTCACCTTACCCGGAATGGTGGGATTATTAGATAGTGCCATAATAAGTTATAGTTATAGTTTTGGTTTCTTTCGTCTGTGGACTTTAGTTTCTACTGTTCGCCGCAAGTTGTCCGACGCATCGGGCTTGGTGGTTACTAGTCTAGTTACTTCAGTTTATTAGACTCAGGGAAAATTTTAGTTAAATACATCTAGCTGTCTTATGCAGCTCCTGATGATAGTATAAGTGGTTCTGTTGGTGTCATCGTCGTCTTCGTAGGTCGGATGCCACGATGTAATATTAATAAATGTTTTATCTATATGCTCAATGACTCCGTAGACAGTGCAGACCAGGGGCTTCCCTAAGTCTTGCGCGTGGTCTAAAAAGACGACCCTAGCGATGTCTTCAAGCTCTATTTCTTGATCCGCAGATTCACACGAGCCGCCTGTGTGTTTGCAACAAACTGCTTCCCCTTCGCACCAGCACGTTTCTTCTTGCGTGCAGTGGAGGCTCTCTGTGCCTGACTCAGGCTTTTCGCTTTCGATGATGGAAGACATCTGTCTGGATTTTTCTTGTTCTTTGAGGTTCCGCATGGTCCTTTGATTTTACCGTCGGTGCCTATTCGGACCCAGTTCTGCTTTCGCCAGTTTGCTAGTTCACCCACGTTTCTTTTTGATTTTAAGTTTAGACCGCTTGCCCTTACCGTAGTTAGGGTCTTTGCAGTATTTCGATGCTGCCATGTTAGCGTAAGCGCTCGGATACTTATCGAACTTACGCTTCGCCCATGCGATTCCTTTAGGACATATTTTAGCCATGCTTTACCTGCAGGTTACGTTTTGTTTCACTTCATGTTCTTCTTCTTGATCGCGAGACCAGTCCGTTTAGCTGCTTTCTTCGCTGCTTTTTGACCAGCAGCCGTATAGGCGTATTTCTTTTTTCCAACTTTAGGCATAATTTTATATAGTTAACATTTCCAGCGTTTTAACGCTAAGGCTTTGCGTGTAGGGCGTCCCTTAGCGTCTTTCATAGGGCCCTTAACGCCGCTCATGCGTGCACAGAACGATCTCTTACGGGGACCACCGCCAGGCTGAGGTTTCTTAAGTTTACTCCCAGTCTTACTGTTGTAATACTTACGGCCTTTTTCAGTAAGACCACCTTTCTTAGACTTGTGTTCTTTCCTGAGACTGACTCCCTGTCTTTTCATTGTTATAATAATTAATAAATCCTTTTGCCAAAGAAGAACCTAGGGTGTCAAAGCTGTCTTTAAACATCTCCCAGTCTTCTTCGTTGGACCCAAAGAACGGCTCAGTGATCACTGCAGGACAATGTGTTTCTCTTAGGAACTTAGCGCCTCGGCTCTTCGCTGTTTTCGGTTTAGCCCCTCGGTCTTTGACACCGAATGTCTTTACTACTTGATCTTGGAGACACTTGGCTAACTTCGCGCTTTTCTTAGATTTATACCAGTAGAGCGTCTCGCTGCCATGTGCCGCAGGTGTTGCAGCGTTAAAGTGTAGTTCGATCGCAGCGTTAACTTTGAGTCCTCTGAGCTCAACACTCAGGTTCTCCATAGACTCTGCGTAGTTGTTCCCGGTATACTCGTGGACAATCACTGAGGGAACACCAGCGTCATCAAGTTCTTCTTTGATAGACTTAGCGACCTGGAGGTTATACGTCCACTCGTTAGTCTCTCCGTCACACGCAACAGCGCCCATGTCATTGTATCGACTGTGGCCGACACATATGGCTAACACTGGGTCAGCCGGGGGTAACTGTGCGTCATCAGTAAACCACGCTCTACAACTCATTCTCTAAGTAGTTAATGTAGTGAAGCAACGCAGAGATCGTTTGTTTCTCCTTTTTGTCAAAGTCATGGGCATCAAGCCTCTGGATCATCTCGGGTATCCGGCTTGGTTTCAGCGTCGTGCACCCACTTGTTGATAAGGATGCGATGACGAGTGTGCCTGCGGTTAGCAAGCTCTTTAGTGTATTCATCTCTTATAGAAAGAAAAAGCCTCCCCAGTGACGGGAAGGCTATAAGTAATCTAACGATAGACCCGATCATTTGTCTTTGGCTTTCCCTACGTTAAGAGCAAGCCAATCAACGACCTTGTAGAGCTTAGCAGCCCAACCGTCGTCAACAGGCGTCGGTGTTAACGCTGCGATCGCAGAGGCCGCCGCTACGATAGCAGTAAGTGTGCTAATGAGGGTGTCTTTGTTGTCGATGATGTAGTTGATTAGGTTCATGGGGTTATTAATTATTAATTATTATAGAATGTCAGACACAGAGAGCCTGCGGTGAACTTCAGCTTGGTAACCTGGGTCTTGTTTATAACGTGGGTCACTCATGGCCTTAGTGACCATAGCCGAAGACGTAAAGGGAGCAATAGCTTGGCCGTTGGTTTGCCCTTGGACTAACTGAGGGGCTCCTCCGCTAGCCGAACGATACTGTGAATACAAGCCTTGTGCTGCCACCTTAGCTTGCTCAACAGTTCCAGTCTCTACGATCTGGTTAAACGCATCAAGTGAACCTTCGTCTAGGTTCTCTGTGGCCCATTCAGCCATCGCTTGGTAACCTTCTTGGCCACCAACAGCCCCAAAGACTTCGTTAGCCTGGGTGTCTGCGATAGCCTGTTGGCCTGCAATGTAAGACTCGACAAGCTGCTTTGGTAGCCCAGATTTCTCTAAGGACTCAAAGGTCTCATCGCTTAACTGACCAGACTCCATGAACTCATCAGTGGCCGCGTTGATGGCACTGACAGACTCAGGTTGTTCACCCTCAGGCTCTGGTGTTGCCTCAGGGTTCCCAAGCTTACTCTCAAGTTCCTGGTAGGCAGTCGCCATGTCCTCAGCACTCGAAAACTTCTCAGGTAACCACTCAGGGCGGTCAGGTTGCTGTGTGTCTTCTTGTTGTCCTAGCTGTTGCGCTAGTTGTTCCTGGTTATCATCCCAGGCCTGTGCCATTGAGTCCGTAGAGTCAACAGCTGCTTGTTCTTGAACGGACGGTTCAACGGTCTCGCTCGTTTGTAGTTCTGCCATTTTTATTCAGTGGGTTCTTCTACTCCTTGTTGCCTTTGTTGTTCTAAAGCTTGGTCGCCGAGTGCCTTGACACCCTGTGGTGCCACCTGTGCCATCATGGCCATCTGTTGGGCCTGCTGTTTCTCAGCTTGGATCTGCTCATCGTCTTTCACGAGTCCTGCAGTCTTGATTCCTAACGCTGTGGCTCGTCTCTGGAAATACTGGCTCACATTTACGAACTCAGCGATCGCCTGGGGGCCTACGACTTGCGCAGCTCCTGCCAAGAACAAGTCAAGTTTCTGTAAGTCGTTCCCTCGGCCTAGCGCCTCGACCCCGGTGATGATCACTGGGTTAACAATGTCCTTAGGTAACGCAGGGAGCTTCTTCTTGCTCTTCATTACGTCCATCAGTCTGTTAACAAATGGCAACTGCATCTCGTTTGATAATAATGAATATAAACCACCTAACGCTGACTCAAGCTCCTGGGATAACATCCTGATCTCTTCTGCAGTAACACGCTCAGCTTGCCTAACGACATTCGAGGTTAACAAGAAGGCGCCACCGAGCCTGTCAGCGATAACCTTAATCGACGACTCAGCGGTCCTGAAGTCTGCGATCTTGTTAAGCTGTAAGGTCGTTACGTCTGCAGCGTTACCCTGGACTATCGCGCCACTTGGGGCTTCTGCGAGTGTCCGAGCACGAGTGGTGCCATTAGGATTCACCAAGAACATAACCTTAGCAGCAGCAGCAGAACCCTCAAGGATCGCCTTAGAGAGTCCCTCAAGTGACTGTAGGTCACCTAAGTATTCTTCGACATACCCACGGCCATAGCTTTCACCGTCGATCCGTGAGAACCTCAGAGGTATAAACGGGTTCTTCGCTTTGTTAACTCGTGCCCCTGAGCTCTCCAGTGCGACACCGTTAATGTCTTGATATATAATAAATTCATCACCATCGCGACAAGCAGCAGTATACAAGTGAACCTCATCGGTTGGCTGTCCGCCGTTAGTTGCAATCTGGGCCTTGATGTCTTCATCGAGCACGTCGTAACTGATGTTCTCTTTGGTCGCTATGTGTGTCACGTTGCCCATAGGGTCTCTATCGACGACAAAGCGATCTAAGTGGAACACTCTGATCCCTCCTTCGTCAGGAAGATACAACATGACATTCCCTGTGATAATCAGGTGTTTAAGCGCTGAGTGAATCGCTGTGCGATACGCCTCACGACTAATCTCATCCATGACTGACTCTTCGACTTTCTGAAGTGTCGATTCGATCTCAGAGACCAACTCTTCAGGTGCCCCTTCGTTAGCCAGGGCGTAGCTGTCGATGTTCAATCGGAAAAACGGGGCGTTAGGCGGAAGGAGTGCTAACAGTAATTTAGAGGCGAGGTTATTTACTCCGCGAGCCCCAACGCCCTGAAAAGGTGTGTCTAGTCTGCTGTGTGGACCGTGGCCTTCGTCGGGCATAACGTAGGGTAACGTTAGCTTAGAGCAGGACCGTGCGCGATCTAGGTATTGATAGCGGTGTCCTTCGCGGCTCGTGTAGACCGCTTGGGCAGTGGTGAATTTCATAAAGGTATAATATTAAATAATTTCCTCAGGCTCTGGCTTAATCGACAAGAACTCTAACTGAGTAAGCTCTTGCACACCCTCGGCATCTTCAAGCATCGCATCGTCGTTAGATGTGAATCTCCAGCAGTCGATGGCTATGAGTCGCCCTGAGTCGTCAGTGGCTTCTGCAAGGCTTTCAACAGGCGGCAACCCAGTGAGCG
>Ga0209535_1000926_pt1 | contig 20323 bp, 27 predicted proteins | sample LinPmetageLP28_FD_184041 | JGI IMG/M metagenome (GOLD analysis project Ga0209535, IMG submission 184041) | Marine viral communities from the Pacific Ocean - LP-28 (SPAdes) (version 2) | ecosystem: Environmental > Aquatic > Marine > Oceanic | place: Pacific Ocean | collected 2009-08-22
ATCAGCACATTGATATTTGCACAAGTTTTCAAGTATGTAAAAACACATACCTTGAATGCACCCAAGTTCCAATTTGCATAAAATCTGTCACAGTCGTTGACAAACCAATCAATACATTATAAAATATAGTAGTTCCTAAAAGCATAGTGGGAAAGCGACGTGAAATTCGTTCACATTACTTGATACGGTTATAGTCCGAATGCCACCTAGGAATGTAACAAAGCAAGGAGACTTTATGAAACTACTAACCATAATCTTGACTTTTGTATGTGGTATAGCATGGTCGGATCCACTCAATGTGATCCTGTATGTTACACCAAGTGATGAAAGTCTGTTGACCACAAATGTTGATACTGTGCAAGCAAAATCATACAAAAATACTGTGGTCATAGGTGAAGTGCTGAACAGCAACACTTCATTTCAAGCAGTGAGATCTGGACCAAGGGGTCAACAAACCTCTGTGTTTACCAGAGGCACAAATTCAAACAACACTCTGTTCATGATCAACGGATCACCTGTTACTGATCATTCCACTACTAACAGTTTGTTCGATGCAGGAGTTGATGCGGTGACCTACGCTGACTCAATTGATCTATACAAAGGATCACAAAGCACACTGTGGGGGCCTGGAGCAATTGGCGGAGCAATTAACATCAACACTGGCGGCGCACTTGAAGATAGCATCACAGTGAAAGGCGGATCAAATAACACAGGCGGTGTTGGTGTAAATTATTTTACAGCACAACCATCTGGCATATATTCGATAAAAATGTATCAAGAAAAATCCGATGGATATTCAATTGTTGAAGGCGGGGACAAAGATGGCTATGGCTATCAAACACTAAATTTTGATTCCACGCATCACACAGATGCAGGAAAAATTGGCACCACTGTGGTGTACAGGGATAGTGATGCTGATCTTGATGGCAGTACAGACGACCCAGACTACACAGCAGATTCCAAGTTTTACTTTCTACAAGCAAGATATGAATCCGATGTGATAAACTTAATAGTAGATAGAAACGTGCATGATCGTGAATATGTCAACGGCAGTGAAATTGACAACTATGACAGTTCAACCAATCACTTCAAATTGTCGCACACCAATGCACTGGGACCTATTGACTACACTGTGGGCACAGAAGCATCAAACTATACAGCCAAGTTCCAAAACAGAGGCAGCTACAATTCATCTGTGGACAAATCAGCACAAGCAAATGGATACTTTGTCAATGCAGATTATGTGCTTGATGATTTCATTGTGAACACTGGTGCAAGATATGATACCAACAGTTTGCATGATGATGTCAGCACATACAGATTAGGCATTGGATATAAAATCAGCGACAACATCACAGCCATTGCAGGAACCAACACAGGATTCCGTGCTCCGACACTGTATGAAATGTATGGTGCTGACAACTATGGCTACACAGGCAACCCTAACCTACAAGAAGAACGTGCAGTGACAAATGAAATAGGACTTGTGTCTCGATTCAAAGATGAATATGTTCAAATGGATAGTAAATTTGTTGTGTTTTCGACAAAGATGGACAACATGATTACCTATGCTAATTCAACCTATAGCAACAGCACAGGAACAAGCACCATGGAAGGATGGGAGTTGCAAAACAAACAACAGTATGATGACACTGGTATAAATTTTAGTGTTACATCTGTGCATGCACAGGACTCAAACAATGTACAGTTGTCAAGACGTCCGCAATACTCAGCTGTGGTTGGAGTAGAGCATGATGTCACAGACAAGTTGACTCTATGGTCTGACTGGAACTACTATGGCAAACATCGTGACATCAATCCGTCAACATGGGCCACGGTAGACAGAGAAGCACAGCAGTATGCAGATGTTGGCTTTGCATATCAAATGAACAACGAAACATCTGTCACAGGCACTGTGAACAACATCACAGACATATCCTATCAACGTCCCATGGGATACAAACAGCCTGGCAGAGAATTCACTGTCAGTGTGAAGTATTCGTTCTAATGACTCGCATCACCTTTGTGATAGGCAATGGTGACAGCAGACAGCCGATAGATCTTGAGTTGTGCAAACAACATGGACTCACTATCGGCTGTAATGCAATTGTGAGAGACTTTCATCCACACATTGTATCAGCCGCTGACGAAAGGATGTTGACTGAGATCACATCCACAGCATACACTGGACAACTGTACACAAGATCAAACTGGAACAACAAGCATGGAGCTCTGCCATATCCTGCTCTGCCATATGAAGGAAAAGATCGTGCAGACAATCCTTGGCATTGGAATTCAGGACCACACGCTATCAACATTGCTTGTGCAACATCTCCTAGTAAATGTTATCTCATTGGTTTTGATATGACACAACAAAATCATTATACCAATGTGTATGCCAACACCAAAGGATATGACAGCAAAGCAGTTGACCCAAAATATTGGCATCATCAATTGAACAAACTGTATGAAAGTTATCCACACATTAGTTTTGTTTGGATAGCACCTACAGATTATGTATGTCCAAAACAATGGTATAGACATGCAAATTTTTCGAGAGATACCACACAAAATTTCAATAAATATTTGCATGGCACGTGAACAACATATCACTGTGTATTATGATGATCAACTCAAAGGTCATGCTTTCTACTATCGCAAACCCAACACCAATAAAGCCATTGTGTCAGATGGAGTGTATGACAAGGCCAGAGATTGTGAAGATTCTGCTTGGTTTTGTTTGTTTGCAAAGCCAGAAGAACTAGAAGGCACTGGATTTAGGCTCAAAGACCACTGCAAAACTGTTTACATACATTAAAATTTAATATTTCTGTAACAAAACTCCTAATTTATGTTATACTATCAACACTAACTAATGTTGGAACATGAAGTTCTCGGGCAAGCAACGTCGAGCTTGCTCTTAGTACGTGAGCGCCGTGGTAAAAGCGGCAAGCAGAGGAGATAAAAAATGGACGCACTTACCCTATGGATGGCCGTGGGTTTCCTGTTTGCAGGATACGCAGTCATCGCAAACGATTCAGTACAAACTCTTGGTACCTGGATTGCATCAAACAACGAACGATTTAATTGGAAAGTCATGTGGGGCGCCGCTTCAGCAGTTCTACTATACACTCTGTGGTACGGGTGGACTGTGAATGGTGGAGACATCAGTTATGGCAGACTCAACAAAATTCCGTTTCAAGAGATAGAATGGTACCACGCAACAGCACCAGCATTATTATTAGTGCTGACAAGGATAGGAGTACCAGTTAGCACATCATTCTTGGTGCTCAGTGCATTTGCAAGTACATTTGTGTTAGAAAAAATGCTGACGAAATCCATGATGGGATATGCTGTGGCGGCTGTGGCTGCCTATGCAATATGGATGGTGGTATCTAAAATATTAGATGAGGCCAAGCCGGTGACAGAAACACACAAAGCATATTGGCGTGTAGGACAATGGATCACCACAGGATTTTTGTGGTTCACTTGGCTATCACATGACATGGCAAACATTGCTGTGTTTTTGCCAAGACAAATACCATGGGATCTTATGATTATGATTTCTATTGTGTTTGTGATTGGGTTGGGTTTCATGTTCCGTGAAGGCGGAGGAAAAATACAAAAGATTGTGTTGGAAAAACACAACACTCGATATGTTCGTTCAGCAACAATCATTGATGCTGTGTATTGGGTGATACTTTGGTTTTTCAAAGAACTCAATGACATACCCATGAGCACCACGTGGGTGTTTGTTGGACTACTGTGTGGACGTGAACTTGCTATGGCAACCATCACTGGCAAAGAAAAGTTCAAGACAGTTTTTCCGTTGATTGGTAAAGACTTCTTCAAGATGATGATTGGTTTGGCTGCATCAGTTGGAGTGGTGTTGTCCATTCACTATGTGATAATACCAAACGGTTATTAGACAATCACAACACACTTATAAAAAGGCATGCTGATACTATATACTGCGGTATGCCTTTTTGCGAACACAATTTTTTGGTTGCGATTTGGTGTACGTTTATTATATAATAAACCAAACTATAGAGGAGACTATACTATATGAAAAAACTAACAGCATTATTGATTGCTTTAGGTTTTGCAGGTGTTACACAAGCTGCCACAATAACCGGAACTGTGGAACTTGACATCACACAAAATGCAAACAATGATTACATATCAACTGAATCAATCAAGTTAGGAATCGGTGGCGACTCAGGTGTTGCTTTTGGTTCAATCAACGTAAAGACCAATGCTTCAAATCAAATTGTACTGGACGAGTATTCAATCGGTGCAAACATAAACGACAAAGCATCTGTGTCATACGGTGATCAGGGCGACATCTTTATTGGTGGAGGTCTAGAAACTGTGGGAGCGAACACAATCGCAAACCCAAGTGATGCAGGCGAAAGCATTGTGTTGAACATCAGCGGTTTATCTTTGAGAGGTAAATTTTCTGACACAGACACAGACATCTCAGACTTTGATACTGTTCAAGCAAAATACAGCACAACAGTAAGCAAGTTCACTGTGGGTGCATCTGTGGATCACACAATCACAACAGATGACAACATCTATGCAGGATCGATTGCATTTGCACTCAACGAATCAGCAAATCTATCAACTGTGTTGACACATGACGCATCATTAACTAATGAAGTTGCATATGAATCAATCATTTCCGTAGGCGGATTATCTGCTTATGTGGACGGTGATGATTCAGATTGGTCAAAAAATGTAGGTGCAGGATACAAAGGAACTTGGAAAGATCTAGGTTACTATGTTGAAGGAAACTACAATTTAGACTCAAAAGATGCCACCCAAGCAATGGGTGTATCTATAGCATTCTAAAAAAAACCTAATAAAATCGGGGGTTTATGCCCCCGATTGACACATTTTCCAAATACATTATAATAAGTGTATGAATGAGCCATACACAATAATACAAGAACTAGAATCAGATAATTCACGACTGTTCAAAGAAGGTGTGATTGCCCGTGAAATGCAAGCCGGCAATGATGCTTTTTTTGAAGGACTTAAAATTGCATTGGACAAACTGTATGTGTTCAATGTGCAAAAAGTTGACACATTGGATCAAGATGGTCCAGGACTTGATAGAGAATCTTTTTGGGACCTACAGCATCAATTGAACCATAGAGTTGTCACAGGCAATTCAGCAAGAGACTTATTAGCAGAACGCATGCAACAGGCAACCTGTGAACAATGGAATGACTGGTATCGCAGAATATTGATTAAAGATTTGAGATGTGGTGTGAGCGAAAAGACCATTAATAATGTTGCAAAAAAATTAAAAATGGACAAATACAAGATTCCAACTTTTGATGTCATGTTAGCACATGACTCAGCCAACCATGCCAACAAGATGCATGGAGAAAAATTGATTGATTACAAATTGGATGGTGTGAGAGTGTTGGCATTTTTTGATCCTGACAAAGACACTGTGTCCATGTACACAAGAAATGGCAAACAGTTGCACAACTTTGGTCATGTTGAACAAGAGATCAGAGACAAGATTATGCCTGGCTTCGAAGTGCCATACATTTTGGACGGTGAAATGGTCAGCAAAAGTTTCCAAGCATTGATGAAGCAGGTACATAGGAAAGAAAATGTTGAAGCCACTGATGCCAAGTTTGCTGTGTTTGATATGATTGCACAACATGAATTCACAAAGGGCAAGAGCATACTTGGTTGTGCTGACAGAGATGCATTTGTGAGAGCACTGTTTGTGGACAAAGAATTTGATCACATGTTTGCTTTGGAAAAGCACAGAGTTAATCTAGACACTCCTCAAGGCTACAAAAAATATCTATCATTCAATAAGGAGGCCATTGCTAATGGATTCGAGGGAGTTATGATCAAGGATGTTGATGCACCATATGAATGCAAAAGATCACATCATATGTTGAAAGCCAAACCATTCATTGAAGTCACTCTCAATGTGATGGACATTGAACAAGGCACAGGACGGAATGAAGGCAGACTGGGTGCGTTTGTGTGCAATGGCACTGATGGCGACAAGACCATTGAAGTCAATGTAGGTTCCGGCTTTTCCGATCAACAACGTGATGACTTTTGGATGCAAAGAGATAAAATAGTTAATCAACTAGTTGAGGTGAGAGGCGATGCTGTCACACAAAATCAAGATGGCACATATTCGTTACGGTTTCCTCGCTTCAAAACATTTAGAGGATTTGAATTAGGAGAAAAAATATGAGAGCATTTATGATAAGCATTATATTATTCCTTGTGCTGAGTGCTGGCTTGTTGTGGGTACAGCCACACACATGGTTTTATCACGGCATGGCATGCACTGGCGGCATTGGCGGCGGTTGTGATAGAAGCACAGCAACAGGTGGCATATTTGGCTGGATGGGCAATGAATAAAGACTTTTATGAAATCATCAAAGATTTGGAGACTAAGATTGATCAATTGCAATCAAAAGTGGACAAAATGGATGTCAAACTCACCAAACACATCAAATTCATTGACAAAACCTATGAAGGACTCAAAAGTCCTATCAAAACTGTGACAGGCTTTTTTGGTAAAAAATATGACTAAACACACTGCCAGAAAAGAATATATACAAGACCAATGGAACAAATTGGAAAACACTGCTCTTGAACAGGGCAGATTTGAAGACTACGAAGAGTATGAATACATCATGCTCAAAAAACTAAAGAAATGGAGACGCGGAATGAGAGAATGGATATATGACAACTACAACTCAGTGATGGGTTGGGATAGAAATCCACTGAGACATATCAAAGACTTTAACACCAGACACATGGTCACACAGGTCTTATGTTGGATGTGGTGCATTGTGTTTTCGATGTTGGTGGGCAGTTGGACTGTGTTTGGTTACACAGCAGTGGCACACGTGGTATTTGTTGCGGCAATTTTCATCACAGTGGCTACATTCAAGGTGGCTGAAGTCAAGCCTGAATATTTTACACGTGGCACTAAAACACTCAAGTATGAAGAAATCCAAGGCAAATACGAAGACATCTGGTAATGGTTATTCACAATCACTGTCTCGAACAATTTTTGAGAGATTGATTGCCATACAAACAGATGTTACAATCAAACGTGAGAGACCACGATTGAGCAATACAGGATTTTTATTCAATCAACGTGACATTGAACAAGCAATCGAACAACATGACAAGGAGATTAGTTGAGCAAAGAAGATAATATTGAATTTCAAGGCACAGTAATAGAACTACTACCAGAATCAAGATGCATGGTAGAACTGGAAAACGGACACAATGTATTGTGTTACACAGCAGGCAAACTCAAAAAGTTTAAGATCAGAATGTTGGTGGGCGATCGAGTCACAGTTGAAATGACTCCATATGATCTAACGAAGGGTAGAATTACATTCAGAGGTAGAAAACGTGGATAATCTCATGTTCCATGTCATTAATGGTGTTGCATTAATAGGATCAGTGACATCAATCTATTATGTGTCAGGCAAAACTAATAAGGAAAGAAAATTTGGCATGTGGGTATCAGTATGGGCACAACCATTCTTTTTTGCGATTGGTGTGTTTACAGGAGCATGGGCTATCATGGCACTTGCTACATGGAGATGGATTCATTCAATAAGGGGAATAATCAACAATCCTACCAATTAGTAGCATGTTCAAGATTAAACTTTTTTGCAGAACATTTTTCACCACACTCTTGTGGACAAGTCCCTAGTTCAAAACTTTCAAATAGTTCATTCCACCTAGTGTCATTGATAACTTCAATCAATGATCTGCGATAATCTATATTGTTAAACAAATTTTTATTATGTTGATATCGCAACCCTGTCCAGCAACAAGGATAAAATCTACCGTTTGCATTGATATACAATCCTTTGTTTCCTATATTACAAAGTGCTTTTATATCATCTTGTGAATTTAACATGTTGTTATATCTTTCGACGTGAATATTTTTCACTGTATCATCCCACTTGCGTCCTGACAAATTAACATATTGTCTTACAAAGCGACCTCTAGCAATGTATTTGTTACTAGGTTGTAATGGATCGTTTTTTGGATAAGAGTCATACACTGATCCAAATTTAGAACTAAGGGTCAATTGAAAAACATCAAAGTTTTTTTGTTTGGCAATGTTTTGTATATTTGTTATTTTATGTTCATTGAAGGCAAAAGCAATTGTGGCCCAAGTTTTGTACAAATTATATTTGCCAGCGATGTCTACTGCGGTCATAATACTTTTCCAATCTGAATTGATGCGATATAGATTGTTGGATGCGTGATCCCAACCATCAATTGAAAAATGAATATGGTCATGTTGGTCAAGACAAGTAAACAATTCATGCCACCATGCGGCAGTTTTGTAAGATCCATTTGTAACAATAACAAATTGTATTTTACTGTTTTGTTTCTTGATATATTTTATAATGTCTAGCATGTCTTTGGCATAGATAGGATCGCCATCATCACCACACAGTGTAATTTTTTTTACTTCATTGCACAAATCTTTAGAAAAGTTTTTTTCAAACCATTCAAGATTTAACTCATTATTTGTTAATCCTTGAGGCACTTCTTGACGAGAACATCGTGGGCATTGCAAACTACATTTAGAGCATAGTTCTATGTGCCAGTGCTCAAGCGGCCATTTGTTTTGATTTTGTATCATATTGACAATTTATGTATATGTAGTATTATAACACAATGGCAAAAATAATTCAATTCAATAGAGGAAAATACAAAAAACCTAACAAAGACTTCAGTAAATCAGATATGATGGTTTTTGATGCTGTGGAACTACTGCTTGAATATTCACACGAAGCAGGCTGTGACATCAATCCAATCATAGACAGCAGAGAACTGGGCGAAGTGATCAGATCATTGTTGGTGTTTTTTGGTAAAATGAATGGTGTTGATGCAGAACAACTTGATTGGGAACAAAACGCCGATATATCAAATCTCTACAATAACAACGGCTTTTTAGCATCACTTGACAAAGATCAAGAATAAGTTATAATAACACTATGACTATGCATCTTGTAGGCCCCGCGTTGAGCATGAATTCCACACGCAAACGCAAAACAAAAGGACTCACAGCCAAAGATAGGCAAGCACAAGCAGACTATGCCAAATATCTTAAATCGCTGGGAGTGACACCTAAAAAGCGAAATTACACAGAGAATTTTACTGCTTTTGCTGACACAAACACATTCAACAATCCACGACAAATTGTTAGCAATCCATATTACAACGCACCATCCAGTGCTCCTGGCACTGCTAGACTAAAACGTGATGATCGCGAAAGACTTGAAGTCAGCAGTCAGTATTCAATTGCTCCTGCCTACAACAAAGGTCCTTACATGGTGATTGCCAAAGAAGATCTAAAAACAGCAGGGAAAAAAGTATGATCAAAAATATTATTATTTCAATTGTGCTGTTTATATTTGTTTTGACTGTGCCTTACATGGTCAATGCTGGTGTTGTGCTTGATGCAAAAAATCAAACACCATCCGGAGCATGGGTAGATCCCAACGCCACTGTAGGTCATGGAGATTTTTTTGTATCCAAAGACGGTCTGCTCTGTGCCAACAGAGTCTGGCAGGTCAACATAAATGGACTCATGACACCATCAAGAAAATGTAGATTGCCAGACGGTGCTTGGCAGACTTTTTTATTCTAAAAAATAAATATTTTTTGTAACGCCACTGCCAAGTGACGTGGAGATTATGTACCGACGGCCTAGTAGCAAAAGCGAATGGCGATGCAAATTGAAAAAACCGCCGGCTCCTATGATGAAAATCTAACACACAATTAACAAACAATGCAGTGTAGCATCGGCACGGTATTTGACTCCTATTGTGTTTCATGCTACACTGACTAGATTATGACAGAATTAATCAATCCAGCTTTAATAGGTATCTTTAGTGGATTAATTAGTGGCTGTATTCCTGGCATAGGAAATTTTGCTACTCTGATAATAATTTTTCCGTATCTAATAAATCTCGAACCATTACAAATATTAATTTTATATGTTGCATTAACAACCATATCTCAGTACATAGGAAGTATTCCAGCGATCACATTTGGGATACCAGGTGAGTCTTCTTCAGTGCCTGCTGTGATCGAATCAAGAAATCTCAAAACTCCTGAACAAGTATATCAAGCAATTGTGGGTAGTGCTATAGGATCAACCTTTGGTGGCTTTGTTGTATTGGCTTTAACTTGGGTATTGTTAGATTGGTTGATCTATAGTGTGCATTTTTTTAACACAGCTATTCAGTTTTCTTTATACTGCTTTATGTTACTGGCAATAGTTTTTATATTCAAAGAAAACAAATATTGGACAAATGTATTGTTAATATTATCTGGTCTAGGTCTTGGTTTGATAGGTTACAACAAATGGACACAAACAACTTATCTGACATTTGACAATCATTTGTTATATCAAGGTCTACCAATGATAGTTGTTATTATTATTTTGCTAGGATTACCTGAAGTAGTGAAAAACTATTCAACAAAACTAACATATAAAAATATAAAGTATTCAAAGGCTTCTATTAGTCTAAATTATATAAAAAGCAGTTGGTATAGTGTAATAGGATTTTTCGGAGGATTAACACCAGGACTTACAACTACAATGTCTAGCCAATTGGCATGGATATATTCAAAGACTACAAAAAGCACTCCAGTTGAAAGAATAATTGCATCCGAAACTGCCAACAATGCAGGAGCATTTAGTCAATTGTTGCCACTTATACTTTTAGGAATACCATTAGTAGGAAGTGAAGCACTTGTTTTAGGATTACTTGAAGGCAAAGGATTTAGATTAGACACAACCACTTTTAAAGATATTTTTATAATTGTAAGCATTGCGTTGATTTTTATAAACATAATAGGACTTTGTCTAGCTTGGCCATTAGCCAAACATATCATAAAATTATTTGAACTTAATATCCAACGCATGTATACAATTATTATGTTTGGATTTGCTGGAGTAATATTATGGATTGGGCATTTGAATTATCAATTAACGTATTATGTGTTAGTAGCTATTTGTCTTTTGCCTATAGCATATTTGATAAGAAAACTAGACACAATGCCTTTGATTTTTGCTTTCTTGATCCATGATCGCATCATTGATACAGGTTATAGATTAATAAGTTTGTATTGGTAATAAGTAATTTTTGGAGTCAAGTAAAATTATGTGTAATATTTCGTGGCTTGACTTCTCCCACTTGATCTTATATTATAATAACAACAATTTAATAAAGGAAGTGTAATGAAAAAATTAATATTATTATTTGTGACTGTTTGTCTCTTTGCAACAAATTCTTATGCAAAAGACAAAATCACTGTGCTGAATGCAGGGTCAAAGACGGGATACTTTGCAATGCAAATGACAGGTATATCAAAAGACTTGTCTCCGTTTTATAACATTGATTTAAAGATCCCAGGCGATTACTGTACTGCTATACAGATGCTGAAAAATATAGATGGACCGGTCCTGATGCCATGGGCTAATGACTTTGAAGCAATAGGCAGAGACGGCAATGGTTGTGCAACGTTTGATGTGGTTCCTGCTCAAGTGGTAAGATATGATATTTCAACAATGTGTTTATGTTCTATGACATACGGTGCTGAATCAATGATGGTAAATGAACACACTGTAGGACACACTGTTCCAGCAAAACCTTTTGACAGAGCAATCAATGCTGTCAACACATCGTTTGGCAGTAAACTAAAACCTATTGCCTATGACGGATCTGGTGCTGTTAAAACTGGACTGTATAACGGCGAAGTAGACTATGTCATGTTGACACTAAAGCATGGTAAAGAAATAATTGCAAATGGCGGTAACTGTTTCTATGAATTTAGTTCTGATCCAAACGGAAACTTTGAAGCACTAGGAACATTAGATCCTAATAATAAATTATTGATAGCAGGATATGATGCAGTTTGGTTAGCACTTAATATGAGCGATGATGAAATTAGTGTTCTAAAAAATCATATCAAACAAGCACATGATGATCCAAACAGTGCAATCTACACATACACAGAAGGCGGTAAAGCAATAAAGATTATGTGGGATATGCCTGCTGAAGAAATCACCAACATGTGGGAAAATAGTGTTAGGAACTTACAAGACTAATGAAACTAAAACATCCAATACCTGAACAAAGATTAGATCCTAAAGAAACAGTTCCTAATACAATATTAGAACAGTTTCCGTGGCACTGGGATCCAATGGAGAAGATGCATAAAGATGCAAATTGCTTTATGAAAAATATCGAATTTGATTGGAAGGGTCTCGAAGATTTTGCAATCAAAAAATGTAATGAACATTTGACTCCACAAAAGTATTGGTGGTATGATTACGATAACGATGCAGTCATGCATGGGCAAGATAATGTGAACAATATGCCAATCAAAGAACAGGCAGAGATGGCTCTAAAAAACAACACACACAACATTCATAATACGCAGTATTTTAAAATTGCAAATGAAGAGTTAGGTGAATACCACGAACCTTTATCTAAATTGTTTCCTAATCTAAAAGAAGACAAGATGGGAATAAGTTTGTTTGTTCAAATGCCAGGACATACTATATGGAGCCATGTTGATACCTATAGTAGTTTTATTAGGCGTACCGGTGATGTCAAAGCAGATTATTCAGTGCTGAGGAGATACATGGTATTTGTAAAAGATTGGGACTGGGGGCATTTTTTCCATTATGGCAATCATTGTTTCAATCAATGGAAGGCAGGGGACTGTTGGGACTTGGTGCCAGGCATATACCATGGTAGTGCTAACGCAGGAGTCAATCCAAAAGTAACAATACACTGGAGTGGCGAATTGAAAGATGAGTAAACTTTATGACAAAAAAGATTATTATGTAGACTATCTTGTAGATAAAAATGTTGATCTTAGTAATCATCTCGACATTACCAATCTAGAGGATAATATAAAAATTGATCCTAAACTATTTTATGATTTTGCAGATCAACATCGAGAACAAAGTCTCCAAAAATATTTTAAACCAAGACCTTTTTTTGATTATGACAGTATGCAACAAACTGTGTTTTTGGGTGACTTGGGTTACAACGAACATAATACTTTCGAATATAATTTTGGAATCAAAGAAGAACATAACAAACTTCTTAAACAGATGATAGGCAAGCCATCTTTCGAACAATTGAACATTGAATATAACACTGCTAGTGTAAGACTATTAGAATATAAGCCAGGCAATGGCATACCTTTACACACTGACAGTTACACTGCATTCAGAGACAAAAATAATCTACCAACAGACTCAGGAACAGTACATAGATATTTTGTTGCCATAAGTCCTTGGAGTTGGGGCCATATTTTACAAGTGCATGACAACGTGATTGCAAATTGGAATCCTGGATATGTTGTTGAAATACCTAAAGGGGTTTTCCATTTGTCTACAAATTTTGGAATCGAAACAAAACTATCTTTAACTATTACTGGATTTAGAAGATGAAGTATTATGCGAGTGAAGAGAGATAAAACATTAGATACTAAAACAATAAACAAAGTTAAAAATCTTTTAAAACAACAAACATTATCAGGATTCAATGCAAGTAGAGGGCCAAGTTACTTTGGTGGTCCTAATGTGCAAAAACTAGAAAATAAATTCCAATCTTATTTCAAAGTTAAACATGCTATATCAGTGAATAGCTGGACATCTGGTCTTCATGTTGCAGTAGATTGTTTAGATATGAAACCAGGCAGTGAAATAATTTGTAGTCCATGGAGTATGAGTGCTACCGTTGCCAGTATAGTAAACAACGGATGTGTTCCTGTGTTTGCAGACATAGATTTAAAAACATTCAACATCGATCCTAACGAAATAGTGAAAAAAATTACTAGAAAAACAAAAGCAATATTATACACAGACATGTATGGACAATCAGCTGACGTAACAAACATTTCTAAAATAGCAAAAAAATATAACTTGTATACTATATCTGATGGTGCTCAGGCAATAGGAAGTACAGTGCGTGATCAATTCACAAGCACTTTTGCCGACATAGGCGGATTCAGTTTTAATTGGCACAAACATCTTGACTGTGGTGAAGGCGGCATGTTAGTCACTAACAATAATATACTTGCAGAAAAAATGAAAATGTTGAGAAATCACGCCGAAACATACGAATATAAATTTGGACACAATTACAGGATGACTGAAATATGTGCAGTAATAATTTTAGATCAATTGCCAAAGTTAAAAAAATTTATTCAAGACAGGGAAAAAATTGTTGACGTTCTAAAAAGACACACTAATTTTAGTGTACACTTTCCTAAAATTTTGGAACAACATACACATTCATATTGTAGCTTGCCACTGTTTATTGACAACAGTAATTGCAGGAATATGATCTACGAAAAACTTAAACACCAATATCCAATTACAAATACTTTTAGTAGAGGCCCATTGAATAAATTGAAACTATGCAAACCATTCTATAAAAAAATGCCAAACGCAGAACAGTTAGACAACCATTTATTAGACATCGATCTAAGTTATAATTATAAACCTGATGATTTAGTTAGAATCGCCACTATAATTAATGCTTGCATTGAAAATGCATAAGTATGCAAGACAACGCCTAATTGACGTGAAACAAACTAACGACATCTATGCTTGAATGCGTGTGCCGGTTTCTATGAAGTAGCATACTTCTAGTCGTAATAACAAAAAAGGAGAATATCAAAATGGCAAAATCAGATAAGTTAGCGTATGCTGACCAAACTGACGATGGAGTAGTAACAAACATCAAAGGCTACAATCCAAAAGGGTATGATGGAGAATTCGGCGTATATTCTTCCAACATCTATTTTGTAGGTGATTTTGAAGAAGAATTAGCAACGCAAAAATTCTATGACCCAGCACCCCCAATGCCTGAAATGGCAGAAGTTGATAAACAAAAAGGTCAACAAAATGGATACAAAAATCTGTCTTTCAAGTCAGCAACAGGAGAAAACGATTGTTATAATCCTGTCAATTCAGACTTTTGGGCTGAGGAAGATCCAGACAACTACAAATACACCCCCGCATACTACGAGTGTCCTCAAATCCGAGCACTAATTGATTGGTTTCAATGCCCTCTTACAAGAGTGCGTATATTCCAGCAACAACCAGGACATCATATGCCTCTACACACAGACTTCGACAATCAAAAAGGTATGACACATGGGCAGACTGTAAGAATCTTTGTACAGTTAAATGAAAACAAAGGTGACTTCCACTACAGATTCCAAACGTCTGATAGTGACTTCAGTGTGCAGTTGCAAAAAGGTCAATGGCTTGCTTTCAACCAAGACAAAGTTGCTCACGCAACTTGGAACTCTTCAGAAACCAGAGTAAGAAATGCATTTATGTTTGTTGCAAAAAGAAATGAATGGTTAGATAACATTATGAAAAATCATGACAAACCATATTTCATTGATTGTAGAGAACTTGCAAAAGAAAAGAAAATAGCTTAAACTCGATTTATGTCCCGCTCTCATACTTTGTTTGATCAATGGTATGAGTGCGGTGATAAAAAGTTCCATAACATTTGGCAGGCTTTTGATTACCAAAAACAAACCGGACACTTCCCTCATTACAGATTTGATCAAACATTCATTGATGCATTAAAAAATATAAAACGGCCAAAAAATTTAAGTCATCAATACATTAAAGATTTAATTGTTACTAGTTTGAAAAAACTTAGATCACAATACAAATATCTTAGATTAGCACTAGGAGGCGGCACAGACAGTTATTCCATCCTAAAGTATTGTGTGCAGAACGACATATATTTGGACGAAGTTTTCACTTATATGGTATCGATTGATCCAAGTGATGTTAAGAGCAACATAGAATTTTTGCCTGCTATAAATTATGCAAAACAACATGTTGGCCAAACCATAGGCAATGTGCGGTTACTGCATCCAACCATCAAAGACTATGAATGTGTGTTCGAAAAAGATTGGTTCAAAAATACAGATTATGTGAGAGGCAGTCAATTGCCTGGAAGAATCACCAATGCAGTCAGCAGGTGGTACAACAAAACTAATCTTCCATTGGATGATTCTGTCACTGTGTTTGGATTGGATAAGCCATATGTTGAAAATATCAATGGTAAAATGTATTGGATGCATATTGATTCCACTATATCAGAAATAATGGGATGTCAACATACACTGCCACTTTTTTTTGACAAACATAATCCAGAATTACATGTGGCAATGACATATGCTTTGTTAGAAAACAGTGACACAACTATGTCATTTATAGGCTATGATACCCAGCCAAAACACAAAAAAAACAAAATTATTTCAATGATGGGATTAGAAAGCACTGGACATCACTACATCGATCATCATCTGTTAGGCAAAACTCCATTCGGAAACCAAAACCTTAAATCAATTAGAGCACAAAAAGAAATTAAAAATATTGGTAGACAAGATATTTTAGATGCCTATCATGCTAGTATCCAACAAATCATCAAGAAATATAGCAATTTACCACATGCTATAGAAATAGACAATGCCGTATCAATTAAAAGTGTCTCAAGATTTACCCAAAAAATCCCCATTTATCAAGACTCTTTTGGTTCTTGACACATTTGCTTTCTGTTGTATAATAACAGTATGAAACAACTAGTAATAATCGCCTTTGCTATGATGCTTGGTGCTTGTTCATCAATTAATCCGTTGAACAAGAACATCAACAAAGGCGTAGATGTTGATACAGTAAAACTGCGTGGTGGCAGTGAAGTTCCTGATTGGTTCTTTGATTATCCAAAGGATGATGAATGGGTCTATGGAGTTGCCACAGGTTATAGTGAAGACATGCAGTTTGCTATCGACAAAGGCATCCATGACGCCAAGATCATGATTGCAGATAAACTACAGAACTATATCAATGGAGACTTCAAAAGATACATAGAAGATTCCGGATCTGTAGTGTCAGGTAACACTGTCCAACAAACAACTAAGATGTCACAGTCAGTGATTGACGAGTTGGACATGGGTGGGTATACCATAGTAAACAAAGTGGTGCTTAATGAAGGACTACAATATAGATCTTTTGTTTTGATGAAATTCGACAGAACAGATTGGTATCCACCTGCACGTGTGGTCGCAATCAATCAAGATGAAGTCGATCAAGCATTTGCTCAATCAGAAATTATTGAGTAAATTAACCACCACAATCGTTGTGTGCCTTTGGTCACTGTCAGCATGGTCTGGCTCAGCCATAGGCATACACGACTTTGGAGCAGACATCACTGAAAACCAATCCTGTGAGATTGCCAAACTCAAAGCAACCAAACAGTTGATTGAAGATGAGATTGGCCAGATCATTCAGGTCAACGACATCAAAACTTGTACCAATGACAACTGCAATCTCAATTCTTTTAAATGGATTGCATTTCCAGGCATTGTACAAAATTCAAAGTTTGCCACGCACATCGAAGAGCGAGATGGCAGACGTTTTTGCATTGCTAAGGTGCAAGGCAGGGTGACACCTATTGAAAGATTGTATGCTCCAGATCATGACTTTTCTGCTGTGTTCAACCAAAATGGTGAATACTACAACAATGATCACATGCAGATATCAATACATGGTGAATCCGAACAGTATTATAAAATTTTTGTGTTGAACGATCGTGCTGTCAAAGTGTATCCAAACAATTATGAACACGACCGTGCATACAAAAACTTGACTGTGCCATCTTCAGACTATATCATAAGAACAGTAAAGGAAGAGAATCCCAACGAACTTGTGATGATTGTTTCACACAAAAGGCCATTTGAAATGAACACTGTGTACAACATCAAAGATTTTGCTGACACAATGATGCAAATGAAACAAGACGGATACAGGATAAGAATATATAACATAACAATACAATGAAATTTGAATCAACAAAAAAACTAGGTCCTGTTTCTGTAGGACACAGACAGTGGCGTGACAACGGACACTGTGCATGGGTACATGGCTATGGCCGATACATTCAATTTACATTCGAAGGCGATCTTGATGAACGCCAATGGGTGATGGACTTTGGTGATCTAAAAGATGTAAAACAATGGTTAGAAGAACAGTGGGATCACAGAGTGATGATTGCATCAGATGATCCACAACTTGAAAAATTAAAAGAAATGCACGATCTTGGAATTATGAATATCAATATTATGGATGTTGACAAAGGCTGGGGTCCTGGCATTGAAGCATCTTGTAAGTTTGTGTATGATCACGTTCAGCCATTGATTGGTCAAAAGACTGATGGCAGAGTAAAATTGACCAAAGTTGAGATATGGGAACATGAACGTAATTCTGCTGTATATACAGTTGAATGATCATTACCTATAGAAATCCGCTCGATCCTAAGCATACTCTTGATGTCCATTTTGACATATATCAAAATGAATTTACTTCTCGTTGGAAAGAAGAACTAAAAAATTTACTTAAAGCAGATTTTCATATAGAAAAAAATTATTGTTTTATGGGATTTGTTGAAAACAATCCCAGAGATGTTCACTTTCTTTGCAAAGAAATCAACAATTCAATCTTTCAAATCAATAGATTCAACACATACAACAAGTGGCAACTGGCTGGATTAAACCCATATCACATCGATGATCATTTTGATCAAGACACTGTGATGTATTCAGACAAACATCCTGTTGGCAAGGCAGTCAACGGTGACGAATCTGCAACACTTGGGCTAAGATTAAAGCATGATGCAATGAATAGGTTACACAGATATTTTGAAGATCTACAAGGCGAAGCCTGGGGACTAAGCAACTATTATAAAGTAGCAGACTTCCAAACAAAGTATGCAATTAGACAACTCAACGACCTTTGTCATGAACTGGAATCATATGTGTTAAGTTTGCGTAAATCTGTAATGGAGCCAGAATGGCAGAGGCCTAGTCAAATAATGACATGGCTACAAGCACCAAGACAAAGTTTACTGGAACAAGATTTTGCATTGTTTAAGGAAAACAATTTTGACAGAGAACTTGGTGGCGTATATCTACATTGGGCTCAGATTGGCAAAACACACATTGAAGTTTTTAGAGATGAAGACGGTGCTCCTGTGAATGATGCAGTATGCTCTTCAATTAATGCATTGAAATATTACACAGGTGAGTTTGACATAGAATGGGGCAAAGATGTTACAGAACAATCTGCACCTTGGCATGCTGAAGAACAAAATAAATTTACAACATGGCTACAAGAAAATGGCTTTGATGCTGATGATCCTAAACTTGCCCTTGGGTATATCAAAATAGGACATTGTAATCTAAAAAAATCATTTGACACTGAGGACCAATACAAAATTTGGTCGATACTTGCAAAACATTTAGATGTGTACAAAATACAAATTGATGATGTTGAAAACACCTTTAACTATGTATGGTCACAGCCAAATTTTGCAAAAAAACAGATTGATGTGATGAAGTCAGGATACATTCATAGTTCTCGCAACTAATTTTAAATAGCACTATGCCATTAGATTTTACACGTGATGCAATAAAAAAACTGCTTCAAGAAAAACCATGGACTGAAAATACAGATTATTTTAACAAACAAACTGTTTTCAAGCCAAAGATATTGCATACTGTTTCCATCCAATCGGAAACATGGATACAATTCTGCATTGATCATTATGACCTAGGTGATCACATGTGGGAACAATCACAAGATTATTACTCAGATGAGACAGTGAAGATGATAAATGATAATCTTTCCATTGGGCGTCACAAATACAACACATATGCTATCAACTATGGCAGACAACCACAAGCCAGTTCGTTGTTAAAAAAATTATTAGGCGATGATAATATTAAGAAAATGAATCTCAATCCAGATTACCTACTTGTACGTTTAATATTAAAACTGCCAGGTCAAGGCGTTGCATGGCATGTTGACGAAGCAAATACTTTTTTTAAAAAGTTTCCTGATCTTGTGGCTGATAAACAATACAACACACAGCATGGACAAACAGTGAGATATTGGTTTCCTGTCACAGACTGGGAAGACGGGCACATGTTTCAAATTTCCAAAACAATACTGTGGAACTACAAACAAGGTCAAGTGTACCAAATTCCATTTGGTGTTGGACATGCCAGTGCCAATGCTGGATTTTCTCCTTTTTACTCTGTGGCAATCACTGGTATTGTAAACAACTAGCATTGTGTTGACAAAAAAACAAGGTGTGTTACAATATGACATGCGTTTAGGTTACTGTTGCAAATATCTTCATCACGATCAATCTCTCAAACCTAAACT